>OGMF01002677.1_pt1 | contig 14649 bp, 15 predicted proteins | sample 1572921 | NCBI WGS metagenome assembly OGMF01 (sample SAMEA2581919, study PRJEB24529) | metagenome | biome: Human gut stool | place: China | collected 2011
GCGGACGTTTCTTTTCCATCATCTTGAGCTTACCCGGAAAGAATTCAGGGTCAGCAAAGTCATCAATCATATGCCAGCGTTTCACATTATTGCGGGCATAGCAATATGCACACCCCACTGTACATCCGATGACGATATTCATGTTTTGAATCTGATCTTTGATACAAATACTCATGATTTCTGCCACTCCTCAAGATTCTTTCTGATACGGTCGAGGCATTCCTCAAACTGGGTAATTTCTTCCTCCGAAAAACCTTTGTAGTAAATACTGCCCATTTTATCAGATACAGAATCGTATTCGTCCTTTAAGGCATGTGCTTTTTCAGTCAGAAACAGGAGTGTTTTCCTTTTGTCCGTTTCAGACTGAACACGTCTTATCAGCCCTTGATTTTCCATTCTTTCCAGCATCGTAGTAAGAGAAGTTAACGCTAATCCACATTTGATTGAGAGTGACCTGATTGAGATTCCATTTTCCTGCCACAGCACATAAAGAATACGCCCCTGAGCTCCGTTGAACGCATCAATATTCTTTTCGCTGAGAATCTTCTCAAAAATCCGGTCACCAAGCTGTTTTATTTTGGTGACAAGAAATCCGCCATTTGTTTTCATACAAAAGCTCCTATATAGTAGTTTGTTAAATTATACTATATAGGAGCTTTATTGTCAACAGTTTGTATGCCTGAATAGAGGTAAATTCCGTTTTTTCCTTCTTTTTAAAAGCATTAGACCCCATGTCTTTTTGCCAAAGGGCAAAACAGACGGAGCAAGTGCAGATGACGGAAGCAGTTATTTACTGTAAATAATAATGCGGATTTAGAGTTTTTTTATACACCTCGGTGTAAGGTCCGCTTGTATGTTGAACTGCTGACTACCAGCAAGCTGAGCGATTACCATACAGACCTTAACAAGCAGGCAGAAACAATGTTTTCTCGGACGGTTTACCCGCTAAATAGAAAAGTCGCTGTCACAGACGGCGGCTTTCCGTTTTCGGGAAGTATTTAACGACTCATACAGTTACACGTGAGTAATGGAAGAAGGCGATGCTTTGAGAAAGAAGGAAAGTAATATTCTGAAAACTGCTTGAGACTTGGGGGAAAATCTGCTATAATACTTTTGTATAATTATATAGTTGGGAATTTATATCCTTTTTGCCTTAGAAATTATGGAAGGAGGACTTGACTATGGCAAACGGAAATGCGACAATCATTGTCAGCTGGGCTGGGCTGGAGCATAGCGCCGTTTTTTCAGCGTGTCAAGTCTTATTTCATACAATTTATAACGAACCAATTGCCGGAGACAGGGCGCATTATGCCTTGGCTTCGGCTTTTTGCGTTTGCCGGAAGGATGGTGGTTTGATATTGAAGTCCTAACCACGACCGGCAAATCAATCTTTTCCGGTTAAACCTTCTATCTTCTCCGGCGTGTCCGCTGTCGGAGGAAGTAAATAGCGGATAGAATTATTTTGGAGGAATGAAAATGAAGAAAAAACTTCTAAGCCTTTTGCTTGCGTTGTTCCTTGTGATGGCACTTGTTCCGATGACAGCGTTTGCTGAAGGAACTTCAGTAGATAATTGGGACGGTACGGCAGATATAAGCTGGTACACCGACCATGAGACGGACACTGAATACCGTTTCACCACTGCCGAACAGTTGGCCGGTTTAGCGCAGTTAGTCAATGACAAAACTGCATCTGTATCATTTAAAGGGAAAACGATTTACTTAGATAATGACCTCGACTTATCCGGCTGCCAGTGGACCCCCATTGGAAATGGCAGCAACTTTGGCAGATATTTTGCTGGTACTTTTGATGGGCAGTATCACAAAATCACGAATTTGCATCATCACTCTACTGGTGACGAACTTATTCGAAACGGACTATTCGGAGTTGTTTCTGACGGTGGTACATTAAAGAATTTACTTGTTATAGACGCTGATATTGCCTCAAATGATGGTTCGTTACTTGCCGGCATTTTGGCAGATTGGGTCAATGGCGGCACAGTTGAAAACTGCTATACAAGCGGAAAAATAGAAAACAATGTTGGCGACAAGATGGTTGGTGGACTGATTGGTCAATGCACTTGGAGTACACAAGTAAAAGGCTGCGCCTCAGACGCCACGGTTATCAGTACAGAATCCGATGAAGATCATGTTGATACCGTTGGCGGGCTGATTGGTCAGTGGGAAAACTCTGCGGACAGCTCGTCGATTACCGATTGTTGGTTTGGCGGTTCTGTTTCCTGCAATAATATCTATTCAGCTGTAGGTGGTATTCTCGGTGCAAACTTTGAAAACTTCTCTGGGAACAAGCCTGGCGTAATAATCAAAAATTGCATAGTTGCAACAAAAAACATCACTGGCGCTGAGCCTGGCAATATCACTTGGATTACAGCAGTTGTAAAGACCCATGTTACCGACTGCATTTGGCCGGATACCCCTCCTGATGGTGTAACGCTTGATGAAGAAAAATATCCTGATAATAAAGGCAATTACTTAGCCGTTGCTAAGCTGGTGGTTGATTGGGATGCAGGTACTGCGAGTGCCGACCCGACCTTTGACCAGTCATCGTGCGGCACTGCTGTCTCCAACTTCACCTCCGAAGATGTCCTTGATGACCTTCAGACCAATGCCGATCCAAGTGTCAAATGGGTAGCCGGTATCAAGCATCCGACGTTCAGCTGGGACAAGTGGCATATTTCCGCTGACTACACCGCAGTCGATGCGGCTATTGAAAAAGCGAACGCTTTGAATGAGAACGATTACAGAGATTTTTCCGCTGTGAAAGCAGCCCTTGATGCTGTTGTCCGTGGCAAGAATATTACCGAGCAGGCCGAAGTAGACGCTATGGCGCAGGCCATTGAGGAAGCAATCAACGCTCTGGTTCGGAGAAGCTCCGGCGGCAGCAGCTCTCCCAGCTATTCCGTGACCACTCCCAGCAAAACGGAGAACGGCACTGTGACCGTTAGCCCGCGTTCTGCGGAAAAGGGCGATACTGTGACCATCACTGCGAAGCCTGACAGCGGCTATCAGTTGGATGACCTTACCGTGACCGACAAGAATGGTAAGGAACTGAAACTGACCGATAAGGGCAACGGCAAATATACCTTTACCATGCCCGCCAGCAAGGTCGAGGTTAATGCTACCTTTGTCAAGGAAGTTGAGATAAGCCCGTTCAGCGATGTGTCCACCAGCGCCTATTACTATGAGGCTGTGAAGTGGGCACAGGAAAAGGGCATCACCGGCGGTATTGGCAACGGCCTCTTTGGACCGAACCAGCCCTGCACCCGCGCACAGATCGTCACCTTCCTGTGGCGTGCTGCCGGTTCTCCCGAACCCAAGAGCATGAGCAGCTTCTCTGATGTTTCTGCGGACAGCTATTATGCTAAGGCAGTTGCGTGGGCGGTGGAGAACGGTATCACCACAGGAACGGGCGATGGCAAATTCAGTCCTGACGCCACCTGCACCCGTGCCCAGAGCGTGACTTTCCTGTTCCGTGCCATTGGTAAGCTGGTCGATAGCAAGGCAGAGTTCAGCGATGTTCTTACCGATAGCTACTATGCAAACGCTGTGGCATGGGCGGTGGAGAACGGCGTTACCAACGGCATTGGTGATGGCCTGTTCGGGCCGGACAATAGCTGCACCCGCGCACAAATCGTTACTTTCCTTTTCAGAGCCTATCAGGGCAAGTAAGAACCCAAGCGGCAGGGAGTCTCTATTGAGGCTCCCTGCCTTTCTCTGTATATCATGGAGCATGATAGCAATCAACTATGAACACATCTCCATGCGCACATTTCTCAATCCGCAAAATACTCGGGCCTGCCAATCGAGGTGAAGCCGATTTTCCCAGTCACCACCACATTATTCGCGCCACTGGCGCAGTGGATGATCATGATATTACCGCCGCTGTCAAAGCCGCAAACAATGCCGACATGGCTGTCACCCGGATAAAAGACAAGGTCTCCCGGCTGGGCGTCACTCCAAGCAATAGGCGTACAGTAGCTGTGCTGCGCAGTGGCCCCACCGCCATGCCCAATGACATATTGTCCGCCGCTCTGGTTGTAGAATACCCAATCCACCATTCCCGAACAATCCAGTCCGAAGGGCCGCACAGTGCCGGTGGTGGAGCTACCCTCGGCTGTAACTTTCATCGGCATTCCCCAGCGGCTGTCCCAGCCAATAATCAATGACTTTCCTCCCCAGAAATAATGGACTTTGCCCAAGAGCTGATATGCTGTCAGCACAACTTCTCTGCGTGCCTCGCTGAGATCGGCGGGGAGGTTTTCCATGATCTTCGCTACCTCGTCGGGACTCAGCTCAATGTCCTGATAACTTCCCGTCAAAACCATGAACAGTTCCTGATATTTCGGCTGCATGAGTTCCTCTAACAATCTGCGCTGTTCCGTGTTGAATTGGTGCTCATCCGCCATTTGCAGATGCGTTTTTATTGTGACGGTGATATGCAAAATGACCGTATCCGCTTCATCTTTGCCGCCTGGTACTATTTCCGTCCAATAAGTAATGGTGTTCATGTCCCAGAAGATTTCACGAAGGATCTCCATTTTTTCTTCGGTCAGCGTAGCGACCTCATCCGGCGAAGCGTTGTCCGTGGTGGTCCGCACAGCATAAACAGCCAGCACATCCCGCCAGTTGGAGATCATGGCGGCGCTGCCAGCGTTGTCCATGTCCAGTTCGTCGTAGGGGTTCTCCGCCTTGATCTGCTCGATCCGAGCGGCGAACTCGCCGTTCAATACGCTGACAGCTTCTGGCATGGTGTAGCCGGTACCGCTGTCCTCTCCGGAGAAAAATATCCCAAAAGGCGACACGATCAGAAGTCCAATCAGACAAATCACCAGCACCATGGCTACAACTGTGCTCCCACCAGCCGCTATTGCCGCAAGTAAGCTCTGGGCAGCGGCAATGATGGAGCGCAGCGCGCGGCCCGCCGCCTGCGCGGTTTTCTGCGTTGCGGTTTCTGCCGCTTTTGTCATCTGCTGCCGCTTGGCCATCTGCATGGCCGCTTCTCTGGCAGCGTGTGTTCCAGCCGCAGTCGCATGGACGGTGGTTGAGTGCATGGCCTGTTCAGAGGACAGCACAGCAGATTTGCTGCCCTCACGCGCTTTTGGCACGATTCCCGCAGCGTGATTCGGTGTTTTCGGTTCGGGGAACTGGCGCTTCTTCGGCGGCTGGATGCCGCCGCGCTCTTTGATTCTGCCCCTGCTGGTTGGCTCGAAACCTTCCGAACACAGCGAATCACCACGCAGATCATCTTGGCGCTGGAACCGCCGCTCTGCCCGCCTGCGCTGCGCCTGCTGGCGGGACGCTTTGCGACCCTGCTCTTGAATGAACGCCTGCTGACCCTGCCGCTGCGGCTCCGGTGCTGCCGTCATGACCGTTTTCCGCTGTGTACTGATATAGGCATTCTTCGTCTTGACTGCCTGCTTCATAGCCGCCTGCCGTGCCTGCTCTCGCACTGGCGGTGAGGGCGCTCTTGCCCTTGCCGCGTCAGTCTCTCTGGTGCGGATGGCAGGCGGCACGTCGCTGTTGGAGCTGGGGGCAGAGGCGTCACCCTGGGGTGACGCGCTCTGCTCCGTGTTTTTCTTCTTGCGCTGCTTCAGCAGTTCCTTTTCGGCGCGGTGCAGGCCACTGGCGGCGGTGTCCTCAATGGCGTCGCCGCCATATTCATCCCGCCGCCCCTGCTGGGCGGTATCCCGGAGCTGAGTCCGCAGACGCTCCGAGCCGTCATCCAGCCCCTTGCGCAAAAGTTCCTTTGGCGCGGATACAGCTTTCTCTTTGACACGCTCACCCAGCGTGGGTTTTTCTTTAATTTTCTCCATGGGCTATCACGCAGCCAGATCCGAGGGCTTTGTGGTCATTAAGCGGTAGAGCTTGTTCTTTGGGAAATGATCCACAAAAGGCACGATAGCGCTTCCGCACTTGATGAGTCCCCGGCCGGAGTCCACATTGGTGATGTAGGAGAGCTGGTTATCTGAGATATTCAGCAGGTGCGCCAGTTCTTCCCGATCCGTGGCCGCCTGATTCAGCATGATGAGAAATTCGCTGTTGGCCAGCATGGTGCGGGCCGTGTGGGACTGCAGCAGATCCTCGATATTCTGGCTGATCCCCGTTCCGCAAGCCTGATACTTTCTCATACGCTTCCACAGGGTGAACAGGAAATTGGCGCTGTACTCATGCTGGAACAGCAGATAGATCTCATCAATATAGATCCAGGTGTTGCGCTTCAGCCCACGGTTGCGGATGATGCGGTTGAAGATGCTGTCCAGCACCACCAGCATCCCCACCGGCAGGAGCTGCTTGCCAAGGTCCCGGATATCGTAGCAGAGGATACGGGCATTGGTGTCCACATTGGTGGGCTTGGCAAAGGTGTTGAGACTGCCGTCTGTAAACAGTTCGATGGCCAGCGCCACATCCTGTGCTTCCTTTTCCGGCTGGCGGAGCAGCTCGGCGTGGAAGTCCTGCAAGGTGGGGACCGCGCCGTGATAGCCGCTGCGGATATAGTCCCGGTACACCTGCGCGGTGCAGCGGTCGATGACGGATTTTTCCTTGGCAGACAGCTTGCCTGCCCCGATGAGCTGTTCACAGAGGGAGAGCAGAAATTCAGATTTCAGCACCACGGGGTTCTCTCCGTCCCCATAGCCCTGCTCCATATCCATGGCGTTGATATGGTTGGGTGAGGTGGCGGAGATGTTGATGACCTGACCGCCCAGACCTTCGATGAGGGGGCGGTACTCCGATTCCGGATCGATGACGATGATATCGTCCTGCGTGGACAGCGCCAGAGACACCATCTCCTTCTTGGCGCTGAAGGATTTGCCGGAGCCGGAGACACCCAGAATGAATGCGTTGCCGTTGAGAAGCTGCCTGCGGTCCGCTACGATAAGATTTTTACTGATGGCGTTCTGCCCGTAGTACACACCGCCCCGGTCCCAGATCTCCTGGGCCTTAAAGGGCATGAGAACAGCCAGCGCTTCCGTGGTCAGGGTGCGCAGTGCATCGATGCGGCGCAGACCCAGCGGCAGCGCCGTCACCAGCCCGTCTGCCTGCTGCCAGTTCAGCGTCGTGAGCTGACAGAGGTGCTTGCGGGCAATGGACTGGAGCGTTTCCGTATCACTGTCCAGTTCTTCCTTGCTGTCTGCCAGATGCACCAGCGTCACCACGGCAAACATCATCCGCTGGTCGCGGGTGGTGAGATCGTCCAGCATCTCGCGGGTCTCCTTGCGCTGCTGCTCCAAATCGTAAGGTACAACGGCGGAGAAGTTATTGTTCGCGTTCTGCCGGCGCTGCCAGTTGGTCACATTGGTCTCCACACCCAGCAGGCGGTTCTGCATCTCCCGCACCGCCTCATCGGTAGGGACAGGGATGATGTCGATGGACAGCATGAGGCTGCGGTTCAGGCTGGTGAGCTCGTTGATCATGGAATCCTTGATGTAGCTGGCATACTCCTTCAGAAACAGCACCCGACCACATTTACCGCCCATGATAAAATGGTCCTTTTTGAATTCCATGCTGTCTGGGCAGATGGCATCCTTGAAGGAGCGCCCGTTCTTCATGTTCTCCCGGAGCTCAAAGCGGAACTCGCTTTCCTCACCCACACGGTAGAAATCATGCAGGATGTGGAGGCGGTCTGCCGCATCCATCTCCTCGCAGTGGGAGTCCATGTGGTTCAGACGTGAAGAGGCGTCATGGACCGTGCGGTCAAAAAATGCGCGGGCCTCCTCTACATTTTTCTTGTGGACGGACAATGTGATGTAGCGTTCCTGCACCACGCTGTTGGATGAGTCCGTCACCTTATCCAGCAGCATGGCGTTGTATTCCTTGCGTCCGCCGTCCAGATCATCTCCCTTGGGCGGGATGAGGATCTCCTGCTCAAAATTGCGCCGGTCCAGGCGCTTATTGTTGATGGTGATCTTCGTGGTGGAGCCGGTGTCCAGTGCGTTCAGCAGCTCGGAATAGCTGAGAAACATCGCCGTCTTATCCTCTTTCGAGGCAATGGCGTAGTTGATGTCGCTAAAACGCAGTGTTTTAGAATACTTGCTGCCAAATTGAAAGACCCCATCCGGCCAGATGCGGCGGATGGGGATGATGTCCTGTACAGATCTCGGAACCGTAAATCTTTCTTTGTCCTGCTTCAGTGTATTTTGCAGAGTTTTAATCAAGTTTGAGAGCCTCCTTTATCGTTGAATTTTCCAGAGCTTTGGCGTATATGTTGTCCGATTTGAACACGAGCCTGCGGGGAAACAGGAATTCCGAGCGGATATACGCGAGCAGAAAGCGTTCCAGCGTCATGCCGTTATACTGAAAAAAGCCGCCCAGGGCAAAGGGAAAGGCTGCAAGCACGCAGACCCAGCCGATCTCCCCATTCCCCAGCACAGGGCGCAGGCCGAAATATACGCCCACTGCCACGGCGACCGCCAGCAGTGCGAACAGCAACTGCCGCAGGGACAGCCCGAAGAATAGACTCTCCTGGTAATTTCGTACTTCTTTGTTGATGCGGACCTCCAATGGATCACCTCCGAGTTTTTTCTGAGTTTTGCTGAACAGACTCTTGCTTTGTCTGTGCAGTCATGGTACTATGCCACAAACCCGATGAAGGAGGTCGTGACACATGATCGCTTTTCTGATGATCGCCGGGCTTGGCGTCCTGGCGCTTCTCTCCCGGTTCGCCGCGCTGACACGGATGACCATCCCGCTTTTGTACACCGTGTCCATGCTGACGGTGTTCCACGGCTGGTATCGCGCCCATACCGTGCTGGCAGACCGCATCCTGTTCGCCCTTGTAGGGCTGGTGGTGCTGTCCTGGCTGCTTTCGCTGATCCGCTTTGTCTGCGATCTTGTTATGCAGGCACGGGATGACGCTGCCGCTATGGAGTATTTCTCCTACCGTGTTCGCAAAGCACGGGAGAACGGCGAAGACACCGTCAGCACAGAGGGTCTGTGGCGCTGAATCAGCCAAGGCCCATCAGCTCCCGGATGATGCGGTCGCTCATCTTGATCGCGCCCACCAGCACCAGCATATTGAAGATCAGCTCGCCCACATAGTTCCATACGATAGTGGCTGCCGCCAGCGTATCGTCCGCGATGGCGGGCGGGGACGAGGCAAAGGCAGAGAAGATCACACAGGCCAATACGATGACACAGCCCTCCAGACAGATGGCAGCATAGCTTTTCAAAAAGGCTACGCCGATACTGCTGGAGGGCTGTCCTGCAAAGCTGGCCAGCGGCACAGGGGCGATGGCCGTTGCGATATAGAGCTTAAAAAAACGGCTATACACCGTCAGTATCATGACAAGGGAGAGCACCCAGATAAAGAGCGAGCCCAGCAGCGTCACCGCCCAAAGGGGGATGGAGTCAATAAAGCCCACATCCTCGATGACACTCACCAGTTCATCCGGTAATGTGGTGGCAGACATCGCCGTCAGTCCGGAGGAATCCATGATGGTCGCCACCATGCCCTGGGCAACGCGAAACGCGCCAGTCATCAGCTCCATGCCCCACGATACCGCCGCCTGCGCCAGCACAAAGCGGATGAAGCATTTGAAGGCCACTTCCGGCTTCTTCATCTCGGTAAAGCTGCCGCAGGTCTTGACCACGCCCATTACGAAAAACAGCACCAACAGCGCATATCCCACCGCTTTCAATCCGCCGTTGATGCCGACGATGATATTCCAGATACCGCCGCCCTTGAAATTCTCCGGCGATGTGGTGATGAGCTGCCAGATCTCCTCCAGTCTGCCGTTCCACATCTCCAGCGCAGAGTTCAGGTTGTCAATGATCCAGTTTCCACTTCCCATTCAAAATCACCTCCTGCGGGAAGAAATAAGGGGCGCAGTCTAAACGCTGCTCCCCTTATTCGATTTTCAACCGGTGATAAGGGTAAGGATTTCCTTGGTAAAGGTGATCACAATGCCGCCTGCTACTGGAATACTTTCTGGCGGTGGACTTGTTTTTCTCGGATTGCGTCCGGCCTCCGGAAGCATACGGGGGATCGGTGATGACGGCATCGAAGGTGCCGGGGGCAAAGCCGCTCAGCACCTTCAGCGCGTCGCCGTGGATGATCTCCCATTTCTGATTATCGCTCATGCGTTGGATTCTCCTTCTTTTTGTTATTTGCGGGGATGCTGGGGGATAACTCCGTTTCCACGTATTCGCTGATGATTCTCAGCGCTTCTTCATAGCTGTGACAGTCGCCGCCCATAATGCGGTTTTGCATCTCCTTTGCCTCGTCGGCCATGCCGTTTCGCCGCAGCGTTCGGCTGGCGAGAGCCATGAGATTAAAAATGTTGCCGTTCTGCCCGATAAGAGGGCAGGACGGCTTTTGACGTTCCTGATCCAATGTCTTATCGCTCCTTCTTGCCGGAGCGCCGGGGCGGTGTCCGGCCAATGGCTTTCTGATCCGTCATCATGGGAATGTCCAGATCACCGGCGCGGTAAATATGCTTCCACATGTCATCTGTCCAGATGGGTCCGTAGACATTGAGCTGCTGGCAGGACTCCAAAAGCCGCAGGGACATCTCCTTGACTTTTTTGTCCTGTTCCGGGTGTTTTGGGTCCGTGATGGGCGGAAACAGCAGATGCGGGCAGATGGGAATATCGCCGTCTGCGAACACCTCCTGTGCCTTCTGACGGGCGAATTCAATGTTCTTTTTGATATCGCCCTCCAGCGGCGCACAGATAAACACCAGCTTCGGGCCGTCCTGCGCCCATTCCGGCGTTCGCTCCCGAAACATGGACAGATACTGCCCAATGGCCTGACGCAGCGAGTCGTAATCCGCAGCGCTTGGATGATAGACATACCAGTCTACATCGCCATGATCATCCAACAGGTGGGGCATGACGCCACTGCGGAAGTTCGGGTTGCTGGGGACAGGCTTCTTGCCCCACACGTCCTTGAACTGCAGTAACGTTCGGTCTACCACGCCCTCCTTGCGGTTTAGAACCGTGAGGCGGATGGCGTCGTATTGATCGGCAACATGGGCAGAGAAGAATTCCGCCCGCACGCGCAGATCCTTACCAAGTTTGCCTACGCAGACACGACCGGAGTATTGCGGACAATCCATAAGGTCACTGCCATCGAACAGCTTTCTGAGTTCCTGTTCATAACGCGTCATCGTTCCATCCCTCGCTTCTTCGGCTTTTTTGCTTGGGGAGACTGCTCCTGCTGGGGCTTGAGGATGTCCTTATCCTTACTGCGCAGGACGCGGCGGCCGCTGTCGGAGATGTGGACCGCAATATCTTTCAAGTCGTTGGAGATCTCTTCGTGGGGCAGAACAATAATGGAACCGCTGAAGCGCAAACAGCCGCGCACGGTCCCGAATACCTGACAATGCCCGGAGAGGAGCGGCCCTTCCGCACGGTCAGCACCGCAAAGGAGCTGCGCACAGCCGGATGCGCGGGTACGGCCATACATCAATGCGCCTCTCAGATATGCGTCATCTTCCACGCGGGCGGAACCATACAGAGCGGAGCCATAGGACACATAGGCTCTGTCACAGGCAATGGCGTCATTCATCAGAATTGAGTCCTGGTCCACATAGGCGCTGCCGCAGGCGATCGCGTCATTGAAGATCCAGGCAGCGTCATCCGGGTCAACAGCCAAATTGCTTTCACTTTCCACGAAGCCGCCCAGGTCTCCAGCCTTTGCCCAATCGCCAATGTCCTGCAAAGCACGAATGCGGTGGAGGAAGGGATAGGTCTTGTGGGCGATGTCAGTGATCTCATATTTTGAATTGCTCATTTTTCATTTCTCCTTTACGCTGCCATTTCGAAGGCATTCTTCTGCGTGCCCTCTGCGCGGAACCGGGCATCAATGTCCGAAAAGGTTTCCGCACGGTTGAATTTCTCAGACACCTTTCCGGGGAGCGCCTGCAGCTCCAGCATTCTTGCCCAGAGATCTGGATGGTGGTCATAGAGGTGTCGCAATTCCTTCTTCTTGGCATTGGGACAGAACCAGCAGCCACCGCGATTGGTAAACTCATAGACAGGCGACAGCAGCCCCGCCCTGCGGCAGAGGTGTCTGGCATCTTCTTCCGTAAAGTGGTATTTATCCAAAAGGGACACCTGTGGCCCGGTCAGGCGCAGCAGTCGTTCCTGCTCATTGCGGGCGATGCCAATGTAATGCACCGTGTCAGGCGGCAGTGTTTTCTGGTACTGGCGGATGGGGCGGATCTTGCAGTCACGCTGAACATAGCACTTTCCGCAGATGGGGAATGCGCGCAGCTTCCCCTTCTTCGGCCCACGGGTGACCTGCCCGGTAAACAGGTCCACATAGGTCTTGTCCGAGCGCAGCACGCGGACCGGCACCCCCATCTGTTCCAGCCGCGGGAGAGCGGTGTTGTAGATAAAGTCCCGGTGCTCCGGCACCTCGCCTGAAATGGTTTTGTCGAACATCACTTCGCAGTAGACCGCCTCATCCAGCGGCTCGCCATGCTCCAACGCCAGCAGGATCGTGGCAAGGGAGTCCTTGCCAAAGGAACAGGATGCAATGTGCTTCAACGCTGCGACACCCCGGCTTCCTTGGCGCGGCAGGCACACTCCAGAGGCTCTGCCATGTTTGTCTGTTCCCACGGAGCCTGCTCGTGGGTGAAGTGGCCGTAGTTGCAGAATCGGTGGAAGATGGGCTTGTCCAGCCCAAATGTTCGGATCATGCCGTCCGGCGTCAGGTCGAACAGGATGAGAATCGCCTGCTTCAGCGCATCGTCGGTAAACTTGCCGGTGCCGTGAGTGTTCACCTCCAACATGACAGGCTGTGCTTTGCCGATGGCATACGCCAAGCTGACAGTGCATTCTTTGGCGATCCCTGCGGCCACGACATTTTTGGCGACGTAGCGGGCCATGTAGGCGCCGCTGCGATCCACCTTGGTGCCGTCTTTGCCAGACAATGCGCCGCCGCCATGGGGTGCAAGGCCGCCGTAGGTATCCACCATGAGCTTGCGGCCCGTGAGGCCGGTGTCCGCTTCGAAGCCGCCCTCCACAAATCTGCCGGAGGGATTGATGAGGATCTCCGTGCGCTCATCCGGAGGAAGCTCGCGCAGAGAGGGAAGGATGACGTACTGCGTCAAGTCGCGGCGCAGGGCGTCGAGATCGGCATCCTCTTCATGCTGGCAGGACAGCACGACCGCAGCGATGCGCCTGGGGCGGCCATGCTCGTATTCCACCGACACCTGGGATTTGCCGTCCGGACGCAGCTCCGGTACGATCCCCAGCACACGCACATGAGACAGCATGCGTGTCAGACGGTGGGCAAACACAACGGGGAGGGGCAGAAACTCCGGCGTTTCATCGCAGGCATAGCCATACACAATGCCCTGATCGCCCGCACCGGTATCCTGTTTGCCCTTGACAGCCCCTGCGATGTCGGGACTCTGCTCATGGGTGATGACTTCGACCTCGTAGTCGCTGTCGCCATATCCGGCTCGCTGCACGGTCTTGCAGATGATGGCGGGGATGTCCGGGAGCTGGGAAGCCGTGATCTCACCGGCCACGATGATCTTGCCCGCGGTGGCCATGACCTCGCAGGCCACGCGGGCCGTGGGATCGTGCTTCAGGCAGGCGTCCACCACGGCGTCCGCAATGGTATCGCAGAGTTTGTCCGGGTGGCCTTCGGTGACAGACTCGGCAGTCAAAATATAGTTATCTTTCATTTTCGTGTTTCTCCTTCTTGGGATGATTTTTGTGAGGCTCGGGCCGTATAGGAACCGAGAACACCATTTCATTGGTGTACTTCTTCTGGTACTTTTCGATCTGCTGCTCCGTCAGGGAGATAAAATCTTCGCGCCCGACTCCGGCCATGAAAAAAGTGCCGCAGACAAAGTCATACGGCACTCCGTGGTCATCGGTCAGGGCACGGTTCATAGGAAGACCCAGCAGCTTTCCTTCGTCGTTGCAGACAATGGCGACGGGATCATCGAAGGGGTAGATGGCCTGAATATGACCGCCTACGAGCTTCTGCATGGATTCGAGGCTCCCGTCGATCTTCTGCACAGTGGGCGGAGTCATCGGCTCCACCACGAGAATTTTGAGTGTTTCTTTGCTGATAGGACATACTCCTTTCAAAAATAAGCGGCAGCAGCAGTCTGAGACTGCCGCTGCCGATAAGGTGGTTAATTTTTTGCTTTCAAAGCCAGTGTCTGGGTTTTCAGCAGCGCATTTTCGAGTGCGCGCTGGTCTTCATAGTCCTGCCACCAGTGCGGGCGGAGAAAACTCAGCGCCTTGGTGGCCCAGATATAATCATCCCGCCCCAGAGACTCTTGCACGAGTCCAAGTCGGAATTTTTCGTATTTTTTTCGTACTGCTGTATCTACGCTGTCCCGATTCAAATATAGCTCCAGAAATCCGCAGAGAACAGCCGCTTCCTCCATCGTATAGAACACTCTCAAGCACCCCTTCACACAAACAGGCATCATTGTAGCATGGAGAGCCGGTTTTGGGAAGCGGCGGTTTCCACAAGATTCCACCGCAAAATTCGGCACAAACGCTTGTTCGATTCTGCGCGGCGTGGTATACTGATCGTCAGAAACAAGGGAGGGGGCGCGCTGATGCTGGAGAGACAGAGAATATACATTGCCATCGATCTAAAGTCATACTATGCGTCCGTCGAGTGCATGGAGCGCGGTCTTGACCCTATGACAACAAACC
>OGMF01002687.1_pt1 | contig 14586 bp, 9 predicted proteins | sample 1572921 | NCBI WGS metagenome assembly OGMF01 (sample SAMEA2581919, study PRJEB24529) | metagenome | biome: Human gut stool | place: China | collected 2011
CATGATTGGGGAATTGACAAGAGATGATTTTTCCTGTTCCCCCCATGTCATATATAAGTATTCCCTCTTTATAGTTTCCCACAAATAACTGTTTTGAAACAGCATGGTAATAAAGTTCATGTACCGGAGCGATGCTTTCCACCGCTTCATCAGGAACCAGCCTTAACTTCCCCTCTTCTATTCCGGCACGAAATAAACCACTTCCCGTACCTATAAAAAAATGGTTACCATCTGTCTGTTCAATGGTAGTTATTTCACCGTCGACCGGCACCGACATATGTAACACTGTTCCGGTATGGGTATCATACCAGGTAATGCTATCTTTACAGCACAACCATATACGGTCATTTTTGTCCAAATAACCATAATTCAGAAATGCTTGCGACTTATTTCTGATCAGTTCCGGATGCACATAAGCCAGTTCAAACTTGTCATGCTGCGAATCATACCTAAAAATACGACCTTTCTGACCAATTACCCATAATACATTTCCGTTGTCCATATAAAGCCAATTCAAGGCAATCCGTGAATCCAACGTCATGTTATCGTCTGAAAAGTTGTAATGCTTGATATGTTTGCCATCATAACGGTCTATCCCTTCTTGAGTCAGAAACCACATATAGCCCCGTTGGTCCTTTTGGATATGGTATATTTTTTGGTTATTCAAACCGTCCTCCAGACCTATATACTTATAAATCTGCCCTTTACTTACAGTACTACTTATGAGAAGAAGCACAAAAAACAAACATCTTCCCATTTTTACAAAACCATTCATGTCTTTCACAAATATTCAAAAATACCCTGCAAAAATATGAAAAAATTAATTAAAATACAAGATATAAATGTATTTATATTTCAATCAGTAATCATCATTAATTTTTCATATCCTCAGTTTTTAGTTTGTGGAAGAATATATCATAAATGAAAATGGGGAGAGAGTATTTTTCCTCCAATTAATTTGCATCTTTCAATATATTATCCGAATATTGCAGAGATGAAAAAGCACACTATGAATCCAGTTGATGAAAAAATCATAATAAAAAAGCTAAAGGCAGGAGACAACGAGGCATACAAGTATTTGTATGACTATCATTATGTTGCTCTCTGCAAACTTAGTTATTATATGCTGAAGGATAAAATACAAGCAGAAAGTATAGTCAGTGATGTTATTTTTCACTTATGGGAGATTAGGGAGAATCTGGAACTTGTTCCTCCTCTACGTAATTACTTAATTATAGCCGTACGTAATAAATGCCTGAATTATCTGGCTCTCAAACAACAAGAAGTGGAAATCCGTTTTTCTGTTATGGAACGGGCAGGAATCCAACTGCAAAATATCATCCCAGACAATCAGCAACCTCTAGGGACGCTAATAAAGAAAGAACTGGAACATAAAATTCAGGAAGTGATTCAAAAACTTCCCCCTGTCTGCAAGCAGGTATTTATGATGAGCCGCTTCCGAGAGATGAGCTACGAAGAAATTTCTCAGGAACTTGGCATCTCCGTCAATACGGTTAAATATCACATAAAGAACGCATTAGTAGTACTCAAGAAAGAATTTGGAACTTTTTTATGCATTTTTCTCGCTTTTTACCCTACCCTCTTATTCTAAAAAACTGTAGTATATATAAAGGCAATCATTATTTATGGATGAACAATCACTACATACAGACACAGTCCACGATTGGATTACCGGATATCTGACCAATAGCCTGACACCGGAAGAAATGCAATCATTTCAAGAATGGCTGAATGCCTCGGAAGAAAACAGAAAATATTTCTCCGATATACAGGAGGTATGGATAGCCGCCTCGAATGAGGCAGACGATGTTCATAGCTTCAACAAAGACAGAGCTTATCAACTATTCCTGAGACGAACCGGAGAAACTACCCAACAAGGTATCAATAAACGCAAGGCTTTCCAACTTCGCCCATGGATGTATGCTGCCGCGATGACTATCATTGTCTTTATTTGCGGAACGATTGCTTTCCAGACAGGAAAGAGTGTTATCCGCAAGCAGTTAACCCAAATTTCCATTGAAGCCCCATACGGCTCAAAAACCAAATTATATCTTCCGGACGGGACGCTGGTCTGGCTCAATGCCGGTTCGAAGATGAGTTATGCGCAAGACTTCGGTATCAACGAACGGGCACTGAATCTTACCGGAGAAGCTTATTTCGAAGTAACCAAGAATAAACATATTCCTTTTAAAGTACATACTGATGAACTGGACGTAAAGGTATTAGGAACCAAATTCAATTTCAGAAATTATCAGGATGATCTGGAAGCGAAAGTTTGTTTGCTCGAAGGTAAAGTGGCTCTCAGCACCCAACAAAAGGAAACGATACTTCACCCGGATCAGCAAGCCCTATTAGACAAGAAGACCGGAAAATTATTGATTTCAAGTACTAAAGCTGCTTACAGTGCCGAATGGACAAACGACCGTCTCTATTTCGACGAAGCGCTGCTCCCCGATATTGTGAAGGAACTAGAAAGAAGCTACAACATAAAAATCACTATTGCAGACGCTGCTCTAAACTCCGTCCGTTTCTATGGTAATTTCCGCAGAAGGGAACAGAGTATCCGGGAAATTATGGATGTACTATCATCTACCGATAAAATGACTTATATCATTGAGGGAAAAAATATTGTGATCACACTTCCTGAATGAGACTGAATGTTAAACCTTTGAAAACTTAAAAGAATATGAAAAGCAACTTTGAAAAAACATGATTTTACTCTCCCAGATAGAAATAAAAAAAGGTCAGGTTCCTTTCCAACCCCTGACCTCCTTTTAACTTTCTGTCTTAAAAGCCTCAGTGACTTTATCGATGAAAGCTTAGGCAAATATAAATAAAATCCTAAACTTCTCATCCTATTTATCAATTATTTATTCATTGACTTATGAAAACTAAGAAAAAGTTTTTTTTCATGGTCCTGCTCATGTTATGTCTTCATCTGAACTCATTTGCACAGCATATCAGTATGCAGTTGAAGAACGTGACTGTAAAACAGGCCATTGAAACCATACAGAAGCAAAATGGATATTCATTTACATTTGCGGCAAGCGATCTGAATACCCAGAAGATTATTACGGTAACAGCAAGGAACCTACCCATAGAGAAGGTAGTGGAACAGATTTTAATAGGACAAAATGTTAGTTATACAGTTCAAGGTAAAGACATCATTATAAAAAAGAAAAGTAACCAAGCCACACAACAGAAGAAAAAAAGTACAATCAGCGGAATCATCACAGACAATTACGGGGAACCGATCATCGGTGCCAATATCAAAGAAAAAAATGGTACAAATGGGACTATCTCCGATATTGACGGAAAGTTTCAGCTCACTGTCGACGAAGGTAGTAGCGTACAAATATCTTACTTGGGATATCTGACGCAGGAAGTGAATACCAGAAACAAAACGCATCTGGCTATCTCAATGAAAGAAGACGCGCAGGCGTTGGATGAAGTTGTCGTTGTAGGGTACGGAACGATGAAGAAAAGAGACCTGACCGGTGCCATTTCTTCTATCAAAATGGATGAAACTCCCGTGCAGACCTTCACGACGGTCAGCCATGCGTTAGCCGGAAAAGCAGCAGGTCTGCAAGTAGTGCAGACGAGTGCACAGGTAGGCGGCGGCAGTAGTTTCAATATACGTGGAGCAGCCTCTGTCGGCGCCGGGAACGATCCGCTTATCATCATTGACGGTTTTCCCGTTTCTTCCAGTTCTACGCTTGGTTCGGGCAATCGTTACGAAGCGGGGCAAACCGATAATATTCTCGAATCTATCAATCCGAATGACATTGAGTCGATAGAGGTTCTGAAAGACGCCAGCTCTACCGCTATCTACGGTGCAAGGGCCGGACACGGTGTGATTATCGTTACTACCAAACGGGGAAAAGAAGGAAAAGCAAGCGTCAACTACTCAGCCAATGTCTCTGTGCAAAGAATGAAAAACTCATTCAAGATGTTGAACGGGCAGGACTATATGTATCAGACCAACCGATATTATCACGAGCTATGGCTGAAAGAAAAAGGAGAAGGCATTTACGAGGATTATATGATTCCGAATGATGATGCGGCGGACTTTAAGCCCAGATACTCGAACGACCAGATACTCAACGCGCCGACAGTTCCTTGGTTTGACGAAATCACACGTACCGGACTTATGCACCAGCATAATGTTTCTATAAACGGCGGAACGGAAAAAACGAAATATATGGCTTCTATCAACTACCTCAACCACTCCGGTGTAGTGAAAAATAATGACATGGAGCGCTTCACTGCAAAAATAAATCTGGACCAGCAGATTTCCAAGTACGTAAAGGCCGGATTGTCTTTCAATATTAGCCGTAATAACTACGATAATGTACCTTTGGGAAACGGCGAGAATGAAAATTCCGGTATCATTACTGCTGCTGTTGCTTTCAACCCGACTGTTCCCGTCAGAGATGAAAAAGGAAATTATTCGACCAATCCTCAGATGCCTCAACTCCCGAACCCGGTGTCTCTCCTCGAAATTAATGATAAAACTGTAAAGGAACGATTGTTGGGTTCGGCTTATATAGAAGTGGAACCCATCAAGGGACTGAAACTAAAAGCCAATTTGGGTATCGACCGAAAATATCAGAAACGAAAAACTTATCTTCCGAAAACCACTCAATACGGGGCGGCAGTCAACGGTCAGGCATATTTAGCCCAGGAAGATAACAACGACTATTTAATGGATTTGACAGCCAATTATCAAAAAATATTTGGTGAACATAGTTTCAATGTTCTTTTCGGTTATTCCTATCAGAAGTTCAACACCGAAGGAATGAGTGCAGGTAATCAAGATTTTATCAATGATTCATTCCTGTACAATAATCTGGGAGCAGGAAACTATAGTCGACCGCCGGTAGGTTCGTACGCTTCGGTAAGCAGCTTGAGTTCTTACTTCGGACGTTTCAATTATTCGTGGAAAGAAAAATACCTGCTCACTGCCACCATTCGTGCCGACGGCGCCTCCAACTTTGCCAAAGGACATCAATGGGGTTATTTCCCTTCCGTATCCGCCGGCTGGCGCTTCTCCGAAGAAAAATTTATCAAGAGTTCTTCCTCTGACTTTCTTTCGAATGGTAAACTACGCTTAAGTTGGGGACAAACCGGTAATTATAATGTAGGCAACGGAGCTCTCGACTATTATGGAGCAGACCCGTGGTATGGCAGCCAATTCGGTGATTCACAGCACGTAGGTATCTATGTATCACAATTAGGTAACCCGAACCTGACATGGGAAACGACAACCGAATTTAATATCGGTCTGGACTTGGGATTTTTCAACAACCGGATTAACCTGACTGCCGAATATTTCCAGCGTACGATCTCCGATTTGCTGGTGAAGAACAAAACGATTCCCCATTATAATGAAGTGAAAACCATTGCAGCCAACATTGGTTCGACTCAAAGTAACGGTGTGGAACTGACTCTGAACACGCAAAATATACAGACTAAACAGTTTACATGGAGTACTGATTTAACTTTCTCAACGTATAACGACCGTTGGAAAGAACGAGATCCGAACTGGAAACCTGCTGCCTATCAGAAGGAACAAGACCCGATTCGCGGAGTCTTTGCCTATGTAGCCGACGGACTGTTACAACCTGGTGAGGAAGCCCCCGCCCACCAGCCGCAACTTCTTCCCGGACAAGTGAAACTCAAGAATATAAATGGAGATGATAAACTGAATGAGGAAGATATGGTCTTAATCGGACGCAATGACCCCAAATTCATTTTCGGTTTCAACAACAATTTTTCTTATAAGAATTTCGACCTTAATATATATATGTATGGACAGGTAGGTAAAATTGCCGGAGCAAACAGTTATTACGACGCCTGGGGATCTTACGGAAACCGCATCAAACTGGGACAGAATGTACCTGTCTCTTTCAAGGATGCCTGGAGTTCGGACAACCAGACAAGTACACGCCCCAGCTTCATCGAGTCGGCTTATGGTACCGGTGATCTGTTTCTCCAGAAAATTTCATTCCTGCGTATCAGAAATATCACATTAGGCTACACCGTGCCAATCAGTAAAAGTATCTGTAACCGACTGCGAGTGTATGCTGACATCAACAATCCATGTGTATGGACCAACTGGAAAGGCCAAGATCCGGAAACGGACAGTAACACGAATGCATATCCCAACGTCACTAGTTTTAGTATCGGAGTAGATATTTCATTCTAAATAAACCTAAAAAGAATTGAACATGAAAAGAATTACAAAACTTATATATCTTGCTCTCGGAAGCTGCCTCATCGCAGGACTAAACGCTTCGTGTGAACTCGTCTCCGAGAACTATGGTGATATCAACACCAGTATCTTCCCCAAAACGGCAGAAGACGCTGACGCTATCACAACGTCTGCCGCATACGCCACCTTTAAAAATAGTGGCTATGGAGGTCTGTTCAATATAGCAACAGGCATACAAATCGTCAGCGACGAAGCAGGCGATTACGGAATGTGCAACTGGGGTTGGGACCACATCAACTATGCCAACTGGAACACCCTCAAGATATCCGGTTCCGGTAGCTGGCTGACTGTTGAGAGCTACGCCTATGTAAACGATATCAGTAAAATGACTCTGACTATCGACCGGTTGAACGATATTGAAATGGACGATGCCCTCAAACAGCAATACATCGCCGAACTTCGTATGGGCAGGGGGTGGCTGGCATACCTTCTCTATGATTTCTACGGTCCAATCCCCATTGCCGACCTGGAAACACTCAAGAATCCTATGGCTGAGAAAATTCTCCCCCGACTCAGCGAGGAAGAAATGCAGACATATATCGAGACTGAACTTACAGAAGCAAGCAAAGTACTGCCTGCCAACTACAAAAAGGGAGATAAGAACTATGGTCGTTTTACAGCCGGATTGGCACATACTGTTTTGCTAAAACTCTATATGCTGACCAAGCAATGGGACAAGGCGGAAGCAGAGGGACGCGAACTGATGAAACCTGAATATGGTTTCGAACTTGTGCCCGAATACAAAGATATATTCACGCTGGCAAATGAGAAGAACCCGGAAATTATCTGGGCTTGCCAATGTGCCAAAGGATACCAGGAACATAAATGGCAACCTCATGTATTACCCAACGACTATAATTTCACTTCTTATCTGGATAAAATGACCAAATGGAACGGATATAAAATCTCATGGGATTTTATGCAGACCTTTGATCCGGCAGACAGACGTTTGCTGACGATTGCATACGAATATACCAGTAAAGACGGAGTGGTACATAATGAAAAGAATGACAGACCGGATCCTTCCGCTCAATTATATTTAGGAGCAGTTCCATTGAAATATGAATTTGATCCGGATTGTACGGGAGAAGATTCACAAATAGACTGGATTATCTACCGGTATGTCGATGTGCTCACTTTGACAGCAGAGGCTATTGTACGCAACAAGAATGCCGTAACGCAGGAAGCTGTTGATTTGCTTAATGAAGTGCGTACCCGCTCGCTTCCGGGCAAAGGATACAGCCTGCAAGATTTGAACAGTGTGGACAAATTTCTGAAAGCTGTATTGGACGAAAGAGGTTGGGAGTTATATTTCGAAGGAAACCGCCGCCAAGACCTGATCCGCTATGGATTATTTGTGGAAGCTATCAAGAAGAAGGCTCAATCAATGGGTAAACAAACGCTTGTGGATGAAGACCGTTACCGCTTCCCTATTCCACAAGATATTATTGACGAAGGTCAGGGAATAATCAAACAGAACCCCGGTTATTAATCACTGAAAAGAAAAAAACATGAAAAAGTTAATTTATAGCATCATCGGACTACTAATGTTCGCCGGTTGCGAAGATGATTATAAGACCGACATCACAATTCCAATGTCGGGCATATATCTGAGTTCTCCCGCCGAAGGAGCAACTATGGACTTAAATGATGAAAGTAAAGATTCATACGAGTTTACTTGGGATAAGGCTTCGGAACAAGGTTCCGTACTGATATTCAGCACTACCAAGGACCTTGTGAAACAAGTTACCGTAGAAGCAGGGACAGGAAAAAATTGCAATATATCAGCACTGGTTATCAACCAATTACTTTCCAAGTTAGATATTAAATCCGGAAATGAAAGACTCATTTACTGGACTGTAAAAGATAAAAATAACCAGACTGCCGCCGCATCAGAAGTTCGTACGCTACAAGCCAGACGAATGAAAAGTATCTTGCTTGCTCCTGAAGATATGTCGACAGCCACTTTGTTGGCAGACGCTACACAAACCAAAATAAAATTTGAATGGGATGCTTCAGGAATCGGTAATGATACAGAGTGTACGGTACTTCTTTCTTTAGATCCGGAAATGGACAACTTCGTAGAACTGCCGACCAAAGGAACAGGAAATATATCGATCACCCACGAAGAAATGGAACAGACAATCGAAAAACTGTCTATCAAGCGTTACCGGACCAATACTATTTATTGGAATGTACGTAACAATGCAGATCAGTCACTTATTTCGCGTGTCGCCAACACATTATACACAAACGACATGATGCGTTTGGTTGACAAACGTGGAGATGAGACGATCACTTATCCCGTAGTCCGCGTGACATTCTCCGACGGAACTTCGCAAGTGTGGACAGCCCAAAATCTGAATACTACCAAATACCCGGATGGAACGGAAATCGAAGCCGAATATTACAGATATGCTCCCGAATCCCTTGGAGAAGACTGGATCAAAGCAATCGGTACCTATTACAGTTTTGTGATTCGCGACCGGATTATCCCGAAAGGCTGGAGAATACCGACCGAAGCGGAATGGAATTATTTATTCTCTGAAGCCGGAAAGAATGGCGGGTATAATGTTCTTAAAGATCCTGTCTATTATTATAAAGATCCTACCGGTCAGGAACATTTGAATGAATGGGGACTGAGCTTTACTTCAGCAGGTACATGGAACTTGGATAGGAACGCAATCGAACTGGCTCAGGAAAAATTCTACTTTATGGCCGCCGACTTGGGCGATCCTGCAACCTGGAACGATCCCTGGCGAGCTTTAATCCATGACAACAGCGAAACATTATGGGTATCCTGGGCTAAAGGAACCGTCATGCGCTATATCTATGCAGAATAACTAATAAAACATGAATCATTATGAAAAGATATTACTTTCAAATATTACTGGCGTGTTGTCTGACGCTATTTGCCGGATGTTCCGATTCCGATTCGGAATCCGGTCAGAACGGCATACCCAAAGGTTCAAAAGCTATTGACCTGCAACAAGACAGAAGTGGTCTGCTACGTAATCCCTGCATGGGTTGGGGACTTTATGACGATGCAGTCGGCAATGTAGCCAACGCAGAAGAGTATTGGGCTGCACAAGATGAAGCTGCACGTAACTATGCATCTTTCTTCTATATACGCTGGCGTTGGTCGGAAATGGAACCGGAGGAAGGAAAATATGACTGGGAGAAAATCGAAAGAGAAAATCAGACTGACAATATGCCTGGATCTACGACGAGAACTATAAAAAGCTGATTCAAGGAGCGCTCGACCGGGGATTGAAGTTATGTTTCCGTATCTATGACAACGGACAGGACAACATCCGCCAAGGTACTCCCGAATATGTCCGTGCCGCAGGTGCCCAAGGATATGAAGTCGAAGGACAAAATAACGCCAAACTATGGACTCCTTATGCCGACGACCCTATCTTTCAGCAGAAATATGAAAAGTTTGTCGCAGCATTCGCCAAAGAGTATGATAACCCGGATATCGTAGATTTTATCGACGGGCACTCTTTAGGCTGGTGGGGCGAAGGCTCACATATCAAGTACCTGAATTCTGACAAGAAGAAAGAGACTTTCGACTGGTTTACAACGATGTATTCCAAGAACTTCAAGAATATCATTCTGGTATTACCTTATAATAGCGAAATCGGATTCAATACGGAAAAAGAAATCGCTATCGACCAAAAAGGGTATGGATTGCGCAGAGACGGTCTGGGAAGTATGTGGTTTACTGAAAATGACGAGAAAGTAGCGAACGAGATGTATGGAAAAGTTTTAATGGTGGGCGAATGTGCTTACTGGGGAGGATATACGGCTGCTTACGAACCTTTCAAAAATGACACAAAATATTCCTTCAAATCATGGAAGGATGTATATAATCAGAGTTTCGACCATGCCCAGACTTATCATTTCAATACACTCGACCTAAGGACGATTACCGAAACAAAGGGCTGGACGGGACTGGCACCGGAACTTGTCCGCAAATTTGTTCTGAACGGCGGATACAGGGTATATCCTACTTATGTAATCATGCCTTATGAAGCCTCAGCAGGCCAAACCGTATCTATCTCCCACTCATGGAGAAACACCGGATATGGTTACTTGCCGAATAACATGAAGAATTGGAACTATAAGTACAAACCGGCCTTTGCCTTGTTCGACGAGAGCGGCAAACTGGTAAAATCATGGATTGACGAGGATGCCGAACCTTCGCAATGGTTGTCTAACCAACGGAAAAACTATACTTACGAGGTTTCCCTCGACGGTATTTCCAGAGGCAATTACCAATGGGCGGTAGCTATTGTCGACAAGACCAAAGATAACCAACCGGGTATCAATATCGGTATCAAAGATAAGGAGAAGAAGGATGGGTGGACGTTTATCAGTGAGATGACAATTAAATAAATGAACCGATAAAGCATGAAACATATACATTTATATCTATTTGCACTTATCTCCGTGATCCTTACAAGCTGCTCACACGCCTGTCAAAAGGTAGAGTTGCAGGAAGACACCGTATCATTGCTTCGCAACCCTTGTATGGGTTGGGGAGTATATGATGACGCTAATGATGAAGTACAAAACGCGAATATTTACTGGGCTGCCCAAGACGAGGCAGCCCGTCAATACGCTTCTTTCTTTTATGTACGTTGGAGGTGGTCGGACATGGAACCGGAAGAAGGCAAATACGCCTGGCTGTATGATGAAAATTACAAAAAACTGATACAGGGTGCCTTAGACCGTGGATTGAAACTCTGTTTCCGTATTTACAACAACGGACAGGATAACCTGCGTACCGGAACTCCTGACTACGTACGCCGTGCCGGAGCAAAAGGATATACCGTAAAAGGATTGAAAGGTGATCTTTGGACACCTTATCCGGATGATCCGATTTTTCAGGAAAAACTGGAAAAGTTTGTCGAAGCCTTTGCCAAGGAATATGATAATCCGGATATTGTAGACTTTGTAGACGGATATAGTCTTGGTTGGTGGGGAGAATGTCACCATGTGATCCTGCAAGACCAAAACAAATTCGAGCAAGTGTTCGACTGGTTCACAACCCTCTATTCCACTCACTTCAAAAATGTGCTTCTTACGCTCCCCTTCGGCAGCCAAATCGGTTTCGATACCGAAAAACGAATTGCAATTGACGGAAAAGGATATGGCATGAGACGAGACGGATTGGGAAGCATGTGGTTCAGTGATGAAGAAAGGAGGATCGTCGCGGATATGTATGGAAAGACACTTCTTGTCGGAGAATCCTGTTACTGGGGATGTTCCACCGATGATTGCACTCCATTCACCTCGGATACACGTTATCGGATGAATACATGGAGAGATGTATACAAACAGACCTTCCAACACGCCATTGAAGGACATTTCAATACGTTGGATTTAAGAGAGCTCCCCGAAACAAAAGGGTGGACCGAACGGGCAAATGACCTGGTAGAAAAGTTTATTATCCAAGGAGGATACCGGATATATCCATGCAGCGTATCATTGCCAGTCCGTGCCAAAGCCAAATCGACAGTCCTCATTTCACACGAATGGAAAAATACAGGAAATGGTTATCTACCTAACAATATACCCAACTGGAATTATAAATATAAACCGGCTTTTGCATTGTTTGACCTACAAGGGAATCTAGTGCAAACATGGGTAGACGACAACGCAGAACCTTCGGACTGGTTGCATAACACAGTGCATTCTTATACTTATCCGGTTACTTTCACGGATATTCCGAAAGGTACTTATCAATGGGCTGTAGCTATCATCGACCAAACAAAAGACCAACAGCCGGGAATTAAACTGGCAATCAAAGACAAGCAAGAAAAAAAAGGCTGGTTTCTACTTAATGAGATTGTTATTCAATAAAAAACAATTATATGAAAAATTACAAATTTTCTAAAGAAATAAAGGGATTATTCTCACCACAGTGAGAATAAATTCTTATCGCTATGAGAAAAAGTTCTCACCATAATGAGAATTTTTTCTCATCACGGTGAGAATACTTTGAGAATTATTTCATCTTATAAACCAATGTTCCTCCCTTGACAATATCTTCATGAGAGATAGTATTCTTCGTATAAGGTTCACCATTCAAAGTAATGCTATCCACATACTTATGCTCTTTCGACAGGTTCTCTGCGATAATAGTAAAAGTCTTGCCACCAGCCAAATGCAATACCATTTCAGGCAACTGGGGCGCCCCGAATACATACTCGCCACTCACCGGATTCACCGGATAAAATCCCATTGCGCTCAACATATACCATGCAGACATCTGACCACAATCGTCATTTCCGCAAAGTCCGTCAGGTTTGTTTCGGTATTGAGTATCGAAAATCTCACGGATTAACTCTTGTGTACGCTCCGGACGACCGGCTAATGCATATAAATAAGTTACGTGATGACTCGGTTCGTTGCCGTGAGCATATTGTCCGATCAATCCTGTTACATCAGCCAGACCTTCACCTTCCAAAGTAACGGTAAACAAAGAATCCAATTTATTCAGGAAAGGTTCTTCACCACCAAAGAGCCGGATTAATCCCGGGACGTCATGTTGCACGTGCCAGGTATATTGCCATGCATTTCCCTCCGTATAATCTCCCCCTATACTTTCCGAATGTCCCAAAGCACTCGGATTAAACGGAGCCTTCCATGTTCCATCTCCTTTGCGCGGACGCATAAACTGGGTTTCAGTATCAAAGAGGTTCTTATAATAATCGGCACGTTTTGCAAAGTACGCCGCATCTTCTTCTTTTCCCATACGGCGTGCCATGTCGGCAGCAGCATAATCGTCATATACCGACTCTAATGTGGAAGACACCGATTCGGCTTTTATCAGGTCGGTCGGGAAATAGCCGTATTTCGTATATACTTCCCAGTTTGACTTCAACGGATGTGAAACAGTCTGCGTCTTCTTTATAATATTGAAAGCACGCTCCGCGTCAAAGCCACGGAATCCCTTACGATAGGCCTCGGCAATCACAGAAACCCCATGATTACCTATCATACAGTAGTTCTCCTTTCCCCATAATGCCCAGATAGGCAGGAATCCCTGCACTTCACCTTGTTCTATCAACGAATTAACAAAACCGTCGACACGTTCGGGAATTATCAATGTATAGAAAGGATGAGCGGCACGATAAGTATCCCACAAAGAGAACGTAGAATAAAAAGTCCCCGTTCCCGCTTTCACAACAGAGTCGGCAGCGTTACGATACATACCATCGACATCCGAAATCTCATTCGGTTGAATCAAAGCATGATAGAAACTGGTATAGAAGTTTGTCTTTTCATCATCGGTACCCTCTATTTCGATACGGCTCAGATAACTATTCCATTCATTATGCGCAACGTCTCTCACTCCGTCAAAGTCCCAGGCAGGAATTTCCGCTTCCAAGTTCTTCTTGGCTCCGGCTACGCTCGTAGTGGAAAGGGCCACTTTCATCATCAACTCGTCTCCCGGCTGTATGTCGAAAGTAGCAACAATGCGTTTCCCTTTCTCCGTCTCTCCCATCGGAAGGTAAAGTGAGTCTGCAACAGGACGATTAAATTTTATCACAAAGAAATAATCCTGATTCACCCATACGGCATTATTGACATGTCCGGTCAGCGTTTGGGCGTCTTCCCAATTCACCTCACAACTCTTCACGTGTGAATGATATTGTTCTTCCCTCCAGGCAGGACCATGCTGAAGATCTATCAGCAGAGAAGCGGAGTCTGCTTTGTTGTAGGTATATCGATGCAGGGCAGCATGGATAGAAGCCGTCAGTTCCGCTTTCACCTGCGGATCGGAAAGTTCCACAGTATAGTAACCCGGCGCAGCCGCTTCTTTATCTTTCGGGAAATGACTGCGATAAGCGTCCCAGGCACGGGTACGTGTACCGGTAACAGGCATTACCAGAATATCACCCAAGTCCATACATCCTGTTCCATTCAGATGCGTCTGCGTGAATCCCCAAATCAGAGAATCCTGATAGGTATACTCGGAACAATAGCGCCAGCCGACTGCACCCGTCACAGGGCTGCTCTGGATCATTCCGAAAGGATAACAAGCCCCCGGAAAGGTATGCCCATTATCGGCCGCACCGATGAATGTATTAACGTATCGGGTATAATCTTTTGTTTTCGCTTTTTCTGTCGGAGAACAGGAAGAATAGAAAAATAAACCTGCCAAAGCAGCAGCCATAAGAGGGATTCTTCTTTTCATAGTAAATATAATGTTAAATTAATGTCGCATAATGACAGCGACAAAGATAAAAAAAATCCCTCTCATGACATCCGTACGA
>OGMF01002691.1_pt1 | contig 14576 bp, 13 predicted proteins | sample 1572921 | NCBI WGS metagenome assembly OGMF01 (sample SAMEA2581919, study PRJEB24529) | metagenome | biome: Human gut stool | place: China | collected 2011
GAAAGAGTATTTTAATTCTAACGGAAACGGTCAAAAACGTCTGGAAAACAATATTTTCAGAATTTTTCTACTCTTTGTAATCAGCAGGTCGCCGGTTCAAGTCTGGCCACTAGCTCCGCCAAATCGGTGAAAATCGAGAGATTTTCACCGGTTTTCTCTTTTATTTGTTTGCTTTTCCAGGCGGCGAAACCGCCTGACCCACATGCGGAAATGTCTGAAAAGCGGCGGAGAGGATGATCGTGTCATTCTCTCCGCCGCTCTTTGGTTTTTCTTTGCTCTTTTCACAGCACCTGCGCCATGAAATTACCCATCTTTTTCGAGGCGTATAGAAATATTACATGGAGTTGTTTACAGGCCGTAAAGGACAGGGAGCTTGACATGAGAGGGGTATTCCCTGCCATGGTAAATAGTCTGGGTGGCCTTGATGGGCTTCGGATCGGTATAGGGATCGATGCCGGTGTTGGTGTTGGGGAATGCTTCCATCAGCTCACTGGAGGAGATATCGATACGGATCTTGTGGCCCTTTTTGAAAACCATGCCGTAGAAATACATCTCCATCTCATATTTTTCAATTTTTCCCGGCGTGAGCAGCTCAGGCTTGTCCCAGCCCTTGCGGAACTCGGCGCGGATAATATTGAAGCTGACATTACGGGCAGTCCCCTGCTCGTCCACATCACTGACACGGACGATAAAATCCGTGTCGACGGCGCTGGAGGCTGCGTAAAGCTCGGCATACAGCGGGCCGGCAATGGCAATATCCTGCTCCAGCACGGGCGTGTCATAGACCAGAACGTCGCTGCGGATCTGACGGGAATTGCACTTGTAAGGAGAAACCAAACCGTCGTCGAAGCCGTCGCCCTCGCCGCCGCATGGAAATTCGGGATCGTAGACATATGCGTCGCTGCCGGTCTCAGCAGGTGTCAGCGTGACGCGTCCGTCGCCGTTCATGGAGTTTGCGTGGCCGTCACTATCCAGATAGAGGTTGACAAGACGCGCTTCCTTCGGCATCCAGTCCTCGCTGGTGTGCCACTGATTTTCACCGTTGACGTAGTAGGTCGCCTTGGGCTTCTTGTCCTCGCCATTTTCAATACCCTTGAGGTAATGGTCGAACCAGCGGATAATGCGCGTATCGAAATCATAGTCGACCGCATTATTGCCGAAGGCCAGATCCATGCTGTCGCGCCACGCGTTCAGACCGTGCGGCCACGGGCCAAGCACAATACGGTGGCCGGGAACGGGGCTTTTGGACAGGAAACGCCAGGTCTCCTGCACGCCAAGCGCATCGCCGTCGTACCAGCCGGAGAGAATCAGCATGGGGATCCTGATATTGTCCGCGTGGGCCGTATTGTCACTGTGCCGCCAGAAATCATCGTAATGATAGTGCTTCGACCACATGTCCCAGCTGGTAGAACGGCAGCCGATGATTTTCTCCGGGATCGCAGTAATAGGCCGGATCCGGACAGCCTCGAGCGGATCGATGGAAACGCCCTTGAATACGTCCATATCGACGCGGTTCGAAACGCTCTGCGCCAGCGTCCAGCACAGCAGCGGCCATGAGCAGACGGTTCCGCCCTTGCGGACGGTATCATAAAACGGCGATCCGACGTTGACCTCGCTGACGGCGGTCTTCAGATGCGGATTTCCGCTGGTGCAGGCGGAGGTGGTAGTATAGCCGAGATAGCTCGCGCCCCACATGCCGATATTACCGTCGGACCACGGCTGCGCCGCGATCCAGTTGAACAGATCGTCGGCGTCCTCACGCTCATGCTGGAAGGCCTCAAGCGTACCGTCAGAGTCGCTGCGGCCGCGCACATCCTGAATCACGAACGCATAGCCGCGCGTGACCCAGTGCCAGCTGCGGTCAATATCGCGGGCCTTGCCATAGCAGGTTCGGATGACAATAGACGGAACCTTCTGGCCAGGCTCCAGTCCATTGGGCAGGAAGACCTCCGTTGCAAGACGGACGCCGTCCTTACAGGGAACCATGATATTGCCGAGCGGATTGACACCGTAGGCGACTTTGGACAGAAGCGGATCGTCAAAGCGCGTCAGCGGCGTGACGGACTCATACCCGGCCAGGACGGTAATTTCGGAGCAGATGCGGCCGGGATTGATGAAGCCGATGATCTTCTGGTCAACGGTCAGGATATCCATGCAGCCGTGGCTCTTGCGCTGGCACCAGAGCTGGGCGGTGACGGTCTTTCCCTCAACCGTCCCGGTATAGGTGATGTGGCGGCTGTAGACCGCGCCGTTTTTAAGCGTCAGCTCATCCTGATCCCATGCGCAGCCGACGTAGGCATCCAGCTCCCGGAAGAGCTTTTCATAGTCAATCATCGTCTCGGCGATCGCGCGGCCCTCTTCGCGCGGAAGGATCGGCGCTTCCTTCAGCTGTACACGGGTACGGCGGTCAATGGCGCACATAACGGCCTTCTTCTCGCGGAAAATAATGCTGCCGTTGGGAACGCCGGAAAAATAGGTGTGGAACACCTTATCAGTCAGGTAATTCATGCGGTTCTTCCTCCTTTAGCCCTGGGGATAGAAGTAGCGGATCGTATGCCCGCTGCCAAGGTCTGTGATCTCAGGCACGCTGCAGCGGCACTGCTCCTTCGCGTAGGGGCAGCGCGGCGCAAAGCGGCACGCAGGCTTTGGGTTGATAGGGCTGGTCAACTCGCCCTTCAGCAGCATACGCGGCTTTTTCTCATCCAGACTCGGTACGGGAATCGCGGAGAGCAGCGCCTGTGTATATGGGTGCCGGGGATTGCGGAACAGCTCTGCCGTCGGCGCTTTTTCTACCATCTGGCCCAGATACATGACCAGCACCTCGTTGGAGATATGCTTGACGACAGCCAGATCATGCGTAATAAACAGATACGTATAGCCGTTCTGCTGCTGAAGCCGCTTCAGCAGATTCAAAATCTGCGCCTGAATCGAAACATCCAGTGCAGACACCGGCTCGTCACAGATGATAAACTCCGGGTCGAGCGCCAGCGCACGCGCGATGCCGATACGCTGGCGGCGGCCGCCGTCGAGTTCATGCGGGTAGGCGTTGACGAAGCGCTCAGACAGGCCGACAGTCTCCATCAGCTGATAGACACGCGCCTCGCGTTCCTGCAGCGTACCTGCGCGATGAATGTTCAGCGGCTCAATGATGGTTTCAAAGGTCGTCATGCGGGGATTCAGAGAGGAAAACGGGTCCTGAAAGATCATCTGGATCCGCTTTTTGTATGCCATTGCCTCTGCCTTGGACATCTTTTTCGCGATATTCTGTCCGTCAAACAGAATTTCGCCGCTTGTCGCCTCCAGCAGCATGGCAAGCAGTCTTCCCATTGTGGATTTTCCGCAGCCGGATTCACCGACAATGCCGATCGTGCTGCCGCGTGCAATGGAGAAATCGACGCCGTCAACAGCGTGAAGCTCGCCTGCGGGTACGGAGAAGATCTTTTTCAAGTCTCTGACGCGGACCAGTTCGTCACTCATATTTTACGACCTCCTTCACATCCAGCGCGTTCTCATAGATCAGGCAGCGCACGAAATGCCCCGGCTCCGTCTCGGTAAGGACGGGTGCACGCTCGGCGCACAGCGGGCAGGCGTATTTGCAGCGGGGATTGAATTTGCAGCCAGCCGGCAGCGCGGCGGGATCCGGCATCAGGCCCTCGATGGGCGAAAGGAACTCCACGTCCTTGCTGATGTCCGGCAGCGAGCCGAACAGTCCGTTGGTATACGGGTGCTGGGGATTGCGGTAGATATGCTCGAGCGAGCCGTATTCCACGACCTCACCCGCGTAGATGATCGCGACCTTATCGCAGACCTCGGAGACAATGCCCAGATCATGCGTGATCATGATCATGGAGGTATCATATTTTTCCTTCAGATCCTTCATGAGTTCGAGTACCTGCGCCTGAATGGTCACATCCAGCGCGGTAGTCGGCTCATCAGCAATCAGCAGCTTGGGATTGCAGGCCAGCGCCATCGCAATGACCACGCGCTGCTTCATGCCGCCGGAAAACTGGTGCGGGTACTCAAAGGCGCGCTCTGCGGGGATGCGCACCGTCTCCAGCATGCGGATCGCTTCGAGCTTTGCCGCGTGCTTGGAGATGCGCTTGTGGTTGCGGATAGCCTCCGCGATCTGGTCGGCCACCGTCATGGTGGGGTTCAGCGCGGTCATGGGATCCTGAAAGATCATCGAGATTTCCTTGCCGCGGAGCTTCCGGTATTCGTGCTTGCTGAGTCTGAACAGATCCTGTCCGTCAAAAACGATGCTGCCGCGCTCAATGCGTCCGGGCGGACAGGCGACAAGGCCCATAATGGCCAGTGCCGTCGTTGTCTTGCCGGCGCCGGTCTCGCCGACCAGCCCCAGCGTCTCACCGGCCTTCAGCGAGAGCGAAATGCCGTTGACAGCCTCGATCACGCCGTCGTCGGTATGAAACCGGATGACAAGATCCTGGATCTCCAGCAGATTTTTTTCTTCCATAGCTTCAATCCATCCTTTCCTGTCAGCGCTTCATGCGCGGATCCAGTGCGTCGCGCAGGCCGTCTCCCATCAGCGTCAGGGAGATAATGGTGATCACAATGGCAAGACCCGGGAAAATGGTCAGATAGGGCTGGTCACGCATAAACTGCTGTCCGGCCGCCAGCATGGAACCCCATTCCGGCGCGGGCTGCTGTACGCCAAGCCCAATGTAGGAAAGCGTGGAAATCATGGTGATCTCGCCCGCCACAGAGGATACGATCTGCGCGATCAGCGGACTGATGGCGTTGGGCAGCACATGCTTGACCACGATGCGCACGCCAGACGCGCCCATGCCGCGCACAGCCTCAACGTATTCATTGCGCATGACCGAAAGCATCTGGCCGCGCACAATGCGCGCGATGCTTGGCACACCGCTGATGGACATGGCGATGATCAGGTTGAACGTGGTGGGCTTCATGATATTGACCAGCGTGATCATGAGCAGCATGGACGGGATCGCCATGAACACGTCCAGTGTGCGCATGATGATGCTGTCCGTCGCGCCGCCGTAATAAGCGGGGATCGCCCCCAGAATAATGCCAAGCACGGAGGAAACGACCGTCGCGGCCAGCGCGATGGTAATGGACGTGCGGCCGCCCCAGAGAATACGGAGCAGAAGATCGCGGCCCAGCTCATCCGTGCCGAGCGGATGACCCTCGACGGGGTATTTGCGGATCAAGGCAAGGTCACTGTTGATGACCTGCGCGTCATAGTCGCTGAAAAGCGGGGCGCTGAAACAGACGATCACGATCAGCGCAAAGAGGATCATGCCGATAACCGCCGTATGGCTGCGGCGCATGCGCCGCCATGCATCCGTCCAGAGCGAGCGCTTCTGCCTGCGGACGGCGGTCTGTGTGGGGTCTTGATGCAGGCTCATGCGGCGGCCTCCTTCTTTTTGAGCTTCTTGCCGCCGGAGGTATAGACGGCGCGGATACGGGGATCGACGACACCGTAAAGCAGGTCGGCGACCAGATTGCCGAGCGCGATCATTATGGCGGTAATGATAACGCCGGCCATGACCGTCGGAATATCCTTTTCACGCAGTGCAGAAAGCATCATGCGGCCCATGCCGTTGATGCCGAAGACCTGCTCGATAACGATGGAGCCGCCGAAGAAATTACCGATTGAAAAACCGATGGACGTAATGAGCGGCAGCAGCGCGTTCTTGAACGCATGGCGGAACAGCACCTGCCGCTCCGGCGTCCCCTTTGCGCGGGCGGTGCGGACATAATCCTGCCGGATCGTATCAAGCACCATGGCGCGGATATACCGGGAAGAGCCGGCCCATGTGCCGAAGCAGGAACACAGCAGCGGCAGGATCCAGTGCAGCGGCGTATCAAAGCCGTTGCTGGGGAGAATGCCGAGCTTGACGGAAAACAGCAGCATCAGCAGCAGGCCCAACCAGAAGGCCGGGATCGAGGATACAATCAGCGCAACCACGCGGAACGCGTCGTCAAAGAACGTATTCTGCTTGACCGCAAGCAAAATTCCGAGCGGAATGGCGATCAGATACGTCAGAACCAGCGAGCCGAAGGCCAGAATACATGTGGCGGGCAGGCGGACAGCGATCATCTTGGCAACAGACTGCTTGGTCGTATAGGAAACGCCCAGATTGCCTGTCACCAGGCCCTTCATGTAGTTCACATACTGAACCAGAACAGGCTGATCCAGACCATTTTCATGGTTGAAGGCTTCGATCTGCTCCGGCTTCGCGTTCATGCCGAGCGCCAGACGCGCCGGGTCGCCGGGGCTGAGGCTGAGCATCAGGAAAACGATGATCGACACGCCCAGCAGGACGGGGATCACCTGAACGATGCGCTTGAGTATATATTTGATCATGGCGCAGCTCCTCTGTGAATAGACTATGGTTCAACACCAAAGGGGCTTGCGCCCCCTTGGTGTTGTGAAAAACGGGTCTTCAGACTTAGCCAAGCGTCGCCGTGCGGAAGGAAAGCGTGCCGCTGGGCGAGATGACAACACCGTCCAGATTCTTATTGTAGACATAGCCCTCGGTACGGCCGAATGTCGGGAACATCGGGACATCCTCCCACGCGATCTGCTGGATCTGCTGGCAGGCATCCTTGATCTCCGCTGTGTCGTTGGAGGTCTTGGCGGTGATATACAGTTCGTCGCAGACGGGGTTATCGTAGAAGGAGATGTTCTGGGAGCCGAAGCTGCCGGAGTAATAGCACTCTGCAGATGTCAGCGGGTTGCCGGTGGTATCGCCCCAGCCGCCGGTAAGCATCTGGAAGTTCATGCCGACCATGTTCTCAAGAAACACGCCGAATTCCTGCGTGACGAGCTCCACATTGACGCCGATGGACTTCAGATCTGCCTGATACGCCTGCATAACAACGTCATTGTTGGAATAACCGATAATCTCAAACGTAAGCGGGTTGCTCTCGTCATAGCCCTCGGCAGCAAGCAGTTCCTTGGCCTTCTCCAGATCAAAGGTGATGGCATCGTCGGATGCGTAATAATACTCGGACATCATGGGGAACATGGAGTCGATGGTGTGGTAGTTCTCACCCTTGACATTCAGATAGCCTTCCTTATTGTAGGCATAGGCCATCGCCTTACGGACATTGACGTTGTCAAACGGCGGCTCCTGCGTGTTCATGGCCACGAACGCAGTGTAGGTCGTGTCGCCGGTGTAGAAAACGAGGTTGTCGTTGGCCTCGGCGCGGGCATAATCGGTCGCGTCGATCTCAGTGAAATCAGCGTCGCCTGCCTCAACCGCGATATAGGCTGCGGAGGGCTCTGCGATCGCCTTGAAGGTGATGGTTTCGATAGAGGCCTTCTGGCCGGGGTAATCCGCCCATGCGGTCAGGACAGCCTTTTCACCCGGGACATACTCAGACATAATGTACGGGCCGGTGCCGATCGGTGCGTTGGCATATGCGTCGCCGACCTCTTCGCAGTAGGCCTTGTTCAGGACGGGGACTTCAACCAGATCGCGGATGAAGCCGCTGTTGGCCTCCTTCAAAACGATGGTCACGACATTGCCCTCAGCGGAGACGCTGTCGATCTGCACGTACAGGTCGGCTGCCTGAGAAACATTTTCCAGACGGGTCAGGGAATAGACAACGTCCTCAACCTCCAGCGGCTCGCCGTTCTGGAACACAAATCCATCGCCGACAGTCAGCTCATAGGTCAGCTCGTCCGGCTGCTCCCAGGAGGCGATCACGCCCGGCTGGAGCGAGAAATCCAGATTGCAGTTGAGCAGATTGTCATAGACATGGCTCATGATGGTAGAAGTGTTGATGGCGTTGGCAACACTGGGGTCCATGTTGTTGCCGACGTCGTTGAGTACAACGGTAATGGCGCTTGCGGACGGCGCCGCGGATTCTGTTTCGGCAGCTGCCGTGCTGCTGTCAGCTGCGGGTGTGGTGTCAGCGGGCTTGGTGCTGCCGCTGCAGCCGGCAAGCACAGTGAGCAGCATGGCTGCGGCCATCAGGATTGCTACAAAACGTTTCATAAAAAAGATCCTCCTTTTGATTGATAAATGGCGTTACTTCTTCCAGACCTGCTCAAAGACGCGCAGCCAGTTTTCACCTAAAATTTTGCGGATTGCCTCGTCGGAATATCCACGCGCGACAAGGCCGCGGGTCACATTGATAAACGAGCGGTAATCCTTCAGCCCGTGGATCCATTCGGTAGACGGACCGTTGCCGGGCGCGAAGCCAATCGTCGGGGCGACGTACTTCTTAAAGGTAATAGCCGCCCATTTGGTCTGCGGCATGGGCCAGTCCGTGCCGATGCCGACATGATCGATACCGACCAGCCTGACGACATAATCGATATGATCGATAAAATCATCTACTGTCGTATTTTCGGGGTCTGCGCCCGTGAACCACGGCATTGCGAAAATACCGACAACACCGCCGGTATCGGCGATCGCGCGGATCTCGTCATCGCTCTTGCAGCGTGCGTGGAAGTTGACCTTCTCCACGCCGGTATGGGATGCGATGACAGGCGCCTTGCTGTACTTGCAGGCATCCATCGTGGTATGATAGCCGCAGTGTCCGGTATCGACCACGATACCAAGCTCGTTGCACTTTTCCACAAACCGGATACCGAACTTGGACAATCCCGCTCCCCCGTTCGGCTCCATGCAGCCGGCGCCGATCAGATTCTGATTGTTATAGGACAGCTGCTGCACGCGCAGGCCATAATTGTACAGAAGCTCCAGCAGCTTCAGATCCTTGCTGTAGCCCTCCGCCTCCTGGCTGGTGACGATACCGGCCTTCATGCCCTCTTTTTTGCAGCGGCGGATCTGTTCGACCGACGTGCATTTGACCAGCCACGGGTAAGTATCGAACTCAGCCTGCAGCTCAACTGCCGAGCGCAGCGCCTCATCTCGGTCCGTAACGCTGAGCTGGCGGCAGCCGCCAGTCAGACCGCTGTCATACCAGCAGTCCTTATACAGCTGCGAATATGAGCCGCCGATCATCCGGCGCAGGATCTCAGCCGTTGCCCAGTTACACTGGGCGATCTCGTCGCCGGGGCAGGCTTCCTGTGCCAGCGCCAGCAGCTCCTCCTCCGCGCCCTCCGGCAGGGAGTACGTCCCGACAGGTCCCTGGAACAGCATGTCCAGAATGATGCTGCTCTCATGCAGCGTTCTGGCTCTTGCCTCCTGCTCCGCAGTCAGAGAAAAATCATACAGGGGTTCAATCATCATACAACCGCCTCCATTTTCTGCCCCTTTTCAAATACATAGTTTCCGGCGGCCAGATCCTCAACGGCAAGCCCCTGCGATTCATAGACCGTAATGTCCTTTGGACTGAGCCGTCCGGCAAGCTCACCGGACAGAACCTGTCCGATCTCACCCAGAAGATGTGACTCAGCAACCTCGCCGCCGCGCAGCGGGATCAGGAAATCTCCCGCCTCGTGCATGCACGATTCCCGGCTGTCGCAGAACAGACGCGCTCTGCGGATCGCCTCGGTGTCAAGCTCCCGGTTCGCCGCGCCGCACGCGCCGACGGCATTGACATGCGTCCCGGCGGACAGATGCGCGCCAAACAGGATCGGCTCGCGCGCCGCGGTCACGGTGCAGACGATATCCGCGCCCGAGACAGCAGCCTGTACATCGCCGGTACAGTCGACCACAGGAATGCCGAATTTTGCTTCCATCTCTGCTTTATAGCGCCGGACGCTTTCCGGCACGATATCCCAGACGCGAACCTCGCGGATCTCACGCACAAGATGAATCGCCTCCAGATGGCGTCTTGCCTGCAGGCCGGAACCCAGAATGCAGAGCGTATGCGCATCCTTCCGCGCCAGCGCGTCGGTCGCGGCAGCGCTGACAGCAGCGGTGCGGACGCCGGTGATGGCGTCGCCGTCCAGCAGCGCCTTCAGCATGCCGGTATCCGCGTCAAACAGCAGCACAACACCCTGATGGGACGGCAGTCCGCGCTGGAAGTTGTCCGGGAAGACTGTGATCGCCTTTACACCCATAATTCCGGCAGCTGTATTCGCCGCAGGCATCAGCCCCAGCAGCTTTCGCTCGCTGACCGGCAGGACGCTCCGCAGCGTCTGGATGGTGCGGCCCGCGGAATAGTCGATCAGGACATCCCGCATGAGCCTGATACAGCCGCCCATGTCCAGAAGAGCGCAGACCACTTCTTTCTCATAGTAATGCATGTCAAAACCTCTCGAAAAGAATTTTATTTGATGCTTTCTTGCATGATAATTATAGTAGAGAAGTTCCGGACTGTATATTGACAATAAATCGTCATTAAATTATCATAGTAAAAAACACAGAGGAGGCGCAGCGTCATGAGCTTCAGGCTTGCGCTGGTCGGACACGGCTCGTCAATCAGAGAAATCCAGGAGATCGTAGCCGAAACATTTGAGAATATCGAAACTATCGGAATTGAGATGCCCAGTGATGAGCGGGTCGATGAGGCGGCACAGTCGCTGAGGCGCTGTCTGCCGGAGCTGGACGGCGTCCTCTACACAAGAAGCGAGCCGTATAAGCTGATGGTGAGCCGCGTGGATCATGGGGCGGTGCTGGCGCGGTATGTCAATGTTGACGCAGCCAGCTTCGTCCACGCGCTTTTGATCGCGCAGAGCAAATACCACGCGGATATTTACAGAGTCAGCGTAGACACGCTGGACTATGTCACCGTTATGAAGACGTATCGTTCGCTGGAGCTGGACATGGATCACGTGCAGCCGGTCAGCATCAGCGTGGATACCAATGCGGCGCATTTTGTCGACGCAACGGCAAAGACGCACCGCGAGAGCTACCGCAGTGGCCTGTGCAGCGTCTGCATTACAAATATCCGCAACGTGCAGGACACGCTCGCAGCCGAGGGCATCCCCTGCGTGCTGATGGCGCCGAGCTCGGATAATTATATCAGCGAGGTGCGCCGTCTGATCCTGTCCTGGCATGCGAAGGAAAAGGCAAAGGAAGGCAGTGTGATCATCCGGATCCACGCAGAGCTCAGCGGTGATTACTATCTGAATCGGAAAACGATGGTGCAGAGCGTACTGGATCTGGCCAAGCTCGCGGAGCAGATCGTTCTGTTTGCGCAGCTGGTGAGCGGCGCGTATCTGCGCATGGGCGAGCAGGATTTCGCCGTGATCTGCAGCTACGAGGTGCTTTCTGACACAACGGATCGGTTTTCCCACTTTGATCTTCTGGCGCAGGTCTACGGCAAAACGCCCTACCGACTGGCGGTCGGGATCGGAACAGGGCTGCACTTCCAGCAGGCGCTGGCAAACGCGGAGCTCGGCACGCAGCGTGCATGGGAGGAGGGCTCCAACCGGGCGTATCTGGTCTACGCGGAGGATCGCTTCGTCGGCCCCATCCAGCCGAACGAGCTGATGCATGTAAAGCGGAGCCAGTTTGACCCACAGCTGCTCAAGGTCGCGCAGGACTGCGCGCTGTCGAACAATACGGTTCTGAAGATCAGCACCTTCGTGCAGCGTAAAAATAACGGCACGTTCTTTACCGCGGAGCTGGCCGAGGAGCTGCACATCAGCTTCCGCACAGCCGCGCGTATCGTGGAAAAGCTGGAGCAGAACGGCTATATCGTCGAGGTCGGCCGCAGCGTTCTCAATGGTCGAGGCCGGCCGACCCGCGTCTTTCAGCTGCTGCGCTGATTTTCACGCAGAAAATCAGTTCCAGCGATATGACCCGACGCAGTGTGTTTTTACCGCAATGCTGCAGAACAGCGGCAGCTATACGCCGCGGAAAAGTTTGGATCCTTCCGGTTTGTCCGGATGGTTTTTACGGAATGGATGCGCGAACGGCGGAGAGGATTGTTATCTTATCCTCCCCGCCGCTCTTCTTGTTTTCACCTGATCCAATGGTCCTGTTTTCAGCAGCCAAGACCATTGCCGCGCGGCCCGTTCGCCCCTGCGTATTTCTCTGTTCCCTGCGGCGCAACTTTTGCGCCGTCCTCTGCCCGGCTTATCTTTCAGCGTAATTGCGCCGGTTGACATCATTTCGATCCGTGTTTTTCAAAATTAACAATTCTCAAACAAAACGCAAACAATCGTGAAACGCAGCGCTTGTATGCTATCCATTGGAGCGCGGCCAGCTCGCCCTTGCGTAACCCACTGATGAGTTCCAGATAGAACTTGGGCAGGACACCACACTGCTCAGCAGCTGTCAAATAGGACTTGATTTGCTCTGGCGGCAGGATCTTCATTTCGTGCTTCGGGATTTTGGGCGGAATGCAGTCATTTGCCGGTTTTCGGACAATCAGCCGTTCTTTGACTGCCCGGTCGAGCGCGTTGTGCAGCATCGTGTGGATGCCGCAGATCGCGTCCGGTCAGTTTTTTCAGCGGAATATCTCCGATGCGCGGTGTGATCTGCTTTTTATTGATTCTTGAAAAACGCTACCACAACAGCGCCGGGGCCCGCATGGGTTCCGATCACACTTCCTACGGTCGTATAGCGAATTTCTTTCAGTTTTCCCTCCCAGATGTGACGGCTGTCTTCGATATACTTTAGCAGCAGCGCGTCAGAAATTCCACTGTAGCCCAGCAGAACCGGCCTGCTGAAATCAATGCCGCCGGCCTTGTCGATCTCCTGAACGAGCAGATTGTTCCCCATTTTGGAGCCGCGTGCTTTTCCCAGCAGGTGAATCTCGCCGTCAATAACGGAAAGCACGGGCTTGATATTCAGTACCCCTCCGGCGAATGCGGCTGTCTTTGAAATGCGGCCGCCCCGCTTGAGGTATTCGAGGGTATCTACCAGCGCCACAACAACGATTTTTTTCTTCTCTTCCTCCAGTGCCTGCGCAGTTTCCTCTGCGGTCATTCCTGCATCCAAGAGGCGGAACGCAAGCTCCACCAGAATCCCTGTTCCCATCGCTGCGCTGGTACCATCTACAACATAAATGTTTTCATAATCCGCCGCCGCGATCATGGCGCTTTGATATGTGCCGGAAAATTTGGATGCAAGGGTAATAACAACGGCTGATTCGCCCGCCTGCCTTGCCTTTTCAAATTCCTTTATAAAGGCGTCCGGCGTTGCCTGACTGGTGGTGGGCAGCACATCGCTTTCGATGAGCTTTTCATAAAATGTTTTGTTGTCGATGGTCACGCCATCAATGTATTCCTCCTGCCCGAAATGAACGGTGAGGGGTACCGTAGATACCCGTGCTTTGATCTCAGGAACTAAGTCCGCAGTGGAATCAACAATAATCCTTGTTTTCAATTTCGTCAATCTCCTATTCTTCGCTATTTTGAGCGATGGCCTCAAGACTTATGCTGATGGCAGAAAGGCTGCGGTAAAATGTCGCTCGTTCGTCCTCCGTAAGGGTACGGCTGACCGTATCAAGGACGGCGCTGATTTTCTCCGCGATCCGTTTGCCGGCCTCCTGACCTTTTTCAGTCAAGCGCAAAGGGCTTCTGTACCGTTTGGCCCGTTCAGAATTCCGGACGATAAATCCGTTACTTTCAAGATGCTCCAACGCACGGGAAATGGTCGCCTTGTCCTCCTCGCAGTGCTCGCACAGCTCCGCCGCAGTCACGCCATCCAGAGAATATATGTAGTACAGACAGGACACATGGGCACTTCGCAGATGATAGGCGGCCATCTCCTGATTTTTTATCCTCCGTATGTCGCGGCTGATCCGGTTGATCAAAACCGTAAACGTCTCAAATCGCTCCTGCATGGCTGCGCTCCTCTCTCACGAATGCTTTTGTTGAAATCTCAACTTTCGGACTATACCACATGGATGTTGAAATGTCAACAGCAAAGTTCCGCACAGCCATTACTCTTTGATTATAGCATTCAACGCCGTGAGGCGGTCCCGTCGTGGGTTTTCTGTTATTTTATCGGGTGGAGGGTATGGTCATCAAGAACACTACAAAGCCCTCACCGGAGCAGCTCCGGCGAGGCTCTGCTTTTGACCACATAAAATGCCACAGACAGGTGTGGAACACATGGGGGGGACGCGGGTCACAAGATGTTAGGAAAGGAATTAGAATTGAGAGGAAACCGCTAAAAACGGCTAAAAAGTGCAGAAAAAATATTGCGGTAGCTCTTTGAAGCTGCCTAAGTGTTCTTGGTAAATCTGATGGGGACATGTCATCAATATAAGAAAAAAGATGGCCTTCCTTTTGCCCACTCAAAACATCGTTAAAAAAACCATCCCACTCGTAACGAACCCAACTTGATTCCAAGCTTTCCCGAGATGTTCCAACAGCAATGAGTATTGTTGCCTCATCAAGCGCATTGTCTATTTCGGCTTTGTATTGTGCAGCGCCACAGACTGAGAGCGTTTCGTTGCTATAAAAAACACCTATGCCTCTATTAGCGAGTGCATTATATAACTCGTCCGCCATTGCTCTTTCTTTTGTTGAATTCCCGTTTGCGTCTGAATTCTTAAATGACAAAAACACTTCGGTTTTGTTCATGATGTCCCTCCTTGTTTGACAAGTACACCCATCATTGCGTTGTTGGTGCAATAGCATCTTTATTTACATTACGTATTTACATTTGACGGAAAAAGCAGAATCTTGCAAGTCAGCATAGTTCTGGACACTGGAATGCGAAACGATCCGCTGCATCTCTTTGCAGATCGACGGCTGTTATTGTCAGGTT
>OGMF01002694.1_pt1 | contig 14569 bp, 11 predicted proteins | sample 1572921 | NCBI WGS metagenome assembly OGMF01 (sample SAMEA2581919, study PRJEB24529) | metagenome | biome: Human gut stool | place: China | collected 2011
CAAATGCACTGATACTCTTGCACCAGCTTTTAGGTTTCTTTTCTTCAAGTGCAAGCTTCTTGTCATAATCTGTGGCTTCACCGATTAGTTGATTTATGTTCATGAATTCACTCCTTCTTTATCTATTAAATGATACAATTAATGATTTCTTCCTTTAGTCGGATTTTTAACTACAATATAGCCATCGCCATCACTATTTAGGTAATAATCAAAAATCCATGTGTTTTTCTTTAGCTCATCTAAAATGTCTGTTATATTGCTATTATTTACATATGCTTTAGTGTAATTGTTACGTTTTGTAAAAATAGCTTTAAGCTCAGGAAATCCCATTTCATCAAAATGTTTTTTGCATGTTTCTTCTGTTAAATTCGGAATTGCCTTAGCCCATAACTGAATTTTATCAGCAATGTTACACCTACTATTTGACAATATCGCAGACAGCAACTCATCATCAAGAACTATATATTCATCAGCAATGATGTTGTCTATTCGAGATTCTGCCACTTTATATATTGACGATTGAATATCTTTGTCATATCTTGAAAAGTTTTGATATAATTCCTTTTCATCATGTTCATCAAAATTATTATTAAGAATATAATCAATAACAGTGCTAGAATATCTCTTGCCTATAATTGATACCGGCTTTGCTGTTAAACTTAAAAGCTTTATTTTTTGATTATCGTCTATTTCTTTTTTATCCAACACATACAAAGCTTCATTATAGCTAAAATTCTTCGATGAAATAATGTTTAAATATTTTTCCACATTTTCATCTATATATAATTCAATATATTTCCTATAATAATTTCTGATATATTCCAAACTTTCTTCTTTCATTTCTATGATATTATTCTTTATCAAGACTTCCATTTTATCATCGGCAATATCATGTGCATCATAATTACCATAACCATATCCCATATTACATAGAATTTCTTTATACATATTTGTGTTTATTCCATTATTTACAGCTATAAAATCGAAAAACTGTTCAGCAATATCTATGCCAAACTTTTCTTCAACATTAGAATAATCCATCCCAGAATCACACTCATTAATAAATTGAATCAGCTGGCTATCAGAACAATATTCTGTATAATAATATATTATATTAGAAACAGACTTTTTTATTATTCTTTTAACAAGCATTTCTCTCCATAATTTTTTATTCTGTATCGCTGATATATCAGATACAACTGTTTCCAATACATGTATATACTTTTCCTGCATATCATCTAAAAGTTTTTCACTATTAATAAACTTAATAGCAGCATCCTCTGAATCTTCAATTAATCCATTACAATTTTCCAAATACTCATTTGCATATTTATTTATATTTATTTCAACATACCTGACTAATGGAGAGTCTATATTCTTCTGAATAACAGTATAATTTCTATGTTCTATATTATATGAATTACATTCTCCATACATTGACTTGATCATCAATTCAATGTTTTCAAATGTTAGTTCATATAAGCTATTTTCATACACCCCTACAAGTAACTTTTTATTAGCAGTATTTCTTTCAATTTTCTTTAGCTTTACATTAAGAACACATAATTGAGAAATTATTTTTTCGACATCAAAATTTTCAGTATTTAAATAATCACTCTGATTTGATATATAAGCGGTAAGACAACCATCCATATTTATATCCTGTATTTTATACACATCTAATAAACAAATTGAATCCAATGAGAATTTTCTTATCTGCTCCGATGGCAGTGCTTTATTTTCAACAACATAACTAAAGAAATCTGTCCACTGAGCATTCAATTTAATTATAAATCTTCTATCAAACTGTGCACTATCATAAAATTTTGATATGAACTTTGTATCCTTATTCTCTTTCATCTGTTTTATTAATGCAGATAAATATTTCTGATATTTAGGAGTCTTCTGACTAGCAAGAAGTCCTTTCAGAATATCAAAATTTAAAGTTTCCTCCTCGTAAAAATCAACAACTCTTAAAACTGGAGATGATAGCACTTTTTCAACATCTTTAATAGAATATTCATAATCAGATCCTTTTTTGTCAGTTATTCGCCTCAAAAACATTTTGTCATGAGCAGATAAACTGTCCTCATAGAAATATGTCATATAATCATTGTATGTTTCATCAATATATCCATTACTTATAAGAAATTTTAGCAGTTCAAAATAATCACTTCTCTTGATTTCATTATATTCTTTTTCTTCTCCTATAGGATTTACACTTTTTATCATGAAAACTGATTCAAAATTATTTCTTGTAATTAATTCATTTAATAATTTTGTTTTTGTGGCAGATATTTCTTGTTCTATATGCTGCACTTCTGTAAGCATATCATTTTTTCTGCTGTCAACCACTTTCAATCTTTCTGCCTTTTCTTTCTCCAGATTTTTCTTTTCATTTTGACTTTCATATGTTAACCGACCATAACAATCAGTAGGCAATCTATCAAATTTTGCATCATATGCATCATTTAACTCTTGTTCATCATTTAATATTTCTTCCTCTATATATACGATTTTCTTCTGAACTAATTCCTTTTTTTCTTCCAATTGTGCTATTGTTATTTTACTTATATTATCTTTTTGTTGAAACAATTCATGTACATACCCTCTGCCAAGTTGAAGATTGCAAAAATCTCTAGGAAATATATTCTTATACACAATTACAGCCAGCATTTTATTCCAATTAAGATCTGTATTATTTAAACGATTCATATAAACAATGAATTCGTTATACACATTCTTCAAAACTCTCATATCATCTATATATAATGCAAGTCTTTGTAAAAATGTACTATCGAATTTTTCATATATATTTCCTTGTTTTAAATGTCTTATAAATTGGTCGTATGAATTCGTTCCGTCCAATATTGGGACGATAGGAATAATATAATCAAAAAATTTTGTTCTGTCTTTTGTACTAAAAACATCATCTCTTAACAAATAAAAGAAGCGTAATGGCTTGTATTGTTCTTCCTTTATGCGAAAGAACTTATTAATCAGTTTGTATTGTTTTTTGTTTTTAAACTTATTATATTTATGTACATTAACTAAATTGTTTACTTCTCTTAATCGTTCAAAAATAACATTAGAATTAAATCTATCCATATCCTCATATACAATTACATCTGCTTCTGCTTGTTCAAAAAGATAAAGTACTTCATTCAGATATTTATCAAAGTATGACTCATCTTTATTTTCAAATATTTCAATAGTATTACCTTGCACTGTTACTTTATGAAATAAATTCTTATTTTTTTGTATTTTAACAACATTATATATGCAAAAAAATATGCTAACAACACACATGACAGCGGCTAAAAGTACAACATAATTATTCGTCATGATATTTAATAAATATTTCAATCTTCCCTCATTTAATTTATCCACCCAGCTTTGAATTTTACTTGATAATGATATAAATGTTATACTACCAAGTAATACGAATAACACTATGATAATAATAATTATATTCTTTTTGCCTACATCCTTTTTTACTCTAAAATTTGTCTGCGGTATTCTATCTACTGGAATTTGGTGTATTAACTGATTTAATATTTTTCCCTCAAGAGTAGTTTCTTTCACACTATGCTCTAATTCATTACACTCTGTAGGCTCAAAATGTGCCAAAGAAATGTGTAGAAAATTTATATCTTTATGTTTTTTCTCATATGATTCTATAACACTGCTTTTGCCGGCACCATAAGATCCTGAAATAGCAATATTTGTAACATCAGCATTATCAAACACAAAATCAATTGCCTCTTCATATACTGATATATCTGCTTCTTTATTAGGCGTAAGTTTTTCAAAATTATAGATTTTACCCACCATATGTTTCTCCTTACTATCTACCAACTTGATTTTTCTCGATATTACACTATATTTATGCTTCATAAAATTTTAATTTTAAAATCTTTTTGTTTAAAATCTTTTTGTAAAAGTGTATTGGCTTTAATACATAAAAGATGTGAGTAACAACCTTGTAGATATATTTATCAAAAGTCCACCTTCATCATTTCAAAAAAGCTGCGGAATTATATCTAAATTTCTATTTTGATATTGCATAATCGTTTTTATCACATTTAATCTTTTTTCACTAAAACCAGATAGTAAATTTGTGCTTAACAAATCATCTATTGTTTGTTGCAACCTTTTTACTGGAATCGCAATAACTGCATATTCTTCTTGAAAGCACATAATATACGGATCACTCTCTAACAATTTTAATATTTTTGTAAATTCACCCTCGTCAATACTTTTAGAAAAACTCTCCCATATTTCCAAACATTCAGGTTCCGAAAATGCCGCACTCCGATAGTTTACTATTTCCCTTGCATTCATCATCCATTCATATACATCTTGATCTTCAATATTGTTTGACAATAACCTATCACTTACCCCAAACAAATCTTTGTAATGATTAATTGTACCTTCATGCGTGGTGTTATATATCCTATTCCCTGTTGAATATGGTTTTTCTCCCATTCGTGCAAATAATCTATACATACTTTTACATCTAAGTATTGCTATTCCTTTTGATGCCATAGAAGATCTGATTAAATAGTACAACGAATAATATAATTCTATCGTTGCCCATGAAAACCTTTTTTGAAATGCTGCATCTATTCCTTCTGCAAAACTCAATATTCCATTGTAAAAAAAATCTAATGAATCTTTTTTTAATGCCACTTTCAATTGTTCAGCTTCATCACTTGTTAAATAATGATTTTTAAAATCATCTCTTTTTTCATATAAATTATTGGAATCCGCATCTATAAAACTTTCAAATAATACTTGCGAACCATTTCTATTAAAACTTATACTCATCTTGCGTTGGCACATCCTTCAGAAGTGTAGATTTTAGATATTGATACACTATATTTCTTTGTTCTTTACCTTGTTTATTTTTTAATTCATCTTTATATAATAATCCATCTTTTTCTAATGGAATCAGCTCTTTTATCGTACTTTGCTCAAATGTTTTCCTCTCGGCGCATTTAGGAATCAACTCCTTACACATAAATTCAACTCCCGAATAACAACCAGCATTTGTCATAAATGGATTGCAAGATTTTAGCCAATTACCTTCTTTATCATAATAAAATTTAATTACCGAAAAGAAATTGAAGATTATTTTATACTGTGACTCAAAATCATGTAAATTATATTCATCAAACATACCACCTTCTTTTGTAAACTGCTTTATAGAATTTACAAGAGTTGATAAATCAATTTTTCCTATTGATGCACCAGGCATTTTTATACATTGATAATATGGTGACATTACGTCCTCATGTAATTTATTTGCTATATCCTTTGCTCTAACAATATAATAATTCTTATCTTTCACTTCACCAAATAAATCATATACCAAACTGTTGGGTACTGGCTTTTGTTCTGTATTTATATTTAAAAATATGCGTGCAGCTTCTGAGGTAGTAAGATGTTGAGCCAGTAAAATTATAATTTTTCGTTCTCCTATTTTAGGATTAACTTCATATGCCTGCTTTAATCCTTCTAACCTATGTTGTCCATCTATAACCTGAGCTGCAGCTGAAACCTGAGGAATTACTAGGTCATTTTGTTTAATTTCAATCGTATAATTTTTATCAACCCAGTTCAGAATAAACAAGTTAAAGAAAGTATTTCCTTCAAGTACAAATTCTTTGATAGAATTTATTCTTCTCTTATTTAAAACCCTTTGAACTGCTCCCTCTACATTATCTCTACCTCTAACTGCAACATAATATATTGGCAATACATCTTTTACTTTCATTGAAAAAATATATGCATTTGTTTCTCCTAATTCAGCCAAAATATAATCGCTAATTTTAATCTCATTCATTCTTAAAACATCCTTTCTTTTAACTCGAAATATCACAATACAATCTATTTATATTTCTTATCACAATATATATTTTTTACAAATATACTTCCATAATCAATTCCATAACTTTTTCAACCAGCAACTCCAAGTTATCCACTTCTACCATAGATACTATATCTACTTTATCCTTAAAACACTTTCTGAGAATATCTATAATTACCTTTTCATCCTGAAGTTCCTTTTCTGACAACTCTTTTATCTTTTTCTATATTTCAATGGATGCATCCGCAATCTGATTACATCTTCCATAAGAGTTGCCTATATCCTCTGCTACCATATTGCCATAGTTTTCTTTTTCGTATGGATTAAATCCATAAAAAGCTTTGCTTGCAACCGGGCAAATAGCATCATAGATAATCTTTGCTCCAAGTTCCCTTTTTATTTGTCTAGGATATATCAATTTACCTTGGTCTGCTTTCATCTCAATCTTTTCCTCAGCCATTTTACTAGCGTTTGTAATACGCATAAGATATGCTATCATTCGATTAGCAAAATTTTGCTCTGATATTTCTTGTCTACCTATATCTGGTATATATTGATTAATCTCATGCTCACTAATTATCTGATTATCAAGATACAATTGATACATTTTTGATGCACATAATTTTACAACTGCTATGTTTTCCAATCTTTTATTCCCAATATGATTTAGAATTTCCATCTGTACCCAACCATACTGCTTATCTCCAACTTCATCATGACAGAAAAACATATTTTGCACATATCTGTATCCCTGTTTCATAATAAAATCATCAAATGCTAATTGATATAAATATTGCTTTGTGACATCACCTACACCCGGTTATCCACTAATGATAGCTTTATCTCCATGTATTTGATAATCTATACAATAATATTTTGCATCATATATTCCAAAGCAATAATCTTTTTTCTGTTCATCAACAGGATATATGCATACCAAATCAGGTTTTAATGTTTCCACCTTCGGATCTTCTACATCCGGAAACTCTGTTTTTCTCCATCTTGGTGATTTAATCACCTTTCTTAATGTCTTATCTTTATATTCAACTTTAATCCATTCCGGATTACTTAATGGAAGATCTACTATTTTCTTATCTAGAACACTTCCAAAATTATCAGCACATACTTTTTCCGCTTTTCACCCACTCATCCACTTCTGAAAATTTGAATTTCCAAAGTCTGCCTATCTTATGAGCAGGAATATCTGTTTTTTTAATCCAACTTCTTATGGTATCTTTTGTTACACCTAGATATTCTGCGGTTTCTTCTAAATTAGACCATTTTTCATTAGTCTCAGACATATTCTCCCTCTGATTCTAAAATGTATAAAATAACAAAGTAATTGTATCACGAACAGCTGTTTCCCTCAACTGATATTTCACTGTTTAAATATGATTTATTAGTATTTAATATATCTTTAGTGTCAATTATACATCCATTCTTAATTTAATATTGAGTAGAGGAATCATCTCCCTCTGCCCCTATTCCACATCTTATCTTTCGCCTTATCTTTACCAGCATCTCTGCTAACGTTCTCATCATAAATCCTCTGAAACTCCTCATAAAGCTCATCACCATCCAGCTTTATCCCCATCCTTTTCATTACAATTTCAATATTTACGGAACAGGAGATTAGGGTGATAATGACAATGAGAGAAATATTATAAAATAGTTATGGAAATTCATGGACAGTTCACCAATATCTGAAATGGATAAAATGTGTCAAAAAGGATTGCAGTCAAACAATACCGCAATCCTTTTATCACCAGTTACTCTATAACACTCATACAATTATCTTTCATATATTTCTTTCTCTTTTCGTATTTCCATTTCTACACAAAGCATAGCATGGTCCGGATATCCCACAGGAATTTTCCATACTTTCCCCGGCACTATATCAGCTTTATCCGGATACACATCGGTATCTTCGCTTAAGAAATCCCAACAATACGATTCATTGCATGTGATTCCTTTATATACAGCATGATCAAGTCTTTGAAAACTCGTAATTATACCATTCTCAAAATTATCCACAAATATGGCTGAGCAATCATCAAATCCACCACTATAAGAGCCTTTATAATCACGATAATGCTCACTCATTCTCATCTGCAAAATATTGAAATCCCCAGCAATAATCCAAGGATTCTTCTGCATCCTAAGCTTCTTATTCATCCATTTCGATATCAATAACGCATTTTCTAAGCCCTGAATATATCTGCAACCAATGATTGTTAATCTTGCACCATTTGTCGTTCTAAAGTTAGCGGCAAGCGTAGCAGGTGCATCTGGTCTATCAGGATCAAGCATAAGAAATCTTGTAAAATCCGGTTCTGTTCCAGGCTTTACTATACTTTTCTTTACAGCCACCAACACGCCATTTCGTCCCTTCCTTATCCTTGTATCATAAAAATATTCTTCTTTAATCCCATCCTCAATTCTTTTATCCGCTGTATATTCAGTAAGAATAATTGCTTCGTATTTCTTGATATAATCAAGTACAAAATCAGCTGCAGCAACATTCTGTGTCATTTTATGTATATTCCAAGCAACAAGGCTAATATTATTATTTAAATTATTTGTAACCATGATAAAAACTCCTTTTCTTTCAATTTCTAAACATCAGTTCGTAAATACTTCAATGCATTAGGCTCTGCGCAGCAGAGCCCCATTATCACTTGTCAAAAAAATATCCCCATACTCTTCATAACCGGTGGTAAGGTTATATGTATAGCAGAAAATATAATCCTCATAAAGCCGCTCAGACGGCCAGTCTTCCCTGTTCTTTTCTTTTGAAACGTAAAGGAAACAAAGCATATGTCCAAATCTTGTTTTTGACTCAATGACATGATATACATATGCGCCATTTTTCTTTTCAAAACTTTCTACAAGTTTCGGAAACCTTGCATCCCATTCTATGGTATCAATACATCCGAACAGATCTTCAGCCACTAAATAGCTGTAATAAATTCTGCCTTCACTAAGATACTCACACAACTTTGGATTGAGGTTAAATTTTTCCGTCAACTGTTGAAGTCTCAACAAACCTTCATCTTTCTGTCTTTTTGTTGCCATATCAATTCTCCTTTCTAATCATAAGTCAAATTGCAATTTGTATTACTTACATTTGAAATTATACCATTTATTTTGTATGTTCCAATGGACATACCTTATTCAATTTTGTATAATAGTTAATGGATATATGTACAAGATTATGTACATTGTTATTTGAACTTTTGGGGTAAAATTTATCCACAATATCAGGAGGAAGAATATGTTTACAAAATATCATTTTGACAAAGAGCAAATTAAATTAAGATTAAGAGAATGCCGTGATGGTGCCAATCCTAACAATAATAAATATACTCAATTGGAATTTGCGCAAAAGATAAGAAATGCTCAAGGTTTGCACATAAACGAAGATGCCGGAAGGTCTACTGTCAGCACCTGGGAACAGGCTAGCAAAAGCATTCCTAACATTGAAGATATGTTGGCCATATGTAATGTATTGGAGATGGACTTTGATGCCCTTATAGGAAGAACGACCATTGATTCTAAAGATATTGATGCAGTTATGACTGCAACCGGACTTGATGCGAACGCTTTACATGCTCTTGATGGTAATCCTGACAATGCCGCCTTTGTAAATCATTTGCTTAAATGCGCTTCTTTTTCAGAAGTAGTCAAATACAGCAATCAGCTTGCTATGTCATCCATTATGCGTGATTTAATTGAAACTGCATTTAGTGATTCTCTGATAAAACTTATAGAAAACTGGTTTAATGAATATTACTATTCATGCTTTCCTATGGATATGTCCATTGATTCATACGCCAATTACATCCGTAATCATTGCGGAATATCCGGAGAGGATTTATTCCAGAAACATTTTCTTGAGGAAGGACAGAATTACATTCTTAATGAACACAGGAATTTCTCTGCTCTTTCAAACGATGAAAAATTCACTATCGCAACTGATACAATAGCTCAGATTTCATACGATTATTTAATCAGTACTAATGTAATGGCATTGTCCCGCAAAAGGATAATTGATATGTTTGCAAATATGCTGGATGACTATATTGAGAAACAATCTGATAATATACATGCTCGTATAAAGGCCAATGCAGCTAAAGCAAAGCATTTATAATACCGGTATTGAAATTATTCTAGATTACACATCTGACAACCTTTTCCTCCAATGCCAGCTTTTTATCGTATTCGGTTGCTTCAACGATTAAATCTTTTATATATTTGTATGTTTTTCCATTATCGGCAACTTGTGCAAAATTTGCACAAGTTGAATTTTCATCATTTCACCTGCTATCTCATTACTCAAGACTCTCATAATACTGTCATCACCCCTATCTTTCGCCAGAAGATTAATATTACCATACCAGACTACTTCCTGGTCAATAACGGCAAAACACTCACATGATTCCTCTACTGTTTTAATATAAAATCCTGCTTTGTGCATTTCTTCATGTAATTGCATCCAATATGATGTATCTCCAAATCCATAGGATTCCGGTGTCCATGTTACTATTGTAATCTGAACTCCCGATGCCTATTTTTCTTTTAGCATATTAATCAGTTCATAGACTTTTTGGCCGCTATAAACTGGCAGAACTTATGCCCTGGTCAGAAACACTTCCCGATTGCTGTAAACAACTGAAGAGATAATCAAGACACGCCGCCTCTATCAGGTGGCGATACTTTTTGGGGTAGGCGAGTTATTTGTTTTCTAATAGGTTGTAATTGTATACTAGGATAAAATAATTATCACTTTTTATTTCTTTTATTGGTTCTACATAGTTTTCACTATATTTATAGGTGACATATTCATCAGCCTTCAATAATAAGAAATATTCCTTATAGGAATTGTCCTTATACCAGTTTATGTTGGTCTGGTATGCTCTAGGTGATACGCCTGACTCGTTTACATTGATACATCTGACCTTTACATCATTGTCGGATAATAATGTGATACTATTTGCATTCCAGAAGGTTCCATAGCCATATTGAAGATTATTTTTTTCTAATGTATCTATAACATTTTCTAATGCCTGGTTACTTTCTGACCGGGTATTATTAATTTTTAATATACCAATTGTGGAAATAATCATTAATATTTCTATCGGAATTACTATAATTGCAAACATTCTATGATACTGCTTTTTATCATATATCCATTTTGCAAACATAATACATAAAATAACAGATGTCCCTACAATCGGAGATAATCGCCAACAGGCTGTATTTAAACTTCCAAATACCCAGCCTAATAAAATCAGTGCTGTCATAAATGAATGTGTTAATATCATAAGCTTATAGGCTATAGTTTCAAATTTGTTATACATTATTGTCATTATAATAGGAACAATCAAAACTACTAAGGAGCATATTATTTTTAACAGCTCTATAATACCCTCGCAAGAATATATTAACATTCCGCTTCCAACCTCTACGCCGAATAATGTAAACCATTGCGGAACAAAGCTTAGAAAATTATCCAGCCACTGACTTTGCTTAGAAAATTCCGAATATCCTTCCTGATAGCCTGCTACTATGTTTCCATTTGCTATTTTTCCTAACAGCATGCCTACAATAATAGCTAATATTAAAGCTAAAATTATTTTATATTTCTTTTCATTTTTTTTGCTGGAAAAAGGTGTTTTTACATCAAAAAATATATTTGCCATTAATGCTGCCAATACCGGTAAGCCATATATAGTAAGGGCTTGTATACCGTTCATTGAGCATAGTACTGTCCAGATTAAAAGTAATATCATATATTTCTTTTTTGATTTTTCACAATTAAGTACCCTTAGTACAAGACCTAATCCTACCATAACAAAAAGTAGTCCCAGACTATAATATATTATGTGGCACCAGAATATTTCCCTTAGCTTTTCGCTTATGGAAACTATTAAAAACAGTGCTGAAACTCCAAAAACACTCCATTTATAGCTAAAGTTCATAGACCTTAGCAAAAAGGCAAGTGCCAGGCCAAAGCATATTGCAAATAACACCATACCACATAGCTGTGCTGTCATACTGACACCAAATATTGCTACAAACGGAACCATTAAAAGCTGTCCACCAAAAGGCAGCAGGCAGGCGTAATAAAAGTCGCTGTTCATAAGAGCTTTTCCATCTAAAACAGCCTCTGCCCAGGTAATAGTATCTGTACAGTCGGCATGATAATAGCCCTTTGAAATAAAAATAATATAAAATAATACAATTCCAATAGATACTGCTCCTGTCAGGGATACTGCTACTTTTACAGCCATGTTATTTTTGCTCATGATATTCCTCCTCAGTATTTACATTCCATATATTAGACTTGTCCTTTCTGTCCTTTATGATGTTGTCTACAGCCTCAAACGAAGTAACCATTGAATGGTCCATATTGTTATATCTATGCTGACCGTTTCTGCCTACACAATACAAATTGTCATAGGTATTTAAATAATCTACCAATTCATCTATCTGGTCATAGGTATCAAAATATGCCGGATATGCTTTTTTAACCTTTTCCCTGTGTGCATCAAGGACAGCCTTTTCATCTGAAATAATACCCATTTTAACAAGTTCCTGACTTGCAAACCTTATACATTCTTCATCTGACATATTGTAAAAATCGTCACCCTCATTGCAGAAATACTCTAAGCCTATCCATACCTTATGGTCTATGTCCTTTACAAGATATGGCGACCAGTTATTAAATATCTGGATTCTTCCAAGCTTTACGCCAACGTCCTGTACATAAATCCAACAATCCGGAACAATGTTGTTAATAGTTTTTATATTTGTCTGATTCTTAAGATTAAGCTTATCCACCAATAAGCCTACTGTAACAAAATCTCTGTATGGAAGTCCCTTTGCAATAGCAGCAATATTTTCCGGAACGCTATTCATCCCTGCTGTTAAATCCTTAAGTGGCATTGAGGAAATGAAAATATCTCCCTCAAGCTCTACCTGCTCTCCAGCCTTCTCATAAACCACACTCCGGATTTTTCCGTCTAAATTGTTTATTTTTACAACCTTTGCATTTTTAATAATGCTTCCACCCATATTTTCCACTTTGCCTGCTGCTACCTCCCAAAGCTGTCCCGGACCATACTTTGGATAATAAAATTCCTCAATAAGAGAGGTTTCCACCTTTTTATTTTGGGAATTTTTCTTAAATATTTTTGAAAATACATCCTTTATAATTGCGACTATTGAAAGTCCCTTAACTCTTTGAGACCCCCAGTCTGCTGATATTTCTCTAGGGTGGCGTCCCCACAGCTTTTCTGTATAGCCTTCAAAAAACATAGAGTACAATTTTCTTCCAAATCTATTTATGTAGAAATTTTCTAATGAGGTTTCTTTTTTCTTAAACACACACGCCTTTAGATAGCTAAAGCCTGCACATATAGTTGTAAAGAAGCCCATATTTTTTATAGTCTCCCACTTTAAACTAATAGGATAATCAAAGAATTTTTTCTTATAGTATATTCTGGACACCCTATTTCTAATAAGCATTACCTCATCGTCTTTTTCCGGGTCCGGTCCGTTTTCAACTAATGCTTTTTTTCTTCCTAATATTTTGTCATCATAGGCATCTGCACCCTGAGTAGGCATAATTCCAGCCCACCACTTCGTAACATTATCATCCTTGGAGAAAAATCTGTGTCCTCCTATATCCATACGATTTCCATTGTACCTTACAGTTCTTGAAATGCCTCCTATCTCATTACTTTCCTCTAATATAATAATTTCATATTCATCCTTAGTATTTTTCAAGAGCTGAAATGCCGCAGTAATACCTGCCGGGCCAGCTCCAATAATAACTACTTTTTTCATAATAATCTCCAATCTATTTTTTTCTATACAAAGTAATTTTTCTAGCTACAAAATTCCAAACTAAAACTATAATAGTCGCTATAACTTTTGAAACCATAAAATACAAGCCTGCAATCTCTGTAAGCACATACATTATTATTTCAGTAAATCCTAAGCCTATTACGCCTATAATTCCATAGACCAGAAATTCTATCTTTCCGTTTACGCTGCTGTTCTCAAAAACCAGCAGCTTGGATAGTCCATAATTAACGGCAAGACCTATAACAAAAGCAAATATTACGGATATTAAATAGTTTACACCAATAGTTGTAATTAAGAAAAGACTCCCTCCGTCTGCCAAAAACGAAACTCCCCCAACAAATATGTATCTAAAAAATTGTATAAAGGTATTGTTGCTTTTTGTTATAAACAGACTTTTGAAGTCTAACTTAAATATATAATCAAATAGTTCTTTCATATAGTTCTCCTCATAGCTACATAATTAAAATTATATATAATTATTCTTACTCTTTCAAGCCAATTTTCACGATATTAAACTGTTGTTTACACCTGATACAGTCTATACATATGCACTAATTAATTTCGTCATTTAAAATTCTAACTGCCACTAAAAACTGCAAGCATTTTGCAAGCGCAGAAAACGGGAAGCCTCAAATGCTGACTTCCTGCTGTTTTAACATTATTCAAACTCGCCAAGTTCTGGCGAATTAAACTCTATTTACCCACTTCTCTGGATCTTTATAAAATACTGCTTTATTTTTAAATAACTGTATTGCATCCTGCTTTAAATGTTTCTTATTGACATTATGAATTTATCGTACTAACCTAAACTCGTAGAATATATTT
>OGMF01002696.1_pt1 | contig 14568 bp, 13 predicted proteins | sample 1572921 | NCBI WGS metagenome assembly OGMF01 (sample SAMEA2581919, study PRJEB24529) | metagenome | biome: Human gut stool | place: China | collected 2011
AAAGAGAAGATCTGTTAAAAATCCTAATGTACGAAAAAGCAAAGATTCATGCACAGCGTATTCCGGAGCTGGTAAAAACATTTGCTCCATCACTGAAATTTGCGGCAGATCCGAAGGGACCGTACTTCACTTACCGTCTGGGAGCAAATTCAAGGGAAAAGAACAGGGAAATTCTGGAAGTTCTCAGGCAATTATTGGAACAAATGCACGTTTTTTTGTGTGCGGAGCCGTAAAAGTGCTTGCCTGATGTAGGGAAAAGAATTATAATACTCTGGTATATAGGTGAAAAGAAACTCCCGGGAGGAACTATGAAAGCAAAAAAAGTTACAGCGATTATTTTAGCCGGTGCAATCTGCGCAGCAGCTTTTACCGGATGTGGTATAAATACAGGTGCGACGGCAGCAAGCATGAAAAATCAGACCGTCACGATGGGCATGGCAAACTTTACATGCCGTTATCAGCAGGCAAATGTAGAAGATTATTATAAGAGCATGATGGGGGCCAAAAGCAGCAGTGAGCTCTGGAGCAAGGATTTATATGGAAACGGAACAACCATGGAAGACACCATGAAAGATTCCGTTATGGAACAGCTTCATGAGATGTATACGTTACAGGCACATATGAAAGACTATGATGTGAGTGTGACAAAAGACGAAAAGGCAGCAATCAAAAAAGCTGCACAGCAGTTTATCAGCGATAATTCTTCCGAGGCACTCAAGGAGATGACTGCAGACGAAGATACCGTGGAGGAACTGCTTACGCTCTACACCATCCGCAGCAAGATGCAGAAAGCCATCGAGGCAGAAGCAGATACCAATGTGACGGATGAAGAGGCAAATGAGCGCGGTTATACGATGATGACTATTTCTACAACTTCCCATCAGGATGACAGCGGAAATACCGTAGAATATACCGATGATGAGAAAAAGCAGCTGAAGGAGACCGCAAACAAAATCGAAGATGCGGTAAAGAATGGAAAAACTCTCGAAGATGCTGCAAAGGATGAGGATCAGCAGACCACTACCGGTGCGTATGCATCCGATGATTCCACATTGGATACATCTGTGAAAAAGGCATTGGATGATTTGAAAGAAGGAGAAACTTCCGATGTGATTGAAACAGACAGTGCATTATATATTGTTCGTCTGGACAGTGAAACAGACAAAGACGCTACAGAAAAAAATCGTCAGAATATTATTGACAAACGTAAAAGTGACCACTACAATGAAGTGCTGGAGGGCTGGCAGAAAAAAGACGGCTGGAAGGTCAATAAAAAGAATGTTGCAAAGATTTCATTTAAGAATTCCCTGACACAGCAGGACCCGAATGCCTCTACAGAGACACAGACTTCCACAGAAACACAGAATGCAGAGAGTACACAGTAATGCAAAAAGATAACATTGTGTTAATTGGAATGCCGGGGGTGGGTAAGAGCACCGTCGGCGTTATCCTTGCTAAGGTGCTGGGATATCAGTTTATAGATGCAGATTTAGTCATTCAGGAGCAGGAGAAGCGCCTGCTTCGTGAGATCATTGCAGAAGAGGGAACCGAAGGGTTCATTCAGGTAGAAAACCGTGTGAATGCGACACTTGAGGCACATCATGCAATTATTGCAACCGGAGGCAGTGTCGTCTACGGAAAAGAAGCTATGGAGCATCTGCAGGAAATCGGAACGGTTATATATCTTGAGGTGGCATATCCGGAGCTGGAAAAGCGTCTGGAAGATATCAAAGGCAGGGGTGTTGTTTTAAGAGACGGACAGACGTTATATGATCTGTATCTGGAGCGCACGCCGCTGTATGAAAAATATGCGGATATCCGGATTTCGGAGACGGGGCTGGATATCGAACAGACCGTTGAACAGATTGTGGATGGTATCACAAATTTACACTAGATGAATAGGATAGATAGTAGGGTAGCGTACTATACGAAATAGGGCGTTTATTGAGGTGAGATATGGAACAATATGTAATCAAAGGCGGAAATCCGCTGAATGGTGAGGTAGAAATCGGCGGGGCAAAGAATGCGGCACTGGCAATTCTTGCAGCTGCGATCATGACGGATGAAACGGTTACAATCGAAAATTTGCCGAACGTGAGAGATATTAATGTATTATTGCAGGCGATTGCAGAGATCGGTGCAATGGTAGACCGTATTGATGCACATACCGTAAAGATCAACGGTTCATTTATCAAAGACGTGACGGTGGACAATGAATTTATCCGTAGAATCCGTGCGTCCTATTATTTGATCGGTGCACTTCTTGGAAAATACAAAAAGGCGGAAGTGGCTCTTCCGGGCGGATGCGATATCGGAAGCAATATGAAAGCCCGTACCAATGAAGAGCTTCTCGCAATGGGAGCAGAAGTGGATATTGCACATGGTCTTGTTATTGCAGAGGCAGAAAAATTAAACGGAACACATATTTATCTGGATAAAGTATCGGTTGGAGCAACGATCAATATTATGATGGCAGCATCCATGGCAGAAGGAAAAACCGTAATTGAAAATGCGGCAAAAGAGCCTCATGTGGTAGACGTGGCAAATTTCTTAAACAGTATGGGTGCGAATATCCGTGGTGCAGGAACGGATGTCATCCGTATTGTTGGTGTGGAGAAGCTGCATAAGACAGAGTATTCGGTTATCCCGGATCAGATAGAGGCAGGAACCTTTATGTTTGCGGCAGCGGCAGCAGGGGGAGATGTGCTGGTAAAGGATGTTATTCCGAAACATCTGGAAGCAACAACCGCCAAACTTGTGGAGGCAGGATGCAAAGTTGAGGAGTTCGATGATGCGGTTCGGATTATTTCGGATGGAAAACTGCATCACACACAGGTGACAACACTTCCGTATCCGGGATTCCCGACAGATATGCAGCCACAGATGGCAGTAATTCTGGGAATTGCAGAGGGAACCAGTACAGTTACGGAGAGCATTTTTGAAAACCGTTTCAAATATGTGGATGAACTGACGCGTATGGGAGCCAATATCAAGGTAGAGAGCAATATTGCCATTATCAATGGAGTGACCCGTTATACAGGTGCCAGGGTGAATGCGCCGGATCTGCGTGCGGGAGCAGCGCTGGTGATTGCCGGTCTGGTGGCAGAGGGAATTACGGTGATTGATGATATTTATTTTATCGAGCGTGGATACGAAGAATTTGATCAGAAGCTGCGCGGCATTGGGGCACAGATTGAAAAGGTATCGGATGAAAAAGAAATTCAGAAGTTTATTCTGAAAGTTTCATAAATAAAAAGAACGGGTAAAAAAGGGAGTGTGAAAAACATTGGTATGTTTTCACACTCCCTTTTCATTTGAAAAATTTATAAAACCGCTTTGATATAGAGGTCGCGGCTGGCGGTGGAAAGATCCAGACAGGATTTATCATCAAACTGGACAATCGGACGGGACAGTGCATTCTGATTTAACATGACAATGGTACATCCCCTTCCGTCACTTAAGATGACGCGGTTACTCTGGTAAGTGCTGGCAATCTGCTTTAAGAAAACCAGAATATATTTTGTATGGTATTTCTGGAAACCATCTTCTTCAAATTTACTGATCACTTCGAACGGACACAACGGAGAGCGATAGGAACGTGCCGCTGTCATGGCATCGTACACATCGGCAATTGCAACGATCATTGCAAAATTGTCAATGTAATCTTCCGTCAATCCGGTCGGATAGCCGCTTCCATCACAGCGCTCGTGATGCATCAGGGCAGCTTTTTTGATACGGGAATCCAGATCCGGCTGACGTTTTAAAATCTCGTATCCGAGTGCCGGGTGCTGTTTGATTTTTGCAAACTCCTCATCGGTCAGAGATCCCGGCTTATTTAAGATATCGGAAGGAATCAGCAGTTTTCCGATATCGTGCATCAGTCCGGCAAGCGTAAGAATGTCCAGATCGTGACGTTCAAAACGCAGCCAGCGGCCGATCATTCGTGAAATGAGTGCAACGTTGAGACTGTGCGCATAAACCGAATCGGCCACAGTACGCATGTTGTAAAGCATATCAAACATTTCAACGATGGTGTTGCGGGACTGGAACAGATCTGCGACACTGCCCAGAAGTTTTTGCGAGTCAATCGGTTTGTTATCCTTGATGGCTGCGGTATACATCTGTTTCATCAGCTCAATTGCCTGAACATACTCAATCTGGAACGTGCGGAATTCACTGGAACCGGCGACTTTCTGTGAGTGTGTTTTGCTTTCCTGGGCGTATGTTTTTGCTTCTTTTACAGGCTTTGGAGCCTCCTCCTGCGGAGCAGGTTCTTCGCCCTCAATTTCTGCATATTCCACACGGTACAGTTTCATGCGGTTGATCAGCTGACGGGTTACAGCAGAACCGGCGGGAGCCAACGGCTGTCCAAGCGGTGTGATCACAGGCTGTGCAAGGATGGCACCTTCCTGTAGTTGTTTTGTCTCAATTTTTATCATTTTTTATCTCTCCGTATGTAACGTATATACAAAAGTATAGAATTATTTCACGCAAAAGTCAATCTTTTAGGGCTTGACAGATGAAAGAAACTGGAGTATGGTAGCACTTGGATATTTCAAATTTAATATTGTAAGCTTTCTCTTATTCAGAGTGATGGAGATACATAGGATCTGTGAAGTCACGGCAACCCCTGTTTTGGAAGGTGCCAACCTGAGCGAGTTAATCGAACAATAAGGGGATTTGATTATCTTTAGATCAATCCGCTGCGAGGCGGTTTTTTTTATTTCTGTATAAAACAAGAGAGGAGAAACAAAAAGCAATGGAAAAATTATTATTCACATCAGAGTCCGTTACAGAAGGACATCCTGACAAAATGTGTGATGCGATTTCAGATGCCATTCTGGATGCATGCATGGAGCAGGACCCGATGAGCCGTGTAGCCTGTGAGGCAGCAAGCTGTACCGGTTTCGTACTTGTTACAGGAGAAATTACAACAAAGGCAACTCTTGATATTCCTGCAATTGTAAGAAAGACTGTAAACGAGATCGGATACAACGATGCAAAGACCGGTTTTGACGGACATACCTGTGCGGTTATGGTAGCTTTAGATCAGCAGTCCGCAGATATTGCCATGGGTGTTGACAAGGCACTTGAGGCAAAAGAGGGCGAGCTGACAGATGATCTGGATACCGGCGCCGGAGATCAGGGAATGATGTTTGGATATGCAACCAATGAGACACCGGAATTTATGCCATATCCGATTTCACTGGCACACAAGCTGGCATTACAGCTTACAAAGGTTCGTAAAGACGGAACACTTACCTACCTTCGTCCGGATGGAAAGACACAGGTTTCTGTAGAGTATGATGAAGCAGGAAAGCCAAAGAGACTTGAGGCAGTTGTTTTATCTACCCAGCATGATGAGGACGTTACCCAGGAACAGATCCATGAGGATATTAAGAAATATGTCTTTGATCCGATCCTTCCAAAGGAGCTGATCGATGGAGATACCAAATTCTTTATCAATCCGACCGGACGTTTCGTAATCGGCGGACCACACGGAGATGCAGGTCTGACCGGTCGTAAGATCATCGTTGATACCTATGGTGGATATGCACGTCACGGCGGCGGAGCTTTTTCCGGAAAAGACTGCACAAAGGTTGACCGTTCCGCAGCATATGCTGCACGTTATGTTGCAAAGAACATTGTTGCAGCAGGTCTTGCTGATAAGTGTGAGATTCAGTTATCTTACGCCATCGGTGTTGCACAGCCTACTTCTGTCATGGTTGATACATTCGGTACAGGAAAGATCGCAGATGATGAGCTGGTAAAGATTGTACGTGAGAACTTTGATCTTCGTCCGGCAGGAATTATCAAGATGCTGGATCTGCGCCGTCCGATTTACCGTCAGACAGCTGCTTATGGTCACTTCGGACGCAATGACTTAAATCTCCCATGGGAGGCAACAAACAAGGCAGAGGCTTTAAAGAAGTACCTTTAATTTATGAAAAGTTTACATAATTTTTTATAAAAGAATGATATAATAAGACACAGAGTTTGTTCTGTGTCTTATTTTTTTACAGGGAAGGAATACGAATGAAGATAAAAACCAAACTGATCATTTCGTTCTGTATTATTATCTTTGTGCCATCGATCCTGGCGATTGCCACGATCAGCGCCTATTGTAATTTTCAGTCGCATGTGATCGAGCAGACGTATGGAATTAAGAATGCGGATGCCTATAGTATTATCAATTCTGTACCGATGTTAAACCGTTATACTGCACCGGATTTTGAAAAGATCAAAAAGACCATAAAGTTATCTCCTTCAAAAATGGAGGACGTTTCGTATCTTAGTGAGATCAATGAGAGCCTGGAACAGAAATATTCCTATCTGGTGGTAAGAATCGGGGAGAATATTTCTTTCAATGGGGGAAGTGATAATGAAAAGATTCTTTCGGAACTTCCGGTATATGGGGCAAACAGTTCGAAACAGGGAGTGGACAAATATATCGACCGGGACGATGAAATTCTGGTAAAACAGGCAGATTTTAAGCTGGATTCGGGAGAAAAATGTACGGCGTATATAGTCACGTCTTTTGATGCTACCGGGCAGGAGATCCGCCAGTTTATTTTATGGGGGATTATCTGTGTGGTAATCATTCTGTTACTGACAGCGATCATGATGATTGTGTGGATCTACCGGAGCATGATTACACCGATCCAGAAACTGCGCGTTGCGGCAGAAAATATCAAAGAAGGAAATCTCGATTTTGCGTTGGATACCGGAGGCGACGATGAGATCGGGGAACTTTGCACGACCTTTGAACAGATGCGTCAGCGCTTAAAAGATAATGCAGAGGAAAAACTAAGCAACGAAAAAGAAAACCGCACGCTGATCAGCAACATTGCCCATGACCTGAAAACACCGATTACGGCGGTAAAGGGCTATTCGGAAGGCATCATGGATGGAGTAGCCAATACGCCGGAGAAATTAGATAAGTATATCCGTACCATTTACAACAAAGCAAATGAGATGGATACACTGATCAATGAACTGACACTGTATTCCAAGATCGACACCAACCGTATTCCATATGATTTTGCAAAGCTGAACGTTGCCGCATATTTTAAGGATTGTGTGGAAGAAATCGGACTGGATCTGGAGGCAAAGGGGATTGCCCTGTCTTATTTTAATTATGCAACACCGGATACCCAGATTATTGCAGATCCGGAGCAGCTGCGCAGAGTAATCAATAATATTATAGGAAATTCCGTAAAATATATGAATAAAACGGAAAAATTCATCAACATCCGGATTAAGGATGTCGGGGATTTTATTCAGGTAGAAATCGAAGACAATGGAAGGGGAATCGCCCAGAAAGATCTGCCATATATTTTTGACCGGTTCTACCGGACAGATGCTTCGAGAAATTCGGCAACCGGTGGCAGCGGAATCGGACTTTCCATTGTAAAAAAGATCATAGAGGATCATGGAGGGAAAATCTGGGCAACCAGCAAAGAAGATTCCGGCACTACCATGTACTTTGTAATACGCAAATATCAGGAGGTAACAGCAAATGAGCAGAATACTGATCGTTGAAGATGAAGTGGCTATTGCAGATCTGGAGAAAGATTATCTGGAACTGAGTGGCTTTGAAGTGGAAATTGAAAATGACGGAACCAAAGGACTCGAAAGAGCCCTGCATGAGGAGTTTGATCTGTTTATCTTAGATCTCATGCTTCCGGGAGTGGATGGATTTGAAATCTGTAAAAAGATCCGTGAGACAAAGAATACACCAATCCTTATGGTTTCCGCAAAAAAGGATGATATTGACAAGATTCGCGGGCTCGGACTGGGGGCAGATGATTATGTGACAAAACCATTTTCCCCGAGTGAACTGGTAGCCCGCGTGAAGGCACATCTGGCACGGTATGAGCGACTGATCGGCAGCAATATGCCACAAAATGATATCATTGAGATCCGGGGCATTAAAATAGACAAGACGGCGCGCCGGGTATGGGTCAATGGAGAAGAGAAACAGTTTACGACAAAAGAGTTTGATTTGCTGACTTTTTTGGCAGAGAATCCAAATCATGTATTTACAAAAGAGGAATTGTTCCGTAAAATATGGGATATGGAATCTATCGGTGATATTGCAACGGTTACCGTACACATCAAAAAGATTCAGATGAATACGAACAAGCCGCAGTACATCGAGACCATCTGGGGAGTCGGATATCGGTTTAAATTATAAACGGTCTGCCTCCTGAAACTATGATCAAGGGGGCTGTTATGAACGAACACAAAAAACATGGCAGCAGTTTCTCCAGCAAAATGGGCTTTATTCTTGCCGCTGCGGGATCTGCTGTCGGACTTGGAAATCTGTGGAGGTTTCCTTACCTTGCCGCAAAATACGGTGGAGGTTCTTTTTTACTGATCTATGTGATCCTTGCGGTTACGTTTGGATTTGCACTTATGATCACAGAAATTGCACTGGGCAGAAAAACCGGGAAAAGTGCACTGTATGCATTCAGCACACTGCATGAAAAGTGCGGTTTCATTGGAATTCTTGCCAGCATTGTGCCGATTATCATTCTTCCGTATTACTGTGTGATCGGTGGATGGGTCATCAAATTTGCATGGGCATTTCTTACAGGAAGCGGAAATGCAGCGGCAGCAGATGATTATTTTTCAAATTTTATTGCAAAGACCGGGGAACCGGTGATGTGGCTGGTAATTTTTATTCTTGCCACTTCGGTTGTGATTCTGCTTGGCGTAAATAAAGGAATTGAAAATATCAGCAAAGTGCTGATGCCGCTTCTGGTAGTTCTTTCCGTTATTATTGCGGTATTTGTTGTGACCCGTCCGGGAGCAGGGGCAGGAATTGTCTACTATTTAAAGCCGGATCTTTCCAAGATCAATGCGAACGCTTTCCTGGCGGCACTGGGACAGCTGTTTTATTCCATGTCGCTGGCGATGGGCATTATGATTACATATGGCTCCTATATGAAGAAAAATGAGGATATAGAGAGCAGTGTGCGGAATATCGAAATCTTTGATACCGGAATTGCATTTCTGGCAGGACTGATGATTGTACCGGCCGTGTTTGTGTTTTCCGGTGGAGATCAGGCATCGCTGAAGGCAGGACCGACACTAATGTTTATTACACTGCCAAAAGTGTTTGACAGTATGGCGGGAGGACACCTGATCGGAACGGTATTTTTTGTGCTGGTATTGTTTGCTGCACTGACATCGTCCATTTCCCTGATGGAGACAGTGGTTTCCATTTTCGTGGATAAGACAAAAAAGAGCCGTAAATTTATTACGGTCTGTGTAACCGTTTATACGGTGTTGATGGCAATTCCGTCTTCTCTTGGATTTGGAATCTGGAGTGGGTTTTCCATTCACGGAATGAGTATTCTGGATTTCTTCGATTTTATATCCAACAGTGTCCTTATGCCGATTGTGGCATTCCTGACCTGTGTATTTGTCGGTTTTATTGTGAAACCAGAGACGATTATGGATGAAGTGGAATCTTCCACACAGAAATTTAAGAGTAAGAAACTGTATATTGTATTGATCAAGTATGTTGCACCGATACTGGTACTGCTGATTTTATTCAGTTCGGTATTAAATGCACTTGGAATCATTACTTTGTAACGGACAACAGAAAAGAAGAAACAAAAAACCCTATGCATAATGCATAGGGTTTTTAGATAAATATATGTTTGTTCTGTTCAATTGTATTCGGACTTGCTAGGCAGTTCCGGAGTTTAACCTCTCCGGCAGGGGTGTGAGCACACGACGGATACCGGAACCCTCCGCAGGAATTCCTGATCCAAATAGTCCGCATCTGCTGTACTGCGTTTTCAACAGGCAGCATGTCATGTTGTGAAAACAAATCCCTGCGCTGGACAATCGCGCTTGCTGTAAAAAACAGATCAATGAAATCTATGACATACTGAGCTGTAATACTGACAGTTCAGAGAATAAAGCCTACTTGTTTATGCGTGCGGTACTCTCACCGCCTGAGCCTGATGGTCAAATATTGTACCGTCCTTATATGGACTCATATAAGCGTACCCCGAAAACCGAAGTTTGTCAAGTGTTATTCGCTTTTCATGACCATTATACGCTATGTTTGCCGGGAAATCAATTGTGGAAATCCGAGAAATACAAAAAGTTGTGTCAAAAGAGGGAAAAACGGCTCAAAGATTGCAAGAAAATGGTCGATATAGTATAATAAAGTATAAAAAAGTAAAGGCAAGGAAAACCATGATCGATATTCACTGTCACCTTCTGTATGGAGTAGACGACGGAGCAAAAACAATAGAAGAATCTGTGGCGATGCTTGAGGCAGCAAAAGAGCAGGGCATTTCTGCAATGATCCTGACACCGCATTACCGGCACGGCATGTTTGCTTATCCGAAGGAAAAAATTGAAGAACATTTCCGTATTCTGGAGCCGTATGCACAGAAACTTGGAATTTATCTTGCACTGGGCACCGAATACCATGTGAACAGTCATATTGTCGAGGCACTTGACAGTGGCAGATGCCGGACAATGGCCGGCTCGCGGTATGTGTTGTGTGAGTATTCGCAGATGACGCAGGAATTGGTTCTGCACGGATATATTCCGGTATTTGCACATGTGGAGCGGTATGGAGCACTTGCAGATTTGCAGCTGGCAGAGGAGCTGCGCAATCTTGGGGCATGGATTACGGTGAATGCGGATGCGGTACTCGGACTTGAGGGTATGGGTCCAAAGAAATACTGTAAAAAGATGCTGAAGGCAGAATGTGTGGATGCGATTGCATCGGACAGCCATGGAATAAAAAACCGTGCCAATCATATGGGAAAATGTTATGAGCTGATCGAAAAAAAATTTGGCAGGGAATATGCGGATCAGCTTTTGGTGAATCATCCGGCAAAGATTCTGACCGGAGAAATGAAATAGTAAGTAATGGAGCATTGATATGGAACAGCAGTTACAACAGGAACGTATTGTAATTGAAAATGATGATGAAATTGAAATTGATCTGAAAGATCTCGTTTTAGAGATCCTTTCTTTCTGGAAATGGGTGTTGTTTGCACTGATTATCGGAGCCGTGACCGCATATTGTATCAGCAGGTTTGTAATGGTGCCGCAGTATGAGTCAACATCCCAGTTTTATGTATTGTCCAAAAGCATGTCGATTACAAGTCTTGCGGATATACAGACAGGTACAAGTCTGACAAACGATTATATGGTTATCGTAGAGGGGCGTCCCGTGCTTGAGCAGGTAATTGAGAATCTCGGACTGGACGAGACCTACAGTTCCCTGAAGAAAAAAGTTACCCTGAATAATCCTTCCAACTCGCGAATCCTCGAGATTACGGTGCGCGATGCAAACCCATCCATGGCAAAAAAGATTGCGGATGAGATCGCGCGAGTCAGTGTGGCCTTTATCCAGCAGAAAATGGATCAGGATGCACCGAATATCATTCAAAAAGGATATTCCGACGGAGAACCGGTCAGCCCGAATACCATGAAAAATACGGTGATCGGAGGAATACTTGGCATGTTTTTGGCGATTGCGGTTATTGTGGTGGCTTATCTGTTCAATGATACGATTATGAATGCAGATGATGTACAAAGGAAGCTGGGGCTGAATGTTCTTGGTACGCTTCCTTTGGAAGAAGCCGAATACGATGGGGAAAAAGAGCGCAAGCGTAAGAGAAGGAAGAAAAAGAAATGAAATCGGTAACATTTGAGAATCTGAAAAAACAAAATTATACGATGAAAGAATCACTCCGGGCATTAAAAACCAATATCCAGTTCTGCGGAGATGATATCTGCACCATCGTTGTGACATCTGCCATGCCAAACGAAGGGAAAAGTACCGTGACGATGGATCTGGCACGTTCTTTTTCGGAATCCGGCAAACGTGTATTGCTGATCGATACCGATATGCGTAAATCCGTATACGTGGGACGATTACGGGCAGTGGCTTCGGATGGAAGAGAAATCTACGGATTATCCCATTTCCTTTCTGGACAAAAAAAACTTGAAGATGTATTATACGGAACAACGATTCCGGGACTGTTTATGATTTTTGCAGGACCGTCTGTACCAAACCCGACAGAAATTCTGGAAAAAAAGTATTTTACCGAGTTACTTAATTTTGCAAAAGAACATTTTGATTATGTATTGCTGGATTGTGCGCCGATCGGAGCTGCAATCGACGCAGCAGTGATCGCAAAACACTGTGATGGTGCGATTCTTGTTATTGCCCAGGGCATGGCAAGCGGACGTCTGATCCAGACGGTCAAAAAGCAGATGGAAGCTTCCGGAGTGAGGGTACTTGGTGCGGTACTGAACAAAGTACGGATGAAGAAGAGCGGCTATGAGGGTGGCTACTATGGCGGCTATTATGGCAGCTATTATGGAAATTACGGAGAACATCATGAGAAGAATGCGTGAACCATCGACAAAACTTCATAATGCATTGTATTTTATGTCCGGAATGATGGTGGTGATTCTTGCACTTGTGATTGTGGCAGGGGTCAAAACGAAGGCGGAAAATGCCGGCTTCCACATTGCAGATGATACAGAAAATTCTTATGAGCAGCAGGTTGCGGGGCAGACAGATACCACACAGGATTCCGGTCAGGAAAAGTGGCAGGAGGGTGTAGTTGCTTATCAGGGAAAAGAGTATCTGTATAATACAGATATCAAAACCTACCTCATGATGGGGGTTGATATCAATGGTCCGGTACAGCAAAGCAGCGATTATACCCAGGGAGGGCAGTCCGATGCACTGTTTCTTCTTGTTGTAAACAATAAAACAGAGCAGCTGCAGGTCATTTCCATCAATCGAAACACGATGGCAGATATCGAATTGTGTGATGAAGAAGGTATTGATATGGGACCGCTCAAAACTCAGATCTGTTTGCAGCATGCATTCGGGGACGGTAAGCGCCTCAGCTGCAGCAAAACCGTGGATGCGGTTTCCGGTCTGTTTCAAAATATTCCGATCAGCGGTTATCTTGCGATGAATATGGGGGGAATCCCACAGATGAATGATGCTGTGGGAGGAGTGGAAGTGACTGTACTGCAGGATATTTCGTTTCCCAAAGCCGGTGTGGATTTGAAAAAAGGGAAAAAAGTAACCCTGGATGGGACGCAGGCTTATTATTACCTGCATGGAAGGGATACCGAAGAGTATGACAGTGCAACAAAGCGTCTGCAGCGCGAAGAACAGTATATTGTTGCCTATATGGATAAATTAAAAAAAGTATCCACAGAAAACCCGGATCAGGTGACAGAAATTTACAATTCTGTTTCCGATTATCTGGTAACCAGTGTGGATTTCACAAGTATGATTGAGCAGCTGATGAATTACAGTTTTTCGGAAGACCAGATGTATACGGTTCCCGGAAAAACGGTGGAAGGAAAACCGATTGACGGGAAACGGTATGAGGAGTACCATGTCGATGAAGATGCCATGGAAGAACTCATTATGAAGGTGTTTTATACACCCGTACAATAAGGTATCCAGTGCGCGCGCACTTGATATAGATAGAGTTACATGCAGTTTATATTACGTGGAAAGGAGGTAGATTGCGATGAAAAAGAAAATTTTCACAGGAGTTGTGACAGCTATGATGCTGGTATTTACAATGGGCACAACCGTGTTTGCAGATCCATCACCAACAAGTGATACGGCACTGGTTCAAAGAACCAATGAGCTGAATAATGCAACAACCGTTGAAAGCAGCGGTTATAATGCAAACAATGAGCTTATCACGGTTTCTTCCAAGGGTGTGGACAAAGATGTTTACCGCGAGGGAAACCGTCAGGCAAATGCTGTGGCAAGTGCACAGAATGGAAGTGCAACCGTCATGGCCATGTCTGATATCAGTGTTCCGTCTGCAACGAATACATCCAAAGGAATCAAAGTAACGATTTGTGCAAGTGGAATTAAGGCTGGAGACAATGTTTATGTATTACATAAATTAAAAAGCGGAAGCTGGCAGACTGTAAAGCCGGACAGCGTTTCCAATGGCAAAGTCACGGTTACATTGTATTCATTTTCACCGGTTATAGTTGTAAGGTACAGTTCAAATGTGAATCCTACCGTTACAACAGATCCGTCAAAGGATGAAAATTCCCAGGGATCAAATACAAATTCCAATGTAAATGACAATTCCAACAGCAGCAGCCAGACAAACAACAACAACCAGAACAACTCACAGACCAATAATCAGTATAATCCGGTTAGTGTAAATCAGAATGTGACAGTAAACTATCCACAGTCTTATGACGATGGAGAGGACAGTTTCGAGGATGATTATGACGACGGTTATACAGATGGTTATACCGATGGAAAGAATTCCGTACGGAATACTTCCACAAAGGGTTCTTCTGCCCGTGTCAATGGCAAAAGTGGAGCAGGAAGTCAGAAAGGAACATCAGCTTCCGGATCTGTTTCCTATAAGACATCTCCAAAAACCGGGGCAGCGCTTCCGGCACTTCCGTTCGTTGCAGTATTTGCGGCAGCAGGTATTGTTGTATGCGGAAGAAAAGCACGTAAGAATTAATCTCACTGGATACAATTTTATTTAGCATGTAGGTCTATGGATC
>OGMF01002697.1_pt1 | contig 14558 bp, 9 predicted proteins | sample 1572921 | NCBI WGS metagenome assembly OGMF01 (sample SAMEA2581919, study PRJEB24529) | metagenome | biome: Human gut stool | place: China | collected 2011
AAAAGCACACTCCTTTATTTTGGGATATTGGTAGATATAGTATACCACACTTTCCCGGAAATTGCAACCCCCCGGCAGCCCTCACAGCAGCAGGCCGTATTTCTCCTTGATGCGGTCCAGCTTCTCCAGCATGGGCTCCGCCAGCACCAGCAGGAAGAAAACTGTGGCCGCGGCGTGGACGCAGTCCATGGGAAAGCCGGTGACATAGTAGGCGGCGATGACCTTCCACTCCAGCGTGCGGGCATAAAGCAGGGCGGAGACGGGGTTCATGATGCCGCCGTAGATGAGCACGGCGGAGATTGCACCGAACACGCACAGGGCGGCGCGGCTGCGGCGCAGCCAGCCCCGGCGGAACAATAACCCCGCCAGGAAGCCGATGATACCCATGGCGAACATCTGGAAAGGCGTCCAGGGGCCCTGGGAGAACAGAACGTTGCTGGCCAGCATGGTCATGGCGCCCACCAGGAAGCCGGTCTCGCCGCCCAGGGCCACGCCGGAGATGATGGTCAGAGCCAGGACGGGCTTGAACTGAGGCAGCATGAAGAAGGCGGCGCGGCCCGCCACGCCCAGGGCGCAGAGGGAGGCCACCAGCACCAACTCACGGGCCTGTGGCTTCCGTCCCTCGAACACCAGGAAGAAGGGCACCATGCATTCCAGCAGCACGGCGAAGGCGATGGGGTAGTAGGCAGTGTTGCCCAGGTAGAAAAAGCCCAGATACAGCGTGGCGGGGATGCACAGCAATATCAGCACCGCCGCCAGACGGGTACGGTGGGAGAGCTTTCGCTTCTGCACCGGGGTCTGGAGCAGCGTCAGGGGCTTGGAGCGCCGACCGATGGCGGCGATGCAGCCGAAAAGCAGGGCGATGAACAGGCCGTAAAGGCCCAGGGCCTGCCAGCCGGCCTGGGAGAGCGTGCCGCCGCCCACCAGGGCGGTGAGGTCCGTGTGCTTGGCCGCCAGCCAGAAGATCGCCAGCGCACCCGCGCCGCACACGGCGGCGATGGCTCTGCGCCACCAGGGAAGCTTTTTCGGCTTCCAGGCGGTGGACTCCTCTGCCACCGGAGGCAGAGGCTGCCAGGCGGCAGGCACCTCCGGCTGGGGCGGGACGGGCCCGCCGATGACCGCGATCACGTCCTCCGGCGTGACGGCACAGGGGCAGAAGTCCCGGGCCATACGGTTAGCGGAAGTGGTATAGAAGCTGTTGCCGGAGAAGAAGTCACGGGGTGTGCCCTCCGCGACGATGCTGCCGTCGAAAAACAGGGCGCAGCGGTGGGCATACCGGGCACAGAAGGCCACGTCGTGGCTGACCATCACCACTGTCGTGCCGGCGGCGGTCAGCGTGGAAAGAATAGCGGCAAAGGACTGCTTGAAGGCGGCGTCCAGGCCCTTGGTAGGCTCGTCCAGCAGCAGGATATCCGGCTGGTGCAGCAGCACCTTACCCAGGGCGGCCCGCTGCTGCTCGCCGCCGGAGAGGTCATAGGGATGACGGTCCAGCAGCTCGGTCAGGCGGCAAAGGGCCGTCACCTGCTCCACCCGGCGGTCACGTTGGTCTTTGGGGAGGTCCGTGCCGTCAAAGGACTCGTAGAGGTCCTGACGGACCGTGTTTTTCACGAACAGAGCCTGCGGGTCCTGGGGCAGAACGCCGATGCGGCCCGTATGGGTCACGGTGCCCCGCTGGGGCGTCAGCGCACCGGACAGCAGGCCCAGGGTGGTGGACTTGCCCGCGCCGTTACCGCCCAGCAGGGCCAGCAGCTCACCCCGGCGGGCCTGAAGGTCCAGACCGCGGACCACGTCCGGCTGGTCCGGCTCATAGCGGAACCAGAGACCCGCGCCGGCAAGGGCGGTATCCCCGGCGGGATACACCGGCTCCGGCGGCAGCGGGCACAGGGGGTGTTCATCGCACCAGCCGGACAGGAAATCGCGGCCCTCGCGGACGGTGATGGGGCAGGGCGCGTCGCTGTCCACTCCGGCCCAGATACGGACGGCGGCGGGCATGGCCAGGAACATATCGTGGCCGCGGCCCCGCAGGGAACGGCACACCGCCTCCGGCGCGCCGGCACAGAGGAGATGGCCGCCGTCCAGCACGGCGGCGTGGGTGGCCAGGGGCAAGGCCTCCTCGAGACGGTGCTCCGTCAGGAGGACGGTGATGCCCAGCTCGCGGTTCAGGCGGCCCACGGTCTGCAAAAAGTCGGCGGCGGCAATGGGATCCAGCTGGCTGGTGGGCTCATCCAAAATCAGCAGCCGGGGCTGGAGCACCATGACCGAGGCCAGGGCCAGCAGCTGCTTCTGGCCGCCGGAGAGCTCATCCACTTTCCTATGGAACCAGTCCTGGATGCCGAAGAAAGAGGCCATCTCCGCCACGCGGCGACGGATGGAGGGCGTGTCGCAGCCAAGGCTCTCCAGTCCGAAGGCCAGCTCGTGCCAGACCTTGTCGGTGACGGTCTGCTCCTCCGGAGACTGAAGGACGAAGCCGATATCGGCGGCTGCCGATGGGGCGGCAGGTCATCCAGCGGCTGACCGTCGAAGAGGATACGGCCCTCGGCCGCACCGTGGGGGCGCAGGGCGGGCTTCAGCTGACGGAGAAGCGTGGTCTTGCCGCAGCCGGAGGCACCGCAGAGGACCCAGAACTCGCCCTGACGGACCGTGAGGGACACATCCGCCAGCGCGGGGCGGGGCTGCTGGGGATAGGTGAAGCCAAAATGCTCCAAACGCAGCAGTTCAGGCACGGGGCGTCCCTCCTTTCCGGACGAGATAGCGGCGCCGGGACAGGGCGTCCAGCAGCACCGGCGTAAAGCAGAGCAGGCCGTAAACGGCGAAAAAGCTGACCGTCAGCGGTGTGACGGGGCCGCTGAGCAGCATGGGGTAATACTGAAAGCGCAAGCCGCCGGCCAGACCGCCGCCCAGCAGATACAGGCCGCAGAAGGCCAGCCAGAGGGCGACGGCACCGTCACGCCGGTCAAAGCGGTAGAGGGAGAAGGAGGTCCTCCCCGGCAGGCCATAGCCCCTGCAGCGCATACTATCGGCGGTAATGAGCCCGCTTTCCAGGCTCCAGGTGACGACGATGGAGAACACACGAAGTGCGCTTCTGACGCGCCGGGCCGGGGCGCCGGTCTGGGTATCACGGCCCAGATGCCGCTGGGCCTGCGCCACGGCACGGAGCCGCCGGACAAAGCGGGGCACAAAGCGGAGGATCATGCTCAGCAGCAGGGACAGCGCCGGGATGACGCGGCCAAAGAGGTACACCACCTTGTCCGAGGTGATGACATCGGTGACGCAGACGAACCACAGCGCCACGGTGCCCAGCATGGCGCCGGCGGCCAGACCGTAGAGCAGGCTCTCCAGCGTCAGGGGATTACCGGAGGGCAGGTAGGCCAGAATGGTGACGCCCTGGTGGACAAAGGCCGGGTTCAGGGCCGCCGCCAGGAGGGCCATGGGCAGCAGCCACAGCAGGTGGCGGCGCAGACCCTTGCCGCCCAGCAGACGGGCAACATACCACCCGCCGCCCAGCGTCGACAGAACCAGGCACACCGGGTGCATCAGCAGCATCGCGCAGGCGATGACCAGGGCGAAATAGGCAAAGCTCACCGCCGGATGGCAAGTGCGCAGCGTATCGTCCATGGGATCACCTCCTGCATACATGATGTCTTAACCTTTTGATTATACCCTGCCGCCAGGGGATACGTCAATCCTGCGTGCGGAAAAAGGGCGGCAAAAGCCGCCCTTTTGTCAGCCCATGTAGGTATTGCCCACGTCTGCACCCATATTACAGGTGTAGAGCCACTGGATGTTCTCGCCGCCGGAGAGCGTATAGCTGTCCGCGCCATAGCTGGGGAAGGTTCCCCCCACACAGTACATCCAGCCGGAGCTCCTGCCCACATTTTTTTCGAACAGGCCGTTGATGCCCCTGACATAGCTGCCGCTGGAGCTCACCGGGATACCCGCATCACCGCAGGCCCGCTTCAGTACGGACATGACAGACTCACCCTCGGTGATGGTCACCGTGGTGGACAGGATCACGCCGTCGGCGGGGATAAGGCCCTTCACGCCGTCGGAGCACTTGTCCATATTATTGAGCACCGTGGCACAGGAGATGTACAGCGATACGGACGCCGCCGGCGCAGGGTCAGGTGCAGGCGCAGGGTCCGGGTCCGGCGCAGAAGGCTGCTCCTGTTCCTGCTGTTTCTTCTCTTCTTCCAGCCGCTTCTGCTCCTCCAGGCGCTTGGCTTCCTCCTGCTTTTTGGTATCCTCCTGCTTTTTGGTGTCCTCCTCGGCCTTTTTGGCATCATCAGCCGGCTTCTGCTTGTCAGACTTCTTGTCGTCCGCGGTCTTATCCTCAGTCTTTGCCGCGTCCTGCTTGCCGTCAGCCTTGGTGGTGCCCGTTTCAGCTGTGTCGTTCTTCCTGGTGTCCGCGGTCTGCTCCTGCGTTGCCGTGGGAATGTTGCCGGGGACGGCCGATACGATCTTTTTTCCGCAGGCGGCGCAGGTCAGCAGCAGGGACAGTGCCAGCGCCGCCAACCAAAATCTCTGTCTCTTCTTCATGCTTCCTCCTGAAAGCGCCATACGCAGAGGCGCTTTCGCGCCTCTGCGTCGGCTGTTTCGTTGTTACTTGACGGCACGTTTTTTCCGACTCAGGACCACGACGCCGGCCGCTGCCAGCACCGCGCTTCCCAGCCAGACCACCATCTGGCTGTCGTCCGCCGTCTTGGCGGAGTCCTTCTTGCCGCTGTCGGCCGTACCGCTTCCGCCGTAGTAGTACCCGGAGGACACCGTCTCATAGGAGACGATAGCGAACGCGGAGGCCTTGTCCGTCTGGAAGGTCAGGACATAATTGCCCTTGGTGCCGCCCAGCGTGGCGGGCAGCTCGGTGGTGGTCACGTTGCCATTGGCATCGGTGTGGCTGCGTACCACGCAGACGCGCTTGCCCTGAAGGGCCGCGTACAGCTCGTCGGTGATGGGGATGGTCACGGTGACGCTGTGGGGCAGCTCGATAAGCTGCGCCACGGTCTTGATCTCGTTCCCTTCCGTCTTGACCAGCGCCACAGTCACGTCTACGACCTTCTCCAACTGCGCGTTCTTGCGGGATTTGTCGCCGCGCAGGGCGTCCAGCTTCTCGGCCAGCTTGTTCAGCTCCTTCTTAACCTCGTCACCGGCCGTCTTGGCCGCCTCGGTCAGGGCGCTCTTGCCGCCGTCGGCGGCCTTCTGCTCGTTGGTGAGCTGGAGCGTATCCGTCACGGTCACGGTGATTGCACCGTCGCTCACTGCTGCCTTGATGTCCGCCAGCACCTCCCCGGTGATGGTATCATCGGCCTTGATGACCAAGCCGTCGCCCGCGGCGGTCTTGTTGTCTTTGCTGTCCACCTTGATGTCATCGCCTTTGACGTTGGCCATCGGGTTCTTGACGCCGCAGACGGTGCAGACGCCGTTGACGTAGGTGTGCTTGCCGGTGGCGGGAATGTTCGCGCCGGCGTTGATAACCATGCCGCAGCGCTTGCAGTAGGTCTCCGCCGTGCGGCCGGAGGCGTAGCAGGTAGCCGCCACGTCAGCGCGGGTGGCCTTGTCATGCCCCAGCGCCGCGATGACCCAGCTGTCCTTGGCGATCTCGGTCTTGCCCGCCGCATCGCTGAAGAACTTGCCGCAGCGGGAGCAGGACCAGTAGGCACTGTTGCCTGCCTCGGTGCAGGTAGCAGCCTTGCCCGCCGTGGCAGTCATACTGTGCCCCAGAGACGGGACGATCATCGTCTCCTCCGTGCCGCAAACGCTGCACTTACGGGTGCTGATACCGCTTTCGGTGCAGGTGGCCGCCTTGGTCACCGTCCACGCGCCGAAGTTGTGTCCCAACGCGGGAACGGACTTTTCCTCCACGGCGCCGCAAATAGAGCAGATCCGGCGGCTGACGCCGTCCTTGGTGCAGGTGGCGGCCACGGTCACTTTCCACTCGCCGAAGCGATGGGCGCAGGCGGCGTCGGTCATGTCGTAGAGGGCGTTGGCCTTCTCCGTAAAGCGCGCATAGGCGGCCATGGCGCAAAGCGCCTGCTCCGTGGCCATCTCGTTGACGGCCTTGTCTGCGAACTGATGCTTAAAGCCGCCGTTCTCCGCCACGCGGTACTGCAGGAGGTTCCCCAGCACGCTCAGGGTCTTCCCCTCCACGGTCTTGGTAAAGCGCGCGTCCGTGTTGGCATCCAAATTCAGGGCGGAAAGGGCGATGACCACCTGCGCGCAGCTCTCGGAGGAGTCGTAGCCGCTTCGATACTTGCCGGAGAGCCAGTTGAGGGCTTTCTCCACGGCGGTGTTCACGGTTTCATTGCCGCTGTCCTTATGGTAGGGTGCCAGCGCCTGCAGCGCCATGGCGGTCATGTCCACGTCGCCGACGGGTTTTGTGTCGGCGCTGGCGCTCCAGCTGCCGTCTTTGTTCTGCTGTTCAAGAACAGCCTGCACCAGCCAGGAGGTGTCGGAGGTGTAATTGCGGCTGTTGAGCGCCAGCAGACCCATGACGAGGCCGTTGATATCTGTGTTACTGGTATCGGTGACCTTCATGATATCCTTGTTCTGCAGCGCCTTCAGCAGGTTTTCGCCGCCCACGTTGGCGGGGTCCTTGCCGATGGCGGTAAGAGCCAGGACAATACGCTCATTGTCGGTGACGGTGGGGTTACGGCTCTCGGGATCGACAAGAACGCCGTCCGCGCCCATATTCTTCTGCACATAGGCCACGACCTTATCGTAGTAGGCCTGAATGTATGCATCGGACAGCTCCACGCCGGCGCGAGCCTGTCCCAGTACCGCCCATTCGCCGAAGAGATAGCTGACGACCGGGGCGCTCACCGCGCTTTGGATATACGCCTTGGCGCCGGCATACGCCTCATCGAAGCCGGGCACTTCCGTACCGGGCACCGTGGGATCCGTCGGGTCCAGCGGAATATAGGTGTCGGTAAAGAACAGGCGCAGGGTGTCGCCGTCCTTGAGATAGGTGTTGTCCAGCGTGGTCTTGGGCAAGGTCTCGGTGCCGCCCTTGACGGCGAGGCCGAACATCCAGCCGGAGGACTTGCCGTCGCCCTTCTCCTTGAGGGTGTTGCCCGCCGCATCGGTGATGCTCTTGATGTAGGTGCCGCTGCCGGTATAGGTGTACTTGGCACTGCCCAAGCACGCCTTCACAGCGTCCCAAGCGGTGGGATCCTCGTTGGCCTTGCCGGTGAAGGTAAAGTCGGAGATTCCCCGGAAGGTATGGCCGTTCTTGTTGTAGCCGTCCACCTTGACCTTCACGGTGAGGGTCTGATTTTCGTTGGGGTCAGCGGCGTTCTTCTCGCCGATCACCGTCAGATCGATGTGGATGGGCTGCTTGTAGAATTGGGCAAAGTCCTTGTAGCGTTCCTTGGTTTCCTCGGTGCCGTTGATGCCGAACTTTTCCCAATACTGGGCGTACTTGGTGTAGGTCAGAACGCTGTCCAGCGTAACTGTCGTATTGTACTCCGGCTGGTGCACACGCAGGAGCTCATTCTCGATGACGGAGGGACGGGAGGATCGGAAGCAGCGGTACTTCTCCGTATCGAGCCAGCCGGGGATATCGTCGGCCTCGATGCCGTCGAAGGTCATATTCACCGTGCCGCGGACGTATTCCAGCGTGCCGTCCTTGTTTTTGCAGATCTCAGCGAAGGGGTACAGGTCAGAGGTGACCTTGGTCTTATCCGTATTCTTGTTCTTGATACCGTCCCAGTAGACATCCCCGGTCAGCGCCTTGGTCATAAAGGCGGCGGCATCATCCAACTCCTGCTGGGTAAAAGGCTGAATGGTGAAGCTGAACTCCTGCCGCGCCAGCAGAAGGCCGGAGCTGCGGGTGGTGATGGTCACCACATACTTCGCCTCCACCGGCTTCTCACCGGGCAGTGGGCGGTAGACCATGGCGTGATAGCCGTTGAAGTCCAGCACATCGGGGGTGAGGCTCACCATCGTGACCTTCTGGTTATAGCTGTCGCTCATGATGCCCGTTTGCTCCAGAAGAGCGGGTCTGGGCATCTGCATATCGTCGCTGACGGCATCCAAATTCACGGGCTTTGTCTTATCCACAAAGTCACGCAGGAGCCCCTGATACTTCTCCGCCAGAGCGTTTTGCATCTCGCTGGTCACGCTGCTGTCGAAGGGCGCAACGGTGGCGTCAAAGAGCACATCGGCATAGACCTCCACGCCGTCGTCGCCGGTGATGTGCGCCAGCGTGTAGTCATCGAAGCCGTCATAGGTCACGCGGGCGATCAGCCGGAACTTGCCGGCCTTCTCGGGCAGCGCCGTGCCGTCGGCGGGCTGCAGGGGGCGGTTGACGGTGCCCACGCCGGGGCCGTTGGTGCCGTTGGTGATGTAGAGCCACTCGGTGTTCCGGGTGCCCCACTGCACCTTCACATCATAGCGCCCCGCAATGCCGGAGGGAAGCGTGAGGTTGGAGGTGATGCGGTCGTTCACGGTGTAGAGCGTCCAGCCCGCCACCTCGCTTTGGGTGGCCCCGTTGGTATTCTCGCCGCGGATGAGTTCCCAGTTCAGGGACCCGGCGGCGCTCTCCACCAGTTTCTGCACAGCATCGGCGCTGCGTCCCACGGTGCCTCGCAGGGTGATCTCCTTGGTGACCCCGGCATAGGTGATGCGGAACTTCAATCCCGTGTACTGCACGGTCTGGCGGGCGGTGCCGTCGCCGGTGAAGTAGGTGATGTCGCCGTTGTCGGCAATGTACTTTACCTTGGTACCGTCAAAGCCGTTGGCCTTGGCGCTGCCGTTGACATAGGTGATCTCGTCGGCCTTGTCCGCCACATCCGCGTAGCCCTGTTCTCTCAGCAGGCGGCGGAAGGCTTGGGTGATGTTGGTTTCATCATAGAGCCCCACGCCTTGCAGGGGCTGCACGGCAATATTTTTGCGCGTAAACTCGGCGGCAATATCCTCCAGGGTCTGCACCTTTTCCGCATTCTCGGACCAAAGGCACAACTTGAAGGTCTTGACCTTCGTGGCCGCGCCGCTTCGGAGCGTGGCGGTGAGGGTCACCGTGACCTTATCCGCCGCAGGCGCGGTGAGCGCGCCGGTGGCGGTGTTCACCAGATCGTTATCCGCCGTCCATGCGAGGGAAACGGTCTTTTCCGCCCCGTCCACGGGAACGGTGACGCTCGTGGGAAGGGTCAGGAAGCCGGTATAGGTCTGCGCGGTCTCCTCGCCCTCCTCCGGGTCGCCGCTCACCGGGGTAAGGCCGCGGAGCTGATAGACGCCGGTGGCATCGGCCTTCAGAAGGTCTGCATTCTCGGCATCGAGTCCCAGTTCCTTATAGAAGTGCTTTTGCAGGGCGTTCAGGAAATAGTCGTGCGGGTTCGTGACCTCTTCGCCGGGCTCTTCGATGCCGTATTTCTCGCAGAGGTCGGCCTTATCGTTATAGTCCGCAAGGTCATAGAGTCCCAGCACATTCTTGGCGTACCAGTCGGCCTTGGCTTTCTTGGCGGCGTCGGCGGCGGTCATGCCGCGAAGTTGCAAGGCGGTTGCGGCGGCGGCAGCGGCCTTGACGGCCTGGGCCACGGTGTGGGGGATGTCGTAAAATTTCATGTCCAGGAAGACATGGAAGCCAAGGTCGTGCAGTTCGCGGATGATGTCCGGGCCGGCCAGGGTGAACAGTTCCATGCCCACCTTGCACCAGGGCACGGCGCCTTGCAGTTCGCGGGCCAGGACGAGAGCGTCTTCCTTGCGGGGCAGATCCAGAGCGACAATGAGTTGGGCAGCCATCGTTCTTCTTCCTTTAAAGGAGGTGTCCGTTGTTCAGGGCCTCCACCAGCCCGGGGCGGCAGTGGGGCGCCAGGGTCGCGGCCAGGTAGGCGGCGCGCAGGTGGTCGTAAGCCGTGTCCAGGTCGTCATTGACGATGAGGGCATCGTAGTGGGGCGCTTCCTGCATCTCGGCACGGGCATTGGCCAGGCGGCGCAGGATGACTTCCTCGCTGTCCAGGCCGCGGCCGCGCAGGCGGCGTTCCAGTTCTTCCATGGAGGGCGGCAGGATGAAGAGGAAGCGGGCATCGGGCATGTTCTTGCGCAGCTGGGCGGCGCCCTGCACGTCGATGTCGAACAGGATGTCCTGGCCTTTGGCCAGCATCTCGCGCACAGGGGGCAGGGGCGTGCCGTAGAAGTTGCCGTGCACCTCGGCCCATTCGGCAAAATGGCCCTGGTCGCGCAGCTCCACGAAGCGCTCGCGGCTCAGGAAGTGATAGTCCTTGCCGTCCACTTCGCCCTCGCGGGGGGCGCGGGTGGTGCAGGAGATGGAATAGCCGAAGTTGGGGAATTCCTTGCGCAGGCGTTTGATGAGCGTGGTCTTCCCCGTGCCGGAGGGCGCACTGATGACCAGCGCGATGCCGAGTCTGTTCATGATGTCAAAATCTCCTTCCGCAGGCAGGGCCCGCGGAGCTCAGTGTCGGACGACCGTGACGGGAACCCGCCGGCTATTCGAGGTTCTGTACCTGCTCGCGGCACTTTTCCAGTTCGTTCTTGAAATCGACCACCATGCGCGAAAGCTGCACATCGGGGATCTTGTTGCCGCAGGTGTTGATCTCGCGGAAGCATTCCTGCAGCGTGAAGTCCAGACGGCGGCCGGCATCCTTGCCCGCATCCAGCAGTTCGTGCAGGCGGGCAAGGTGGGTGTGCAGGCGGGTCAGCTCTTCGGTGACGTCCAGACGGTCGGCCAGGATGGTGACCTCCTGCAGGAAGCGGTTCTCGTCCAGGCCGTTGACGGCTTCCAGCGCCTCGTTGAGGCGTTCGCGCATGACGGCGGCGCGCTCTTCCTTGATCTCGGGCGCGCGTTCGGCGATGAGGCCGGTCCATTCTTCCATGCGCAGGATGCGGGAATGCATGTCGCGGGCCAGGGCGCGGCCCTCGGCGGCGCGGGCGTCGTTCCAGTCTTCCAGGGCCAGGGACAGGCCTTCTTCCAGGGCCAGGGTCAGGCTCTCGTCCACTTCGTCACCGGCATCGCCCCACAGGCCGGGCAGGGCGAGCAGGGCATTGTAGTCGGGGGTGAAGGGCTCGCCACGGCGGGCAGCCAGTTCTTTCAGGCTGTCCAGCATGGCTTCGGCCTGCATGGCGTCAAAGCGCGGCGCGGGGCCGGTGCCGCCGGTGTACTGGAGGGTCAGGCTGATGTCCACGCGACCGCGGGAGGCGAAGCGGCGCACCACTTTTTCCAGGCGCGGCTCAAGGCTGCGCACGCTCATGGGCAGGCGCCATTTGAGGTCCAGATGGCGGCTGTTGACGCTTTTGACTTCCCATTGCTGGGTGAAGCCTTCGCTCTCTACCAGGCAGCGGCCGAAGCCGGTCATACTGCGCAGCATAATATCCCCCTGAAGTGAAAATATTCCAAAAGAATAGGCCAAGCAGCTCCATAATGCAAGGAACGCGCCCGCGCGGCTGGATACATGCCGCGGAAGGCGCGTCCCCAAAATGAACGTATCCTGCCAGGATACGAGGAGCCTAGGCTCAGGAGAACTTGCCGTTGCCGCCGCAGGCGGAGCCGGAGCTGGGCGCGGCGGCCGCAGCCGCCGGCCTGGCCGCAACCGGCAAGGCCCTTGCCCATCTTGGAGGCCAGCGGATGCACCGGGCCGGGCTTGAAGGGGAAGGCGCCGGTCTTGAGCGGGCTGGGCACGCTCATCTGGCGCTGGGTCTCGGCATGGCCGCACTGGGGACAGGCGGGCGTCTCGTCACCGAACGCCAGCTCTTCGAACTGGGCCCCGCAGGCGGGGCAGACAAAATCATACAGGGGCATGGAGCACTCCTTGCCATGTTTTGGGCCGCAGCCGTGGCCGCGGGACAGTGGGGTGTATCGGCAGGCAGCCGCCGGGACGGAAAAGCTCCGGCCTGCCTCTTGTCTGTAACGTTCCGCTGCTTATATAAGCAGTATATGAGCGATGGCAAGAGCGGGCCCGGCTTCTTTGTTCCGGACGGGCGCCTTGCCGCACAGGAGTATACGATGAAAAAGATTCTGCTGCTGGCCGGCGATTATGTGGAAGATTATGAAGTGATGGTGCCTTTCCAGATGCTGCTGATGCTGGGCTACGAAGTCCACGCCGTCTGCCCGGGCAAGAAGGCCGGTGATTTCGTGCGCACGGCCATCCATGACTTCGAGGGCGACCAGACCTACAGCGAGAAACGCGGCCACAATTTCGCCATCAACTATGACTTCGACAAGGTCGATGTGGCCGACTACGCCGGTCTGGTGGTGCCCGGCGGGCGCGCTCCCGAATACCTGCGCCTCAACGAGCGCGTGCTGGAGATCGTGCGTGAATTCGACGCCGCCGGCAAACCCATCGCCGCCATCTGCCACGGCCCCCAGCTGCTGGTGAGCGCGGGCATCCTCAAGGGCCGCACCTGCACCTGCTACGCTGCGGTCAAGCCCGATGTGGTGGCCGCGGGCGCCACCTGGCATGACTTCAACGCCACGGCCAGCAACGCGGTGGTGGACGGCAATCTGGTCACGGCTCCGGCCTGGCCTGCGCATCCGGCCTGGATCGCCGCCTTCGTCAAGCTGCTGGGCGCCCAGATCAGCATCTAGCCAGCGAATAACGATATCCCCTGACAGAAGAGGAGGGAGCCTGCCCTGCGGCACGGCTCCCTCTTTGTGTATGGATTCGTCTGTTGAGCCCCGAGGCGCGAAACCAAGGCATGCGCCATACGGGGGATGCGCGTATGCATGAGGCCTGGGCGACAGGCGCTCCGGTCTTGTCCGGCAGGGGCCTGCCCCGGTAGCCGACAGAAAGATCCTGGGCTGCCGGTGCGGGCCTGTCTTCTTTCTCCGGCGGGGAAGAGGGGTGCCTCTCTACCTCGTGCGGGCAAGGAAGACGGCGTCATTGCGGTAACGCGCCGCAGGCTGCGTGGACGGGCCGCCCAGGTTCCCGCTGTTGTCCTCGGCAAAGATGCCGCGCTGGCCGATGCGCGAGACGAAGCCGGGATGCGCCTGGTAGTGGGGCTTTTCCGGCTGCTGGGGGATGGGCGTCACGCTCTGGAGCACGAGGCAGGCACCCACACGGCCCGCCTGGGCGGCGGCATCGTCGGCGGATGCGGGGACGGCGCTTTTCCACGTGGCCCGGCCCAGACGGACATAGCCGTCAGCAAGGGCCGCGGCAAGGCGTTTTTCCATAACGGATGCCGGGAGCTGTTCCACGCGGGGGGCGCTACAGGATTCAAGGGTATCCACGGGGCGGACATGGTCGTCCGCCGCCTGATAATGACGGGAAAAACCGCCGGCACAGCCGGATGCCAGCAGGATGAGGCCCAAAAGGGCGGGGAGAGCATGGCGGCAGGACATGGCATTTCCTCTCTTGGTTACAGGGATGCGGCCGGAAAGGAGGGAAGGGAGAGCGTTCGCTCCAGTCATGCATGCCGTGATACGGGGCGGTGGCGGGAAGATCTTGTTGTCGGGAGCGGGACTTTCCCGTCCGGCCGTTGGGACGGGGAGTATGAAACATATTTTGTTGCTATGTTTTATTTCAGGAATCGGAACTTTTAGCAAGTTCTTTCCGGCAACCATCCCGCCGTATCACACGGTATCCTGAGAGGATGGAGCCGGAGGAGGCGCTGGCCGCTGCTGCCACTGTCCTGAGTGCCCTGCGGCATGCCCGGCAGGGCTTCGGACACCGACAGCGGCGGGACGACAACGCCCCTCCCCGGGCTCCGGAACAACGAGACCTAGTCCGCCAGCGGTTCCACCAGCAGGCCCTTGTCCGTGACGGACAGGGGACGCACGGCCAGCAGTTCGCGACCGGGATGGGCCCCTGCGGGCAGGATGCAGGGCACATAGAATTCATTGACGCCCTTGATGGCTTTGCGACGGCGGGCAGGGACCTGGTCGGGGGCGGGGCTGTCGGCGGCCAGCAGCATGTGCGGCAGGGCCAGCTGTGCCTGCCAGAAAGCCTGGCGGCGTTCTTCCACGGCGGCGCGGACGCGGGCGGCCCGCTCCTGCTTGACCTGCTGGGGCAAGTGGCCGTCAAAGCGGTCGGCGGCAGTGCCGGGGCGACGGGAATAGGGGAAGACGTGGGCATAGCTGAAGGGCGTCTCGCGCACGAAGTCCAGCAGGCAGGCCACATCTTCCTCACGCTCGCCCGGGAAGCCCGCGATGATGTCCGCCCCCAGCCCCATGACGGGCCAGTGGGCGTGCAGGCGTTCCACGGCACGCTGGAGCATTTCTGCCGTGTAGTGGCCGCGGCCCATGCGGCGCAGCACGGGCTGGCTGGCATGCTGCAGCGAGATGTGCAGCTGCGGGCAGAGCATGCGGCAGGCCATGAGGGTCTCCACCCCTTCGTCATCGAGCTGCGACGGCTCCAGGGAGCTGATGCGGAAGCGGCCGCGTCCGGCGAATTCCGGGGCCAGGGCGGCATCCAGACGGCGGAGCAGGCTCCAGAAATCACCAAAGTCAGCGTTGTCCCGGCCATACTGGCGCAGATTGATGCCGGAGATCATGATCTCGGCATGTCCGGCCAGCAGCAGGCGCCGGGCCTCGGCGATGACGTCTTCCGGCGGGCGGCTCAGGCAGCGGCCGCGGGGGAGGGGCACGATGCAGTAGGTGCAGCGGTGCTGGC
>OGMF01002702.1_pt1 | contig 14546 bp, 11 predicted proteins | sample 1572921 | NCBI WGS metagenome assembly OGMF01 (sample SAMEA2581919, study PRJEB24529) | metagenome | biome: Human gut stool | place: China | collected 2011
GCAGCCACAGCCGCGTGATGTGCATCGAGATCATGGGCAACAAGGCCGGCTGGCTTACCCTGTACTCCGGCATTGCCGGCGGCGCGGACATCATTCTGCTGCCCGAGCTGCCCTACGATATCGACCGCGTGTGCGAGGCTGTGGAGCGCCGCGCCAAGAAGGGCTCGAACTTCTCCATCCTTGCCGTGGCCGAGGGTGCCATCAACACCGAGGAAGCCCGCATGAAGCGCAAGGATTGGATGGCCAAGCGTACCGAGGCAGGCCTTGGCACCACCGCCACCAACCGCATTGCACAGGCTGTGCAGAAAAAGACCGGCATGGAGACCCGCGTGTGCATCCCGGGTCATATGCAGCGCGGCGGCAGCCCCAGCGCCTACGACCGCGTGCTGGCCACCCAGTTCGGCAGCTATGCCGCACAGCTGGTGGAGGTGGAGCGCTACGGCGTGACCGTGGCCATGGTGAACCGCCGGGTGACCGAGAACCGTCTGGCGGACATTGCCGGTAAGACCCGCAATGTACCCGAAAACTGCGAGCTGCTGAACGTGGCCCGCCGCATGGGCGTCTGTCTGGGCTGATTTTTTCTTATTGATATGTTCAGGACACCGGAGCAGCACTGTTGCCCCGGTGTCTTATTTTTACAAGTTGGGACGGCATTTTTCCTGAAAGCTGTTGCCGCTGCTCTGGCTGAGTAAACTGCTGCTTTAGGGCAAAAATCAACGCAAACAAAAATCGGGCAGACCGTGGTCTGTCCGATTTTTGCATTTCATGCTTCCTCAGCGGTCGGTCACATCATGCCGGGCGGGCGAGCCTTCGGCAAAGGCGGCGGCGCTTTCCAGCACGCCGCGCACCATGCTCTTTACGTCCTCGTAGGTGTAGAAGGCTGTGTGGTCGGTCAGGATCACGTTGGGCATGGCGCGCAGAGCAGCCAGCTCCGGATTGGGGATCACATCGCCCATGCGGTCGTAGTAGTACAGGCCGTTCTCGTTTTCCAGCACGTCCAGACCGGCAGCACCCACCTGCCCGCTTTCCAACGCAGCCAGCAGAGCGTCGCTGTCGATCAGCTTGCCGCGGGCGGTGTTCACGATGGTCACGCCGGGCTTCATCTTGGCAAAGGCCTCGGCGTTGAGCAGATGGTGGTTCTCCTCGGTAGCGTTGGTGTGCAAGGTGATGACATCACTCTCGGCAAGCAGGGTCTCCAGCGGCACATACTTTGCGATCTTCTTCACCTCGTCGTTCTGGTACAGGTCGTAAGCCAGCAGCTCGCAGCCAAAACCGGACAGGTGCTTCAGCACGGTCTGCCCGATGCGCCCCGTGCCGATAACGCCCACGGTGCAGTTGGAGATATCACGGCCGATCTTGCCCTTCAGGGAGTAGTCCTGCAGCTCGCCCCGCTTGAGGATGTGCCCCGCCTTGCGCAGGCTCATCAGCATCAGCATAATGGCAAAGTTCGCCACGCCATTGGGGGGATAATCCACGTTGGACACCTTCATGCCCAGCTCCCGGGCCTTTTCCAGATCCACATGGTCGTAGCCGATGGAGCGGCAGCAGACCGCCTTTACCCCAAGGTCGTGAAAGCGCTGCAGCATGGGTGCGCTCATATCACAGGGGGTCAGCGATACCGCATCGTAGCCTGCGGCCAGCTGGGCGTTCTCCATGGTAGGATACGCCTCGGTATAGCCGTACTCGATGCCCCGCTGCTTTGCCAGATCCTCCAAGATGCCCTGTTCATCGTAGGGGCGCAGAGTATAGAAAAACACTTTGACTGCCATAAAATTCTCCTCCTGGTCCTTTTTCACCGGAATGCGTGCCTGTGCGGCGCGCCCTGCACCGCGCGCCTGCACCTTTATAAGTATGCCTTTATTGTAGCACGTTTACAGCCCGCGGACAGCTTTTTTAAGGTGAATTTTGTTCATTTTGTTGTTGAAGCTGTGCTTTCTGTCCCAAGTGCGCAAAAAAGGTTGTCAAAACAGAAAAAACAGGGTATGATAGAAGCTGGATCGCAAAACTGTGATCCTTCAATATTGCTAAAGGAGTGTGCTTTATTATGCGCGCCTATGAACGACTGCTTGATTACGTCAGGGTCTACACCACCTCGGACCCGGAGTCCGGCACCCATCCTTCCGCTGCGCGGGAGTTTGATCTGGCTCACAAGCTGGTGGAGGAGCTGAAGGCTCTGGGCGTGGAGGATGCCCGGGTGGACGAGCACTGCTACGTCTACGGTTCCCTGCCCGCCACCCCCGGCTGCGAGGAAAAGCCCGCGCTGGGTCTGATCGCCCACATGGACACCGCCCCGGATGCCAGCGGCGAGAACGTGAACCCCATCCTGCACGAGAACTATGACGGCGGCGATGTGGTGCTGCCCGCCACCGGCAAGGTGATGAAGGTCTCCGCCTTCCCCTTCCTTGCCTCCATGAAGGGCGAGACCCTCATCACCACCGACGGCACCACCCTGCTGGGTGCAGACGATAAGGCCGGTGTGGCTGAGATCATGACCGCGGTGGAGACCGTTATCCGCGAGGGCCGCCCCCACGGCAAGCTGTGCATCGGCTTTACCCCGGACGAGGAGATCGGTGAGGGCGCCGACCTGTTCGATATCCCCGGCTTTGGCGCAGACTTTGCCTACACGGTGGACGGCGGCGATGCCGGCGACATCGAGTACGAGAACTTCAACGCCGCTGCCGCCACCGTGACCATCCACGGCTTCTCGGTGCACCCCGGCTCTGCCAAAGACACCATGATCAACGCTTCCAACGTTGCCATGGAGTTCCACGGCGCTCTGCCCGTGATGGCGCGTCCCGAGACCACCGAGGGGCGTCAGGGCTTCTACCACCTGTGCCAGATGTACGGTGATGTCACCACCGCAAAGCTGGGCTACATCCTGCGCGACCACGATGCCGCCAAGCTACAGTTCAAAAAGGACAATATGCAGGACATTGCCGATTACCTGAACGGCAAGTACGGCGCAGGCACCGTGGAAGTGGAGATCAAGGACAGCTACCGCAATATGCTGGAAAAGATCAAGCCCCACTTCCACCTCATCGAGACCGCCCGTAAGGCTGTGCGCATGGCCGGTCTGGAGCCGGTGGAGGTGCCCGTGCGCGGCGGCACCGACGGCGCCACCCTGAGCTGGATGGGTCTGCCCTGCCCCAATTTGGGCACCGGCGGCTTCAACTTCCACGGCGTGTGCGAGTGCACCACCGTGGAGCGGATGGACCGCTGCACCGAGATCGTGCTGAATATCATCTCCCTGTACGCAGAGTAATCTGCTTTTTCTGCGAAAAAACTTTCAGCGTGAAAACGGTCTGTCCCTATCGTTCAACATAAAAGCGGCGGCTGCACAATGCTTTGTGCAGCCGCTGCTTTTTTCATTTAACCTACATTGATATGCCCCACCGGCATGATCTTGCGCTTGTTGTCGTCCGGTTTGGCGGTCAGGCTCATGGCAAAAGCCACCGGGCCTACACGGCCCATGAACATGACCAGCATATACAGGATCTTTGCCCCGTTGTTCAGCTGGCTGGTTACGCCCACGGAAAGGCCCACCGTACCAAAGGCCGAGCAGGACTCGAAGATGGCATCCACCACGGACACGGCGTCCGAGGTGTTGTAATACACCACAATGGCCGAGCCGATGACCGCCACAGCGCCCAGCACGATAATGGTCAGGGCGCGGTAGACGGTCTTGGACTCGATATGATGGTCCGCGATCACGCAATCGTCGCGCCCTTGCGCCACGCTGCGGATGGTCAGGATGATGACCGCGAAGGTGGTCACCTTCACGCCGCCGCCGGTAGAGCCGGGCGCTGCGCCGATGAATTGCAGCACGCTCATGAGCAGCTTGCTCAGGGTGCCGCAGGAGGCCAGATCCACGGTGTTCATGCCGGCGGTACGGGTGGATACCGACTGGAACAGCGAAGCCATCACCTTGCCGGGCACCGACAGCCCGCCCAGTGTGGCGGGGTTGTTCCATTCCATCAGTCCCAGCCCCAGCGCGCCGCCCAGCCACAGGATCACCGAGAAGGACAGCACCACCTTGGCGTGCAGAGACAGGCGGCGTTTTTTGTACCACTGGCACAGCTCCACCCAGACCATAAAGCCCAGACCGCCGGAGATGATCATGAATATGATCACCGCCTGCACATAGTAGTTGTTGACATAGGGGGCCAGCGAGGAGTACGCTCCGAACCGTCCGAACAGGTCGAAGCCCGCATTGCAGAAGGCCGAAATGGCGGTGAATACACTGATCCAGACGCCCTCCAGCCCGAACTGCGGCACAAAGGCGAACAGCAGCAGCAGAATGCCGATGCCTTCAAACATCGCTGCCAGCCCCACCACGATCTTCAGCACACTTTTGGCCTGATCGTAGCCGTCCGCCGAAACGCTTTCGCCCAGCAACCGCAGATCCCGGAAGCCCATGCGCCGACGCATGGCCAGCGCAAAAAAGCTGGTAAGGGTAACAAGACCAAGGCCGCCCACCTGAATGAGCAGCAGCACCACTGCCTGCCCGAACCATGTGAACTGCGTCCACGTATCCCGCACCACCAGACCGGTGACGCAGGTGGCGCTGGTGGCTGTGAACATGGCGTTGAGCACATCCAGCCGCCCGTGCCTGCTAGCAATGGGCAGGGTGAGCAGGAGCGTGCCCAGCGCGATAACAGCAATAAAGCTGACGCAGATGATCTGGGTCGGGGTGCTCAGTCCCAGCTTTCTCCGCCGAACCGACCTCTGGTGCCGCAGCTTTTTGCGGATATTTTTTATCTTTTCCATAGCATCCTCCCTGCGCAGCACGCAGCCGCTTTGCATTCCTTTATAGCATACACCATTTTGCCCGCAGGTTCAACTTGATTTTGCAGCCCGGTTGCGGTATTATAATATGGTACTGTATTTTGGGGCGCTTTCCTGTGCCCCAAGGATGCAGAACTGTGTCTCCGTAGCTCAGCTGGATAGAGCGTCCGCCTCCTAAGCGGAAGGCCGTGTGTTCGAATCACATCGGGGACGCCAGCGCAAAACCAAGCCCGGAAGGTCTGTGAACCCTCCGGGCTTGGTTTTTTTTATTGAAAGCGCCGCCGCGCTCACACCAGCTTTGCCCCGGCGTGGGGCAGGCTTTCTGCGCCAAGGCTTTGCAGCTTTTGGGGCAGGGCGGCAAGGTCGCCGCCGGTATAGTACCAGCCCGCAGCCAGTGCTGCCAGTGCCAGCAGCAAAAGCACCACCAGTGCCTTGCCCAGCCTGCGGCGCTTCGGGCGTGGCGATGCAGACTGTTCCGCTGCAAGGGCGGCAGGGGCCAGGGCTGCATCCGGCACAGCTCTGCCGTAGGGCTGCCAGTTTGTGCCCCCAGCCTGCGGCAGACCGCAGGCGGCGCGGCGCAGCATATCCAGCAGCCATAGCCCGCGGTTCTCGTCCGGCGCTACACACCGCAGCCAGCAGCCCTTTTTGCCGCTCACCAGCAGCAGACGGCTTTGGGGCAGCTCCGCACAGCCCGCTACCAACGCGGCGCTGGTCATCCGCTGCATGGCCTGCACCCGCGCCAGTGTGCGGGCAGGCTCTGCCTGCGGTGCCTTGCGCAGCTTGCGGCTGAGCCGGGCGGTGAGCGCGGTATTGGCGTAGCTCATGGCACCAAAATCGAACACCTTTTCCGCGCCGGGAAGGTTTTCCAGCCGGGTCTCCAGCAGCGCCCCGGCGGCGGCATCGCTGCACACCAAAAGCTTGCGGTGCTGTTCCAGCGCCTGCACTACGGCAGCGGCAAGGGTCTGCTCCCCTTCCCCGTACAGCGCTGGGGCAAGGCTTGTCCGCAGCTGCTGTACCGCCCGGTGCAGTTGCTGCGGGGTGCTGCTTTGCAGCGCCACCAGTGTTTCCGCACCCCGGCTGCGGCAGTGCACCGTGCCCTGCCAAGTGTCCGGCAGGGCTTCCACAGCCTTTTGCACGGTCTGCTCCGGCGCACCGAACAGCCGCAGCACGCAGCCTGCCGGGTGCTCTTCCTTATTTGTCATGACGCATCCCCCCTGCGGCCGCAGGGGCCGCCCTTACTCTGCCCGCAGGGTCTCGTCCAAGGCGGTCAGGGCGGCGGGGTCATGCTGTGCGCTTTCGGCCAGCACCTGCGTACCGGCAGGGGTCTTGCCCTGTGCCAGCCGCAGCGCCAGTTCCAGCGCAGTCTGCGCGGCGCGGGCGCGGATGAGCGCACGGTCCGGGCGGGAGACGAACAACTTCTTCACATAGACCCTGTCTCCCCGGGCAGCGCCCAGATACACCGTGCCCACAGGCCGGACGGCATCGCCGCCGCCGGGGCCCGCCAAACCGGTAACGCTGACCGCGATATCCGCACCGGCGGCTTTTGCCGCGCCCAGCGCCATCTGCGCCGCCACGGGAGCCGACACCACATTATATTGCGCAATGACCGCCGGGTCCACCCCGACAAGCTTCGCCTTGGCCTGCTCCCAGTAGGTCACAAAGCCGTAGCCGAACACCTCGCTTGCGCCGGACACGTTGGTCAGGCGCTGAGCGATCATGCCGCCGGTGCAGCTTTCGGCGGTGGCAATGGTCAGGCCGTTGGCCTGCAGCGTGTGCACCACCGTCTCTTCCAGTCCGGCGACATCCTCATCATACACCGCATCGCCCAGCAGATCATAGAACTTTTTGGCGTAGGCGCGGCACATGGTCTGCGCCTCGGTGTCGTTCTGCGCCCGGGCGGTGATGCGGATCTCGCACTCGCCGGTCTTGCAGTAGATGGCGGCGGTGGGGTTTGGGTTTTCCAGCAACGGACGCACCCGGTATTCCAAATTGCTCTCACCGCCCAGCACCCGCAGCGTCAGGCTGTGCAGGGCGCAGCTCTGCCGCGCCAGCAGCAGCGGGCGTACGCTTTCCTCCCACATGGCCTTCATCTCGTGGGGCACGCCGGGCATCAGCACGGCACAGTGACCGTCCTGCTCGAACCATGCGCCCGGCGCGGTGCCGTGGTGGTTGACCACCTTATGCCCATGCACCGGCACCATGGCCTGCTTGCGGTTGTTGGGGGTGGTCTCGCGCCCGGTGCGGGTAAAGAAGTCCACGATCTTCTGCCACTCCTCCGGGTCAAAGGTAAGGGTGTCGCCAAAGCAGGCAGCCACCGTCTCCTTGGTCAGGTCGTCTGCCGTGGGGCCCAGCCCGCCGGTGAACACCAGCAGGTCGCACCGCTGCTTTGCCTCGTTGACAAAATCTGCCAGACGGCCATGGTTATCGCCGATGGTGCTCTGCCGCCGGACGGTGATGCCCAGCGCGGCCAGCTCCCGGCTGAGGTACTGGGCATTGGTGTTAAGAATGTTGCCGAGCAGCAGCTCGGTACCCACACTGATGATCTCTGCTGTCATGGACAAATCAACCCTCGAATTCTACCTGATCGGTGATGCGCACCCGGATGCGCTCGGTTTGCTCTGCGGCTTCAGCTTCCAGCGCGGCAAGGCCGGGCATGGCAGCTTCGGCGGCAAGGATCTCCTCCAGTTCGGGACGGATCTTCGGGTGCGGCGGGGTGAAGATGGTGCAGCAGTCCTCGTAAGGCAGGATGCTGGTCTCAAAGGTATTGATATGGCGAGAGGTCTCGATGATCTCGGTCTTGTCCATGCCGATGAGCGGGCGCAGGATGGGCAGGTCCTGTGCGGCATCGGTGCACTGTAAAGCCTTGACGGTCTGGCTTGCCACCTGTGCCAGACTTTCGCCGGTGACCAGCGCCTCGCATCCCTGCTTTTTAGCGATCACGTTTGCAATGCGCATCATGCTGCGGCGCATCAGCACCGTGAACAGCACATCCGGAGCATTATCCCGGATGTATTCCTGGGGTTTTGTGTAGGGCACCACAAACAGGTTGGCACTGCCGGTATACACGGTAATAAGCTGTGCCAGAGCCTTTACTTTTAGTTTTGCGCGTTCAGAAGTATACGGAGGGGACGCGAAATGGATGTGATCCAGCGCCAGACCGCGCTTTGCCATCCGATAGGCCGCCACCGGGCTGTCGATGCCGCCGGAGAGCATATTCAGGGCGCGGCCGCTGGTGCCCACGGGCAAACCACCCTCACCCGGTATTTTCGGGCCATGAATATACGCACCGTAATCGCGAATCTCCACAATGACCTTGAACTGCGGGTTATGCACATCCACCTTCAGGTAGTTGTGCTTGCCCAGCAGGTAAGCGCCCAGCTCCCGCATCAGTTCCGGGCTGGTCATGGGGTAGGTCTTATCGGCGCGGCGGGCTTCCACCTTGAAGGTACGGATGCCGTGCAGCGCGCTGCCCAGATAGTCCTCGGCGGTCTGGCAGATGGTATCAAAATCCTTTTCGCACACCACGGCGCGGCTGAGCGCGGCAAGGCCGAACACCTTGCTGACCCGCTCAAAGGCAAGGTCCATATCCACGTCCTCTTCCTCGGGCTCCATATAAAAGGTGGACTGGGTGCAGTACACCTTGAACTTGCCCACCGTCTTAAGGCGGTAGCGCAGGATCTTCATCATGGCTGCTTCAAACTGGTTGCGGTTGAGACCTTTCAGGGACATCTCGCCCTGATAGCCCATAATAATTTCCTTCATAAATGTTGCATCTCCTGATGTCGGATTTATAATGGCCTCCGCTTTCGCTCTGGCCATATTCAGCGGAAAAATTGCTTTACTCTATGAATGGAAAATGACTGCGGTCATTTTCCATTCACTCTTTCACAAATCGGAGTCGCGCAGGCAAACTGCATTTCCCCTTAAAACAGCTGACGGCTTTCTCTTCGGACACGAATCGGGCCATTCCATCGCCCGCCCTATTGCCCTGCGGGCAACAGGGTTCCACCCCAGCGGACGGTCCTCAGAGAAACCGCCAGCTGTTCTGCAGCTTCCGGTTTAGACTTTTTACTTCCGAATCTTCTGCAAATGCTTCATGCCGTCCTCGAAGCGGTTGAGGAAGGCGTCCACATCCTCCGGGGTGTTGTCGGCGCAGAAGGACACCCGGATGGCGGTGTCGATGGCCAGCGGGTCGCGCCCCATGGCTGCCAGCGTGTGGCTGGGCTGGCCGCGGCCGCAGGCGCTGGCCGAGGAGACGTAGATCTGCTCTTCGGCCAGAAAAGCCAGCATGGTCTCGCTCTTGATGCACATCTCACTGAAGTTCAGCACCTCGGGCACGGCGTTCTCCGGGCTGTTGATGACCACCTCCGGGAAGGCCTTCAGCCCCTCCCGCAGCTGCCGGTTCAGTGCACGCATGGCGGTGTCCCGGCTTTTCATGGTCTTGGCCAGACGGGCAGCCGCTGCCGCCAGCCCCATGGCGTAGGGCAGGTTTTCGGTGCCGGGGCGCATCTGCCGCTCCTGCTCGCCGCCCAGATAGGGCGGCTGGAAGGCCTGCACCAGTCGGTCGGAGAGGTAAAGCGCACCAATGCCCTTGGGTGCATGGATCTTGTGGCCGCTCACCGAGAGCGTATCGATGTTGTCCAGTTTGATGGGCACACGCATCCACGCCTGCACTGCGTCCACATGGACGATGGTGCGGCTGTTGCGGCGCTTTACCTCGGCGGCAAGGCGCTCCACATCGTTGCGGGTGCCGATCTCGTTGTTCACCATCATGCAGGCCACAAGGATGGTGTTCTTGTCCACCCGCTCCAGCATGGCGGCAATGTCCAGCGTGCCATCTGCCCGGGGGACTACCACGGTAACGTCGTAGCCCTGCTTTGCCAGCCGCTCCAGCGGCCGCTGCACACTGGGGTGCTCGAAGCCGGACACTACGATGCCCTTGCCGAAGGTGCGGGTCTGCACCGCGCCCAGCAGCGCCAGATTATTGCTCTCGCTGCCGCAGGAGGTGAAGTACAGCTCCCGGCTTTTGCAGCCCAGCGTGCGCGCCACGGCGGCGCGGGCGGCGTTCAGAGCTTCTTCACTGCGCGCGCCCGGGCCGTACAGGCTGGAAGGGTTTGCCCAGTGCTCCCGCATGGCCTTGTCGATGACGTCCGCCACCTCGGGCGCTACGATGGTGGTGGCCGCGTTGTCCAGATAATGTAACTGAGGATTTTGCAGCATAAACGGATTTCCTGCTTTCTGTCGTTGTTTTCATAATAACCCAGAATAAGTATAGCACAAACCCTTGGATAACGCAAAAAATTTTATGCATTTATGGGTGATTTTTGTAACTGTACCTCCTTGACAAACACCCCGGTGGTGTGCTATCTTTACAGCATAGACCGCATCCCTGCTGACGGAACCTTGTGGAGCACCACAGTGCAGGGGTGCCGGGGATGTCAATGCCGACCGTCTGGGCAGCCTTGCGCAATTGCTGCGCAAAGCTGCCCTTTTTTGCTATCAAGGAGGATGTCTGTATGAAGACCGATATCGAGATCGCGCAGGAAGCTAAAATGAAGCCTATTACCCAGATCGCAGCCCAGCTGGGTCTGGAGGAGGAAAGTGTGATCCCCTATGGCCGCTATAAGGCCAAGATCGACCACCGGCTGATCCACAACGCCAAAAAGCAGGGCAAGCTGATCCTTGTCACCGCCATCAGCCCCACCCCTGCCGGTGAGGGCAAGACCACCACCAGCGTAGGTCTGGCCGATGCCATGAACGCACTGGGCAAAAAGACCATGCTCTGCCTGCGCGAGCCCAGCCTTGGCCCCGTGTTCGGCGTAAAGGGCGGCGCTGCCGGCGGCGGCTACGCACAGGTGGTACCCATGGAGGACATTAACCTGCACTTTACTGGCGACCTGCACGCCATTGGCACCGCCAACAACCTGCTGGCCGCCATGATCGACAACAGCATCCAGCAGGGCAACCCGCTGAACATCGACCCCCGCCGCATCACCTGGAAGCGCTGCATGGATATGAACGACCGCCAGCTGCGCTTCATCGTGGACGGCCTGGGCGGCAAGGTGAACGGCACCCCCCGCGAGGACGGTTTTGATATCACCGTGGCCAGCGAAGTGATGGCCATCTTCTGCCTGGCCACCAGCATCTCCGACCTGAAAGAGCGTCTGTCCAGGATCGTGTGTGCCTACACCTACGACGGCAAGCCGGTGACCGCCGGTCAGATCGGTGCCGCCGGTGCCATGACTGCCCTGCTGAAGGATGCCCTGGACCCGAACCTCGTCCAGACACTGGAGAACAACCCCGCCATCATCCACGGCGGCCCCTTCGCCAACATTGCCCACGGCTGCAACAGCGTGCTGGCCACCAAGCTGAGCCTGTCGCTGGCCGACTACACCATCACCGAGGCCGGTTTCGGTGCCGACCTGGGCGCGGAGAAGTTCCTGGACATCAAGTGCCGCTATGCCGGCATCGCACCCAGCGCCTGCGTGCTGGTGGCCACCGTGCGCGCCCTCAAGAGCCACGGCGGCGTGGCCAAGGCAGACCTGAGCCAGCCCAACCTGAAAGCCGTCAAGGCCGGCGCGGCCAACCTCATCCGCCACATCGACAACCTGAAGAATGGCTTTGGTCTGCCGGTGGTGGTGGCCATCAACGCCTTCCCCACCGACACCCCGGAAGAGCAGGCCTATGTGGAGCAGGTGTGCGCCGAGCAGGGCGTGCCCTGCGTGCTGAGCGAGGTGTTCGCCAAGGGCGGCGAGGGCGGCAAGGCTCTGGCCGAGAAGGTACTGGAAGTGATGGAGGACCGTCCCATCCAGTACACCTACCCGCTGGACATGCCCCTGAAGGACAAGATCAACGCCATTGCCACCAAGATCTACCGTGCCGACGGCGTGAACTACAGCGCCGCCGCCAGCAAGACGCTGGCCGAGCTGACCGAGATGGGCTACGGCGACCTGCCCGTGTGCATTGCCAAGACCCAGTACAGCTTCAGTGACAACGCCAAGCTCACCGGTGCCCCCACCGGCTTTACCATGGAGGTGCGTGAGGTGCGTCTGGCTGCCGGTGCCGGTTTCGTGGTGGTCATCTGCGGCAGCATCATGACCATGCCGGGCCTGCCCAAGAAGCCCGCCGCCGTGGGCATCGACGTGGACGCCGACGGCAAGATCACCGGCCTGTTCTGATCCGATCAAAAAAGCAAGGCGATGCCGCACACGTTGTACGGCACCGCCTTTTTTCGTTTCATTGTTCCGGCACGGCCATGACCTGTCAGATGTCCCCTATGATACACAAAGAGTTTGGCAAGTCACCATCATTCTGTACCGCAGTGCCCGGACCGCATCACCCTGCCGTGTGGCTGCACAGGTAATCCACCCAGGCCGTGTAGCCTTCCGGCTTGAGGTGGTAGCCGTCCGGCTGGGCGTATTCGGCCTTCAGGTCGCCGTTCTCGTCGGCCAGCACCTCCCACAGGTTGAGGAAATAGCAGTTCTTTTCCAGCGCCACGGCGGCCAGCTCATCGTTGATGCGGCACAGGCGGTCGCGGTTGAGACCCTCGTGGCCCTTTTTCGCAGCCACCTCCGGCCGCACCGGGGTGACGGACTGCACATACACCGGCGTACCCGGCAGCGCCTGGGTGATCATATCCAGCATCAGCCGGTAATAGGTGAGGAAGCTGGTGTAATCACTGTCGGTGCCCAGCACGTTGGTGCCCAGCAGCAGATACACTGCCTTGGGCTGCTGGGCGGTCAGGGCGTCCAGCGGCACTTCGGCTACGCCGTCGGCCCGCTTGCAGCTGGTGCCGTTGACGATGGCATTGGGGCCCACCCCCCGGTAGGCGCAGAACATGGCACCCGGCAGGCCGGTGTCGTACATCTGCATGCCCTGGGTCAGGCTGTCGCCCACAAAGCTCACCTGCGAGAACCAGCTTTTTTCCACCAGGGCGGTGCGGGGCAGCGCCGCCATGCGGAAGTCCAGCGCCGTCGTGGTGCCGGTGGACAGCGTCTGCACCGTGAGCGGGCGGGTGGACGCATATTGCAGCGTGTTCCAGGTGTTGTCCTCCGTGATCTCCCGCAGGATGGTGTCCTGCCGCGTCTGGGCCGGGTCACGGTGCAGGCGCTTCCACATCACGCCCACCGCCCCCAGCAGCACCAGCAGAAACAGCAGCCCTGCCGCCATAAAGCGCCGACGCCACCGCCGGTGCAGCACCCTCCGCCGGTATTCCTGATAATCAGCCATCCTGTTCGCTCCTTTTTCTGGTGCGTGATGCACCGTTTTCCACTCTTAGTATACCATACCGGGCCGGGCCTGCAAGGGGCAAAACACGCAAAAATCCATTGCCGGTTCCGGCTAAAAGCACCGGACGGTTTTGTACGCTGCTCCGTCGATGTGTGCAAAACCTCCGGCAAATACTTGCATCCTCTATTGCAAATGTGTTATACTGGAGTGAAATCAAACGACAGGGAGGCTTTCACGATGGCATTTACTCCGAAACTGACTTACAAAGGCAAGCCCCTCGTCCGCAAGGACAACGAGCTGTATTACGGCCGCATGACCGACCCTTATGTGCTTTATCTCCAGATCCTGACCACGACCCCCGTCGGGGACCAGCAGGTGGCCGATAAGGTGCATCTGATGCTGCTCTCCACCGACACCACCAAGGCTCCGCAGGAGCGTGTGGCACGGCAGACCACCAAGCATGGCCTGTACAACGCGCTGGACATCGGCAGCATCTGGCTGCAGAAGGCAAACGCTCAGTAAGATAGAACCCTCTCAGGCGCTGACGCGCCAGCTCCCCCGAGGGGGGAGCTTCTTATCCCTCCGTAAAATGCTAATAAAGCTCTCCCTTTCGGGAGAGCTGGCATCGCACAGCGATGACTGAGAGGGTTTCCACAAAAACAAAAGCATCTGCACGCAAATGCAGATGCTTTTTGTTTTATGCACGGGCAGACAACCGGAAGATTACTCCTCAGTCACCTCAAAGTCCAGGGGCTTGCCGCAGTTGGGGCACTTGGGCTCACCTTCCAGCAGCTCCTCTTCCTCAAACACGGCAGTGGTGCCGCAGTCCGGGCAGGTCACCTCGTACTGCACGGGAGCATCCTCGTCGGGCTCTTCCTCGTCGCCTTCCAGCGCCACCTCAAAGGTCACGCCGCAGTGGGCACAGTTGGCTTCACCTGCGTCCAGGTCGTCCTCGCTCACATACACGGTCTCGCCGCAGTTGGGGCAGGCCACCTCATAGAAGGGCTCGCTGGCGATGTCATCGTCGTTGGCGTCATCCGCATCATCGTCGTCGTCTTCGTCCTCGTCCTCTTCGTCCTCGTCGTCCTCTTCGTCCTCGTCGTCTTCGTCCTCGTACAGGTCGGCTTCCAGATCCTCCAGTTCATCGCTCAGGTCGTTGATCTGGTCGTATGCGCGGGAAAGATCCTCGTCCATGCCCTCCAGGGCCTCGGCCATCTCCGCCAGCAGTGCGCTCATGACCTTGATGATCTTGCCTTCCTTGGTGGACTCATCCACGCCCAGGCCGTCCACAAGGCCCTGCAGATAGGCTGCCTTCTTGCTCAGTTCCATACGATTGCCCTCCTTGTTGTTTGAAAAAAACCGGGCAAACGGTTGCCCGCTGCCCGGTAACTTCTGAAAAAATCAGACGCGCTCCATATACTCGCCCGTGCGGGTATCAATGCGGATGTGGTCGCCCTCGTTGATGAACAGGGGCACACGGATCTCAGCACCGGTCTCGACGGTAGCGGGCTTCAGGGTGTTGGTGGCAGTGT
>OGMF01002705.1_pt1 | contig 14542 bp, 18 predicted proteins | sample 1572921 | NCBI WGS metagenome assembly OGMF01 (sample SAMEA2581919, study PRJEB24529) | metagenome | biome: Human gut stool | place: China | collected 2011
GGCGGCTTGCTTGCAGCCGCCGCCCCGCCTGTGGTATAAAAACAGCATAAGGGAAATGAAAGAGCCCGCAAAGTAGCTTCAACCTACCCTGTGGGCTCATTCTATAGCCCCGCACACGACAGCAAAGGAGCTATTGAAATGAGTTTACCGCATGAATTAGAAGAAATCAAGAGCATACCGCAATGGGTATGCTATCAAAACCAATGGAACGAGCGAAAGCAGAAAAACAGCAAGATACCGAAGAACCCGGCGACCGGCTACGGCGCAAAGGCGAACGACCCGGCGACGTGGGCGACCTATGCCGAAGCTGCAGCCGCCGCCCGCCGCTTCAATTTTGACGGCGTGGGCTTTGAATTTGCAGCCGGGTATATGGGTATCGACTTAGACAACGTAATAGGCGCAGACGGCAAAATAAACGCCGTAGCAGCCGAAATTATAGCCACGATAGACAGCTACACCGAGTACAGCCCGAGCGGTAAAGGCTTGCATATCCTTTGCAAGTGCCCCGGGGCAAACCCTATAGGGAGCCGCAACGATGCCATAGGCTTAGAAATGTACAATAACGGGCGGTTTTTCACGGTAACCGGCAAGCCCTACGGCGCAGCTAAGCCGATACAGGAGCGTACAGAGCAGGTAAAAGCGGTTTATATGAAGTATCTGTATAAGCCGCCAAAAGAGCAGCCAAAGGCGCAGACGGGCACGGGCTCTATTTCTGGGGGCTTATACAGGAACACCGGCACAGATGCGGGCTTATGGCAAAAGATGTTTAACAGCGCAAAGGGGCGGGAAATTCAAGCCCTTTATAGCGGCGACATATCCGGGTACGACAACGACCACAGCAGAGCAGACCAAGCCTTAGCAAATCACTTAGCTTACTGGACGAATAACGACGCTGCACGCATTGACCGAATGTTTAGGCAATCGGGATTGATGCGCCCGAAATGGGAGCAAAAGCGGGGGGCGCAGACCTACGGCGAAAGGACTATAGCGGCGGCAATCGCAAACACGCCGACTTATACCCCGCCTGTGAGGGCGACAGCGCAAGAAGATTTTGCAGAGCAAGAAAGAGAAGTTGCACCGGTGCAACCGGCAAGAGAAATTGCGCCGGCGCAATCAGCGCAGGGGAAGAAGCCGCCCGAGAATATCCGGGAATACATCTACCACAGTTTAAAAGGCGACTTAGAACGCTTTCAGAGCTTCAAAGACCGTAAAACCGGCTTTAGCAATATAGACGAAATAACGAGCCTTTACCCGGGCTTATACGTCTTAGGGGCTATAAGCAGCTTAGGCAAAACGACCTTTGCGCACCAATTAGGCGACCAATTAGCAAAGGCGGGCGACCACGTTTTATATTTCAGCTTAGAGCAAACCCGGCTTGAAATGGTTACAAAGGGGCTTGCCCGGATAACGGCGCAAAAGAGCTTTGAAACGGCGGTAAGTGCTATTGATATACGCCGGGGCAATATAACCGACGCTGTAAAGGAAGCTGTAAAGACCTACGCCGACTTTGCAGAGCATGAAACCGTTATAGAATGTTCTTTCGATACGACCATAGACACGATTACAGGCACGGTAAAGGACTATATAAAGCAGACCGGCACAAAGCCCGTTGTTATCGTGGACTATCTGCAAATTATCCGTCCTATAGACCCTAAGCAGAATACCAAAGACGCTGTAGACGGGCATGTAAGAGCCCTAAAGAAGCTGCAAACAGACAACGACTTAGTATTACTGGTTATAAGCAGCTTGAACCGGCAAAACTATCTTACACCAGTGGACTTTGAGAGCTTCAAAGAAAGCGGCGGCATTGAATATACAGCCGACGTTATTTGGGGCTTGCAGCTTCAAATTATGAATGGGGATTTATTCGACAAAAAAGACAAGCTAAAGGAAAAGCGGGAAAAAGTGAAAGCCGCAAAGCTTGAAAACCCCCGCAAAATAGAGCTTGTATGCCTAAAGAACCGCTACGGCAAAAGCTCTTATTCTTGTGGATTTAATTATTACCCACAATTCGATTATTTTATACCGCAAACGGATTTTGACGGCTTTACATTATTGCCGGACGATGAAGAAATACCCTTTAGGGTGTAACCCCGGGGGCGTGCTGCAATGGTACGCCCCTATTATTTTACTTTTCGTGTAAACATATAAAACATGGTAATTGACAATTACTTTGTAACGTTGTATGATATATGTGAATGAGTTTACAGAAAGGGGCTTAGCATGGCTATATTAGACCGGCTTTTTAGAAAACAGAGCAAAACCGCCGTTGTGATGTCGCAACAGATGATAAACGAGCCCACGGGGGTATTTACCGCCTATAACGGCGATGCTTACAGCAATGACATTTACCGGGGTGCTGTAGATGCTATTGCCCGGAATATCGGCAAGCTAAAGGGCGGGCACGTTATCCGCTATGCCGACCACGACAAAATAGAGGGCGACTGCAAATTAAACAGGCTCTTACAGGTGCGCCCCAATCCATATATGAGCGCATACGACCTTTTGTATAAAATGGCAACGCATTACTACTTGTACAATAACGCCTTTGCGCTCTTAGAGCGTGACAGCAGGGGCATACTTACCGGCATTTACCCGGTAACCTGTACAAGCGTGCAGATGCTTAGCGACCGCCTAAACAACCTGTATTGCCTTTTCTACTTCAAAAGCGGCAAACAGGCTCTATTGCCTTATCGGGATATTATCCACCTACGGCGCAACTTTAACAGCGACGACCTTTTAGGCGACGACAACAAAGCCCTTTACCCGGCTTTGGAGCTTGCGCACACACAGAACGAGGGTATTATAACCGGCATTAAATCCGGGGCGAATATCCGGGGAATTTTGAAGTATACGCAGATAATGAGCCCGGAAAAGCTGAAAGAGGAAAAAGAAGCCTTTATTGCCGACTATCTGCAAATCAGCAACGACGGCGGCATAGTGGCTATTGACCAAAAGGCAGAGTATACACCGATTGAGAGCAAGCCGGTAATACTTACCGCCGACCAAACACAGGAAGTAAAAAAGAAAATCTATTCTTACTTAGGAATATCAGAAAACATTGTAAACAGTAATTACAATGAAGATGAATTTGCCGCCTTTTATGAAAGCACAATAGAGCCATTTGCCGTGGCTCTAAGCATGGAGTTTACAGCAAAGGTATTTACAGACCGTGAACAGGCTTTCGGCAACTCTATCATGTTTGAAAGCGGGCGGCTACAGTTTACAAGCAACGCAACCAAAGTAAACCTTATCAAAGAAATTATGCCTTTGGGCTTGCTTTCCATAAACCAAGCTTTAGAGATTTTGAACCTACCGGCTATAGAGGGCGGCGAAAAGCGGCTGCAGACCCTTAACGTTGTGGACGCTGAAAAGGTAACTGATTATCAAATGAGCCGTGCAGGGAAAGCGTGGACTGAAAATGATTAAAAATGGGAGCAATAAAACACGCGTATGCCCGCACTGCGGTGAAATCCTTTTCCGCGGTGAGCGATGCGGCTGCAGGAAGTCAAACCTTGGGCCGAGAGGACATCAGGAAACGAAAAGCCCGGCCGCTTTCGCCAGACACAGGGGCGGTTTTTTGTAAAGGGGGAAAGAACATGAACGCTATGCAGGCGATCAAAGAAGCGTTGGAACCCTTAAATTTACCAGTCGTGCCCTATTTATATAAGGGCGACGCTGAAATATACATAACGTATGGCATAGATCAGAGCCGCGGCGATGACTGGGGGAATGATGAACCCGGCCAGACCGTCGATAATGTAGAAATCAATCTGTACACGCCTATTTTGCATAATGCGGAAGAACTGACCCGCAAAGTGCGGCGCATGATTGCCAGAAATACAGATTTTACTTTCCCGCGCATACAGTACAGCTGTTACCCGGAAAAGCGTTGCAAATGCGCAACTTTTACCTGTGAATATATGGAGTGACGAAAAATGAAAGTAATAGTTGTTTATGGATGTTCCTGCAGCGGGAAAAGCACCTATGTGAAAGAGCATATGACAGAAAATGATATTGTTTATGACTATGACAGATTATTATCTGCGCTTACTTCCAGAGACAGCCATACAACGGAAAAACACGCAGCACATAACCTTATTACACGCCTGCGGTATCTAATCATATCTAATCTGAAAGACGATAAAGACATACAGCGAATATTTATTATTACCCGCTGGCCCACTGACGGAATTAAAAAAATGTTAGATGGTTTTGAGGTTGAATATAAATATTTGCAGGCAAATGAAAACGAATGTATTAAAAGGTTAAAAAACGACGATAGCAGGCCAGACAAAGAACAATGGGAAAAAGTTATACATCAATGGCATTTGGAACATGGAGAAAAAAGGGCGCAAACCATGAAAGAAATCAGAATTGCAAAAATTAAAGCGGAAATAAGAGCCAATGACCCGGCAGGGACAGACGGCCTTTATTTGGTGGGTATGCCGATTGTGTACGACACGCCCACAGTGATACACGACCCGGCAGGGGCGTACACTGAAATCATACAGACCGGCGCACTGGACGGCGCGGACCTGTCAGACGTGAGACTGCTATACAATCACGATCTGAACAAAGTACCGCTTGCCAGAACGCCCAGGACGATGCAGCTTGAAGTTGTCCCGGCAGGGCTCAATATGCGGGCGGCATTGCCAGACACAGGCGACGCGAAAGCCGTGCACGAAGCTGTAAAACGGGGCGATCTTTCGGGAATGTCCTTTGCTTTTGTGGTTCCGCAGGGCGGCGATCAGTACGACGCAGCAACGAACACGCGCACAATCACAAAAATTTCAAAGATTTATGAAATCAGCGTTGTGCCGTTTCCCGCGTATCCTACCGCAAGCGTGGAAGCGCGGAACGCCCGGAGCGCAGGGCTTAAAACCCTTGAAGCCAAAAAGCGGGCACGGATTTTAATAAACCAGATTTTGAAAGAGAGGATATAAGATCATGAAATTTAAGACAGTAGCGGAAGCTTTCAACTTCTACCGCACAAAGGAAGTTGCAGAAATGGAGCGCAGAGCGCAGGAGATCAGCAACACTATTGACACGGACGAAAACGCCGATATTGAAGCCCTTAACATCGAGCTTAGGGGTATTAAAGAAGCCCGTGAAAACATCGAGCTTAGAAGCTATACCCCGGCGCAGGGGCTTAACGTTATTACCGGCATGAACACCGAGCCGCAGGGCAAAAAGACCTTTGGCGACGACGTTTTAGACACCCCGGAATACCGCAGCGCATTTTATAAAAGCCTTTTAGGGCAGGGCATGACTGAAATCGAAAAGGCGGCGTTTGATGCCGGTATGAAGCTTTCCGAAAAGAGGGCAGACGCTTTTACAAGCTCTACAGATGCCGTTGCCGTTATTCCTACGCAGACGCTTAACGAGGTTATCAAGAAAGCCCGCACTATGGGTGGCTTGCTTTCCGAGTGCCGCAGCTTTGCGCTACCTACAAAGATTTCTATACCTGTGGGTACACCGAGCAATAAAGCTACATGGCACACCGAGGGCGCAGCCGTTGAAGCTGAAAAGGTAACCCCGACCGCCGTTGCTTTCGACGGGTACGAGATTATCAAAATTTTCTCTATCAGCGCAAAAGCCCGCCGCATGAGCATTGCCGCTTTTGAAAGCTACCTTGTAGACGAGCTTACAGCGTGCGTTATGGAGTGTATCAATGATGCCCTTATCAATGGCACGGGCAGCGAACAGGGCACGGGGCTTATTAACGGCGTGACGTGGAACGGCGAAAACACAGTAACCGTTGCCAAGACCGCAGCTATCGGCTATGCCGACGTTGTAAAGACCGTTGCTTTGCTGAAGCGTGGCTATTCAAACGGCGCAAAGTGGGTTATGAACAATGCGACCCTTTACAATGACTTCTACGGCATGGTAGATGCTAACAAACGCCCTATTTTCATTGCCGACCCGCAGGGGGAGAAAATCGGCAAGCTTTTGGGCTTTGAGGTTATCATTGACGATAATATGCCCGCAGATACCGCCATTTTGGGTAACTACGGCGCATATATGGGCTATAATATGCCCGAGGGTATCGCCGTAGAGGTAAGCCGGGAAAGCTCTTTCCGCAAGGGGCTTATTGATTACAGGGCTCTTGCTATCGCAGATTGCAAGCCGATTGTAACAGAAGCCTTTGTAAAACTGGAGAAAGCAACCTCCTAAGCCATTACACCCGGACAGGTAACGAGGGGGTGCAGCAATCGCCCCTGTACCCCTTTTCTTTTGAAAGTGAGGTAAAAATATTATGATATCTTTGACGCAAGCCTGTAATATTCTGCACGTTGACAAGGGAAACAACGACGCACTTATAGAAAGCCTTATTTATGCGATACCGGACTATATCGAGGTTACAACCGGCATGAAAAAAAAACAGCAGATAGTAGAACCGCTTGTAGATACGGTAAGCGGCTTCCTGCTTACCCTGTGGTATTACAGCGACCACAGCGACGATATGAAGCTACAGCGCACAATAGACAACCTGTTAAAGTGTATCACGCTGAAAGTAATGCGCGGCACGGGGGCGGAATGAAAGAGTACGCAAGGGGCTTTTATCACTCTAAGGCGTGGCGGGATGTAAGCCGCCTGTATATGACAAGTAAGCATTATGTATGCGAACGTTGCGGCGGTGTGGGCGTGATATGTCACCATAAGAAATATATAACGCCGTGGAACGTGAACGACCCGGTTATAACTCTAAGTATGGATAATTTAGAGTGCCTTTGCCAAGAGTGCCACAACCAAGAACACAGCGCAAAGATAAGCCGGGCTATATTCGACGAAAGCGGCAACATGATAGGTGCACAGGACAGCGCAGAGGTAAGAGAATACAAAAAAGCCTGTGAAGCCATAGAGCGCATGAAAAACGACCGCACACAAAGCCCGTAGAGCCGCTTTTAGCGACCGGGTAATATAAAAGTACCCTAATCCCCTAAAATCGCTTACAGGGGCTTACAGGGGCACACAGGGGGTATTGTATGAATTACGTTGAACCGATAAGGGATAAAACCACGGTACAGGACTTAGCAGACTACCTAAAGGACGTACACGAAAAGTATTACATCATGTACATGATAGGAATATATAGCGGGCTCAGAATATCCGACATCTTAAAATTAAAGGTGCGTGACATCCGGGGAAAGTCTGAAATAAAGATAAGGGAAAAGAAAACCGGCAAGGAAAAGTTTTTCCCTGTAAATGCAGAGCTTGAAAAGGCTATAGCTGCATACTGTGAGGGCAAGAAAGATTATGAATACATTGTACCGAGCGCACGGGCGGTAAACAAAGCTGTAAGCCGGGAATACGCCTACAGGATAATACACGCAGCCGGGGAAGCTTTCGGGCTTGACAACTTAGGCACGCACACAATGCGCAAGACCTTTGGTTATCACTTCTACTTGCAGACCAAAGATATTGTATTGCTTATGCGGATATTTAACCACAGCGACCAAAGCAAAACGCTTAGGTACATAGGCATAGAGCAAACCACAATAGACGCTGCAATGAGGAAATTTAGCTATAAATAGCGGTACAACTTCACATAGTTTAGCAACGTGAACGGGGCAAGTCTCAAAGGGGGCAAAAGTGCCGATAACTAAAGGCTTTTCGTGCTATGCGGACTACTTCACACAATGCTACATAAATGAACGAGCAACAATGGTAAACATGATAAGACAGATAACGTGAACCCACAGAATAGAAAGCGCATCATACCCCCCGGGGTGCGTTATTTGGCTATGCACCCGGAGACCGGCGGGTGGAGTTAATTAAACCCCTGCAGGGTAAAACCGAGGGGCGGGGGCTTTACGGTATGCCGGTATTATGCTATAATATATGTAAACATGGTAATACTTGTAATAGAAATGAGGTTAGATAATGGCAAGAAGAAAGCACGTTGCCGAGCTTGAAGCGATATTAGAGAAAATCCCCGAAGATAAGCAATATATAGGGCGCAAGCTCATTGATGAACTTATTTTCATGGATGAGACACTAACGACGCTGAAAAGGAAAATCAAAGAGAACGGCACAGAGGAAGAATTTATACAGGGCAAGCAGCAATTTACCCGAGAAAGCACAGCCCTAACGAGCTACAACAAAACTATACAGCGGTACAGCACGCTTTATAAGCAACTTACCGACCTAATGCAGAAAAGCCCGGAAGTGCAAAGCAGCAATGCGGTATATGACTTTCTGAAAGCGGGGAGAGAATGAACTATATAGAGCTTTACTTACAGGAAATTCAAAAAGGGCATTGCATTGTATCTAAACGGGTGCGCCGGGTGTATGAACGGCTTGTAAACGATATGCACAACCCTAACTGTGGGTACATCTTCGACCAACGCAAAGCCGAACGCCCTATAGAGTTTATAGAGATGTTTTGCAAGCACTCTAAAGGCGAATGGGCGGGCAAGCCGGTAAAGCTTGAACTATTCCAAAAGGCTTTTATATCGGCTCTATTTGGCTTTGTATGTGAGTCCACAGGGTATAGGCGGTACAGGGAAACGCTTTTCTATGTAGCCCGGAAGAACGGCAAAAGCACGATGCTTAGCGGCATTGCTCTTTATTGCCTTATCGCAGACGATGAACCCGGCGCAGAGGTTTACAGCGTGGCAAGCAAGAAAGACCAAGCCCGCATTATCTTTGATGAAACCTTAAACATGGTAAAACAAAGCCCCGACCTTGTGAAAGTGGTTAAAAAGCGCAAGAGTGATTTATACTTTGGGCTTACCTTTTCTAAGATGCAGCCTTTAGGCAAGAATAGCGACACCTTAGACGGCTTGAACAGCCATTTAGTAATAATGGATGAGCTGCACAGCATTAAAGACCGCAACTTATACGAGGTTATGAAGCAGAGCCAAAGCGCAAGGCGGCAACCCCTGTTAGTGATGATTACGACGGCGGGCACAATCCGGGAATGTATCTTTGATGATATGTACAAGTATGCTTGCGGCGTAGCAGACGGCACAATAAAAGACGACGGCTTTTTACCTATCCTGTATGAGCTTGACGCCAAAAAAGAATGGGTAGACCCTATGCAATGGGAAAAAGCAAACCCCGGCTTAAACCGCATAAAGAAGCTTGACGACCTTATAGCAAAGGTAGACCGGGCAAAGAACAGCCCCCGAGACTTAACCGGGCTACTGGTTAAAGACTTCAATGTAATTCAAACTGTGGGTACAACATGGCTTACTTTCGACGACATAGACAACCCGGAAACGTTCGATATTACCCGCTTTAGGGGCTCTTATGCCATAGGCGGCGCAGATTTGAGCATTACCACAGATTTAACTTGTGCAACCCTTTTGCTTATGGATAAGCAAGAAAAGCGGTATGTAACGCAAATGTATTGGCTACCGGCAGATAACTTTGAACAGCGGGTAAAAGATGAAAAAATACCCTATGACAAGTGGTTAGAAGCAGGGCAACTAAGGCTTTGCGCCGGTAATTCTATCAATTACAGCGACGTTACAGCATGGTTTTTAGAAATGGTTTATACCTACGAAATAACGCCCGCATGGATTTATTACGATTCTTACAGCGCAAAATATTGGGTACAGGAAATGCAAGACCACGGCTTTAATATGGTGCGCTGCATACAGGGCGCAAAAACACTTTCTTTGCCTATGCAGATGTTAGGCGCAGACTTGAAAGCGAAAAAGGTAAACTACAACAATAGCAGCTTGCTTAAATGGTGCATGACTAATACCGGCGTGCAAGAGGATAGGAACGGCAATATAGTACCGATAAAGGCGCAAAGCCCTAAGTACCGTATAGACGGCTTAGCAAGCCTGTTAGACGCTTATGTGGGCTTATATGAACATTACAACGAATACAAAGACACGGCGACCGTGTAAGAAAGTGAGGGCTAAACAATGGCACAGACAAATAGAGGGCTATATTTTCTAAAGGACAAAAAAGCACAGGTATATAAACACCATGACGGCGGCACAGCCCCGGATGGCTTTTCTACCGGCGATTATTACACGCCCATAGCCCCGGCTGGTTTATGGTGCTATACAAAGCAGCTATCACAAGAGCAACTTTACGCCGCACACGCCTACTGGAACGATGAAACCCGGCTTTTTGTGTTCAATTTCCGGGATGATATAAAGCAGTATGACAAGCTGCATTATATCGCTGAAAATGAATGGTACGAGGTTACGAGGGTTGACACAACAGACGATTACAACGGGGAATTATTCGTTTATGTTAAAAAACTAAAATGGGGGCTGAAAGAAGAAGAAATAAAGCCCTATGGGTATGAACCAAGCGCATAATGAACCCACAGAAATGAAAGCAGCACAGCGGGCAGCTTAACGGCTTGCCCGTTTTTTTAAAATAATACTTGACATACTGGTAATATTGTGTTATCATGTAAACATAAAAACACAGAAAGGGGGAGCAACCATGAAAAGGGATATGTACAAGACCGTTGCTGCAACTGAAATTCCGTACCGCTACGACCTGCATTTTACCGAATGCAGGGAACTTGCAGACAAAGCCAAAAGCGGCGAATTATTTGAAGCAATAAGAATAGCTTTTAATTATGGCTTTTCTTTAGGACAGCGCAGCGCAAAGAAAAGCCCCGGCACAAGGACCGGGGCAAGGTAACCGAATTAACCACCACGAAAACCCGGCTACAAAACATATTATACACTATAGCCGGTAGAAAGGAAAGGGCAACACATGAGAAAATACCCGATGAACAGCGGGGATAAGGGCTACATAGCCATTGACGAAGCAGAAAAGCTTGCAAACGCCGCTTTTTATGACGGCTTTATAACGGCTATGCTTGAAACCCCGGAAGAAGCCGACGAACTAACCCCGGTACAGCGTATTCAATGCATAGAGTTTGCAATACTGAAAAACGCAATACTTACACGCAGCACCCCCCTCCAAGTGCCGGAAGAACTAAAAGAAGATTTTCCGCTTTTGTATGCGGCAGGGAAATAGCAGCATGACAGATAGGCGGGCGGCTTTCGAGCTTCCCGCCTACTTTTATTTCTATGTAAACAAGAAAATAATCATTGACAATAGCTTATTGCATATGCTATTATTCCAATGTAAACACTAAAATAACGTGAGGTGTAAACAATGACGGAGTTTAACTTTTATCTAAGCAGCGACGACACAGAACGGCTTTTCGCCCTAAAGGACGAAGCCGGGGAAAGTAACTTAACCGGGAACGAATACGCAAGAAAGCTTTTAGAAAGAGAGCTGCACCGGCTACACCCGGAACGGGTGCGCTATGATGATGAAACCGGCGAAAGAATACCGAGAAAGTGAGGGGCGACACTATGAAAATATACGCCTTAGTAAACCAAAAAGGCGGCGTAGGAAAGACCACAACCGCCCTTAATGTGGGTGCAGGGATAGCAGCGACCGGCAAGGCTGTATTGCTCATTGATGCCGACCAAAGCGGCAACCTTAGCAAAAGTGCCGGTATAGAGCTTTCCGACGATGCCCCGACCGTGTACGAGGTACTAAAGGGCACAGCCGATATAAACGACGCTGTACAGCCCGCACAGGGCGGCAAATACGACGTACTACCCGCCGATAGTATGCTAAGCGGCGCAGATGTAGAATTAGCGACCGTGCCGGGGCGTGAAATGCTCTTGAAAGAAGCAATAGCGCAGCTTTCTAAGCCCTATGATTACGTTTTGATAGATTGCCCGCCGTCTCTTAATACTTTATCGCTTATGGCTCTTACAGCCGCCAACGGCGTTATAGTGCCGGTACAGGCGCAGTATTTAGCACTTGACGGCATGGCGCAGCTAAACCAAACAATAGAGCTTGTAAAAAAGCGAATGAACCCACAGTTAGAAATATGCGGCGTACTGGTGACGCTGTACGACCCCCGCAAGCTCTTAAACAAAGAGGTATTAGAGAGCTTAACGGCGGCTTTTCCGGGCAAGGTATATGCTACCACAATAAGCAACAATATAGCCCTTGCAGAAGCCCCGAGCTATGGCAAAGATATTTTTGAGTACAAGCCCAAGAGCAAAGGCGCAGAACAGTACAGACAGCTTGTACAGGAAATATTGAAAACAAGGTAATACAAGTAACATTATACACTTGTTTTTACCGTGTAAACATGATAATATATAAGAGAGGAGCTAATAACATGGCAAGAATGAACCGCAACCCGCTTGAAGCAATGGGCTTTGATGCTGAACAGGAAAGAGAAGCTTTAGGGATTGAGCCCGCAGAAAAAAAACGGGGCAGACCACCGAAAACCGAGCTTGTGCGCACTAACGGAGTACAGGCGGGCTTGCCCGAGGACTGGACAAGAGCAACTTTTATTGTAAAGGTTGAGCAACTGGAAAAGCTCAAAGATTACGCCTATACCGAGCGTGTAACCCTTAAAGAAGCTCTTGAAGCAGCCTTAGAGCAATTCTTAGCGGACAAAACCTACCTTTTGCCGCATAAGTAAGTAAGGGAGTGCAACATGATACAGCTTGAAACCGAAAAGGCTTACACGACAACAGAAACCGCCGAAATCTTACAGCGAAAAGCCGAAACAATCCGGGCATATATCAAAGCCGGTAAGCTGGAAGCTGAAATAATCGGCAACGCTTACCATGTAAGAGAAAGCGCAATAAAAGAGTTTTGCAAGAAAAGGAGTTAGAAGATTATGCCAAGAGTAATTGACGAATTGACCCCGGAAGAAGTAGAAGCAATACAGCGGGTAGATGAAGAATACAGACCGCTTATAGAAGCTGCACAAGCTAAGTTTGATGCGGCTTTTAGTGCCTACACAAAAGCAACCGCAGCCGCTAAGACTGAAAAACGCCCGCTTAGCATGGAAGAAGTAGCCTTAGGCGACGCAATGAGCGCAGCCGGTACAGAGCAAACCGCAATCAATGAAAAATGGTTAGAAGCCCGGGGCGAAATCATGGGCGCAGCCGAAAAACGGGCGGTAGATGCCTACCGGGGCAACGTCAAAGCTATTCTAAGCATGATTAAAGAAGAAGTGCCCCGGCATATTGCTATTACAGCCGTATTTGCAGGGGATGAACCCACAGAGAAAGAGAGGGCGAAAGAAGCCCGCTTAGCCCGCAAGCACAAAAAAGAGCTTAAAGCCGGTATTGCACACAATGAAGCCCTTTTAGAGCAAACCCCGGACGATGCCGAGCTAAAAAAGGCAACGGACGAATTACGGGATTTACTCGAAAGCGGGGCATATAAGCTAAAGTCAACTTATGATATGCACTTTAGCGACGATGCACTAAGAGCGGCATTGTATGACACTTTCAAACAATACTTAGACGTATTGCAGAAAGCCGCCCCGGATGCCTACCAAGAAGCTTGCGCCTTTATTGAAAGCTGCATTGCCGGTAAAAAGAGTATGTATGATGCCGTTGCAACTAAGGCGCAGAAAGAAAAAGATATACCGACCGTAAATATAAAGACCCGCCGCCCCGAGAAGTTTTTAACGCCTGTAGACAAGGTAAGCAATAACGCCTTTGGCGGCAAGCCGGTATTTTACAGCCCTAAGCTTGTGTCTGTAGCCCTTGAACGTAAAGGCAGCAAAAAGCAGATTGATACAATGGTATCTATCAATTTTGACGAAATGAAAGCGCAGGGCGTAGAAATCTACGGCAGCAAAGAGCTTACAACCTTTGATAGAGAGGTACACGACGCTATTACAACGCTTGCTGTAGAGGGCGAAAACGAGTTTATAACGCTGCAAATGATATTTAGAACGATGAACCCCCGGGCAAAGCTTACCCCGAAGCAAGCGGAAGCAATCAGCCACAGCATTACAAAGATGATGTACAGCCGCCTTGTTATTGACGCTTCAAAAGAAGCCACAGCCTATGGCTTTGAAAGTTTCAAATACAACGGCTACTTAATCCCCGCCGAAAAGGTAACAGCAAGCCTAAACGGTAATATTGTAGAGTGCATACACCTTTTCAGAGTGCCGCCGCTTTACGATTATGCAGACCGCAAAAACCAAGTAGGTAGGGTAGATATAAAGTTGCTTGACAGCCCGGATATAAGCAAGACCGAGGAAACCATAATTTTACAGGGCTACTTGCTTAGGCGTATTTTGACGATGAAAAACCCGGGCAATAAGCAGAGCAACAATATTGTTTATGATACGATTTACAAGCAGCTTGAAATAGATGCCCCGAGCGACGGCGCACTACGGAAGAAAAAAGCGGACGTGCGCAAAAAGGTTAAAACCCTTTTAGACTACTGGAAGAAAGAGAAGTTTATAAAAGGCTACACCGAGAACAAAAAAGGGCAAGAAATGTACAGCGTTACTATCACCGTTTGAAATGCCACTAAAGGTGGGGGGGGGGGTAAAATCAGTAACGGTAGGGGGTAAATTTAGTAACGCAAGGGGGAAAAATCGGTAACGCGGGGGGGTAAAATCAGTAACGCTAAGCCCCCCGGAAAAGTGCCAAAAAGCCCCTATTCACAAGGCTTTTCAGACTTTGCAAAAAATCGGATAGTCGCTCCCCCTCGTGGGGAGCGTGGATTGAAACGTTTATGTTAAAAAACTAAAATGGGGGCTGAAAGG
>OGMF01002707.1_pt1 | contig 14539 bp, 9 predicted proteins | sample 1572921 | NCBI WGS metagenome assembly OGMF01 (sample SAMEA2581919, study PRJEB24529) | metagenome | biome: Human gut stool | place: China | collected 2011
CAGTTTATTAACGGTGTCCTCGATTCTAAGTTAAAGAATATTATTTTTTCAGGTATTCTGCCAAATCCTTATACAAATAAAGTGAGCCGCAAATTACGGTAACTCCGTTTTCTGACGCAGCTTTTTCATAAGCCTCTCCGATGCTTTTGCACGGCTGCGCCGTAAATCCGTTCGCTGTGAAAAGCTCCGCAAGAGCGTTTTGTGATGCCGCGCGCGTATTGTCCTCCACCGTCACCGTGTAAAAGCGGCTATTCCCGAAACCGTGATTTTTAAAGCTCCGCATTGTCGGAGTCAAATCCTTATCCGCCATTGCTCCGAAAACGAAGCTTATTTCCTTGTTCGGAAAATATCGTTTGATTGCGGCGGTCAACGTGTCGATACCGCTGCCGTTATGCGCTCCGTCAAAAATAACTGTCGGATTTTCGGAAATCCGTTCCAGTCTGCCGGGGTTTGACGCGTTTTCGATTCCGCCTGCAATAAATTTTTCGTCAATTCCCATTTGAAGCGCACACTCAATCGCAAGCGAGGCATTTTCAAGCTGATGAACGCCCGGAAGTCCGCATTTGATCCCCGGGATATCTCCATAATCAAACAGCTCAGACATATCGGAAAACCCGCGGCTTTGCACCTTTTTTGCAATTATCAGCGGCGAATCCGCAGCAGCGGCGGCTTTTTCAATCACCCCTGCCACGCGCTCATCATCAAGCGTTATCACCGGGCAGCCCTTTTTTATGATTCCGCATTTTTCCGCCGCAATACTCTCAAGCGTGTTGCCTAAATAGTTCATGTGATCCATGTCAATCCGCGTTATCACGGAGAAAAGCGGTTTTTCAATTATATTCGTTGCGTCCATTCTGCCGCCGAGACCGGTTTCAAGAACAACCGCGCCGCAGCGTTTTTCAGCGAAATGCATAAATGCGGCAACCGTCCATATTTCAAACTGAGTCGGGAGTTTCCCTGTTTCCTCATGCACACTGCGCGACGCTTCCGACAGCCGCTGCATGAGAGAATCCATTTCTGATTCCGATATATTCACGCCGTCAATTGAAATTCTTTCGCAAACATCAAGCATGTTCGGCGAGATGAATTTTCCCGTTTTAATGCCCGACATCGTGAGAATTGACTGCAAAAAAGCGCACACCGAGCCTTTCCCGTTCGTTCCGGCAATGTGAATGAATTTAAGTTCCCTTTGGGGATTTCCGACCTTTTCGGCAAGGCGGCGCACGCCGTCCAGCTTTAGATTCGACACAGCCTGAAAGCTGTTGGCATATTCTTTAAAATTATTCAAGGGTGAACCTCCGTTTCCCGGCGAATATGAGCTTTTTCATAATGCATATACAAAAGATGTGCATGGCAAGCGTTGCGATTGCCGCCGGCAGCCTTATAATAACCGCGGCTCCGAATGAGCTGAAATAGCCGACATCGACAAGAATATACGTTGTTACGGTTATTCCGATAAGAAATTGCAGAAGCGAGCAAACCGCGGCGCGGATATAGTAAACGCCGTTATTTTCGGCTTTAAAGAAGAACAGTCCGAAAATAGCCCCGTAAAGAAACTCAACCGCCGTGATTTGCGGAAGCAGCGGTCCGACAGGAACAAGCACGGCATTTAAAATGTCCCCGGCAGCCCCGACAAGACCGCCGGCAATGGGACCGTAAAGAGCGCCGGTGAGAAACACCGTCAAAAATTTCAGCGGAATTTTAATCTGATTCCCGACGCGGAACGTTCCGAAAATGCTTAAAATTACTGTTGCAGCCGTCAGCAAAGCGAGGGCGCAAAGCTTGTGAGTTGTGATTTTAAGAGAGTAAGAATTATTTTTCATCATTAACAAAAACCTTTCTGCAGCAAGCTGCAGAAAGGTTCAGGCTGAACGATTTTGCAGCAACGGAATGCGAAGCTGCCACCGCAAACGGATTTTTCCGCTTTTCGTTGCAGGGACAACTTCCCGTTCCCCGCACACTTAACGCAGCAGCTTCTACTTTGCTGTCTTATTTTATTATTTATACTGTTTGAGATGCCAGATTTTATCGTTATATTCATGGATTGTTCTGTCGCTTGAGAAAAATCCGCTCTTTGCAACATTGATAATTGCCTTTTTAACCCACAAATCCTCGTTTTTATACTGCTGCTCCGCAACGCGGTGAATTGCGCAGTACGCCTCGAAATCACGCACAACCATATATGTGTCGGCTTTTCCGTGGTCGCCGAAGATAAGCGACTGATACAAATCGTAGTACAGTCTGGGGTTAGCGGGATTCACCGTTCCGTCAATGAGCATGTCGATAACTCTGTGAACCTCGGCATTTGCGGCATATATGCTCTGCGCGGAGTTCTGGTCATATTGCAGCTCATGGTTTACCTCAGGCGTTTTCATGCCGAAAATAAAGATATTGTCATCGCCGACGCACTGAAGCATTTCAACGTTAGCGCCGTCAAGCGTTCCGATTGTGAGCGCACCGTTCGCCATGAATTTCATGTTGCCCGTGCCGCTTGCTTCCTTTCCGGCTGTTGAAATCTGCTCGCTGATGTCGGCGGCAGGAATAATCTTCTGCGCAAGACTCACGCCGTAGTTCTCGATAAATACAACCTTGATTTTTCCGTTAATCTGCGGATCATTGTTTACGAGAGCCGCAACATCGTTAATAAGGCGGATGATGAGCTTCGCACGCGTGTATCCCGGAGAAGCCTTCGCGCCGAAAATGAATGTATGCGGATACATATCGAACGACGGGGCGTTCTTAAGCTTGTCATACAGATAAAGGATATGCAGCACATTCATAAGCTGGCGCTTGTATTCATGCAAACGCTTAACCTGAACGTCAAAAATGCTGTCGGGGTCAACCTCAACATGATTATGCTCCTTGATATACTCCGCAAGAGCAATCTTATTTTGCCGCTTGACTTCCTTAAAGGTCTTGCGGAAATCGGCTTTATCGGCAAATGGAAGCAGCTTTTCAAGCTCCTTTGCTTCCTTTATCCATTTATCGCCGATTTTTGATGTGATAAGCTCGCTCAGTCCGGGGTTTGCAAGCTTAAGCCAGCGGCGGTATGTGATGCCGTTCGTTATCGAAACAAACTTATCGGGCATAAGGTTATTGTAATCGCGGAAAACATCGTTTTTGAGGATTTCCGTGTGCAGCGCCGAAACGCCGTTTACCTTATGGCAGGTTGCAAGGCAAAGATTTGCCATGCTGATATAATTATAAGCAATAATCGACATATAGTTGATTTTGCCCCAGTCATCGCCGTAGCGCGAATGAAGGTCGTTTACAAGGCGGCGGTTCATTTCATCGACAATCATATATATTCTCGGAAGAAGCGTTTGGAACATATCCATCGGCCATTTTTCAAGAGCTTCCGCCATAATTGTGTGGTTTGTATATGCAAACACGCGGCAGACAATATCCCATGCCTGATCCCAGCCCATGCCCTCATCGTCCATAAGAACGCGCATCAGCTCGGGAATTGCAATCGCCGGATGAGTGTCATTGATATGAATTGCAATGTAATCGGGCAGCCTGTCAAGATCCATGCCCTGATGATGGCGCTTGAAGCGCGATATTATCCACTGAATCGTGCACGACACGAAGAAATACTGCTGACGGAGGCGAAGCGCCTTACCCTCGCGGTGATTATCCTCGGGATAAAGAACCTTGCTGAGAACCTCCGCAAGCGCCTTTTCTTCAACTGCCTGGAGATAATCTCCGTCGGCAAAGCTCGTCATGTCAAGATCCTTTTTCGAGCTTGCGGACCAAAGCCTGAGCGTGTTTACGATTTTTGCGTTATATCCGATTACCGGAACATCATAGGGAATACCTATAACATCCGTTGTATCGCTGTAGCTTACCTTCATTCCGCGGTCGGTCATCTCGGTATTAACCTTGCCGCCGAAGCGAACCGTTACCTGCTCCTCCGGGCGTGCAATCTCCCACACGCTGCCGTCCTCAAGCCAGTTATCGGGCGTTTCAACCTGCTCGCCGTCAACGATGAGCTGCTTGAACAAGCCGTATTCATATCTGATTGAGCAGCCGAACGCCGGATATTCAAGCGTTGCGAGAGAATCAAGGAAGCATGCCGCCAGTCTTCCGAGACCGCCGTTTCCGAGACCTGCGTCTCTCTCCTGCGAGGAAATCTCCTCCAAACTGCACCCCATTGAGCGCAGAACCTTATCATAATCCTCCGTAAGCCCCGCATTCAGCAGATTATTGCCAAGTGAGCGCCCCATAAGAAACTCAAACGAAAGGTAAAACAGCTCCTTGCGCTGCGCCGTTCTCTGCTGGCGGCGGTAAGCCGTCCATTTCTCCATCATGCGGTCGCGAACCGTCAGCGCGGTTGCCTTATATATATGCTCTTTTGTAGCATCATCCAAGGTTCTTCCGTAATGACGATTCAGCTTTCCGATTATTTCATCTTTAATTTTCTGCTGTGAAGCAGTAAGTTCCTTTGCTTTGACAGTCATTATCCATTTCTCCTAACCATAGAAATCTACTTTCTATAGTATACTACAATGACTTATATACGTCAATATACTCTTTTGCTGAATTTCGCCATGAAAAATCAGCTTTCATTGCTCTTTTGACCATAGACTGCCACGCTTTTTTATTATTATACCATGTTGCCTTGGCATAATTTATTATACCTAACATTTCATGGGCATTATAGTTGGCAAAGCTGAAGCCCGTGCCGGTATTTTCATATTCGTTGTAAGGTTCAACGCTGTCACGCAGACCGCCCGTCTCGCGCACTATCGGAAGTGTTCCGTATCGCATGGATATCATCTGGCTGAGACCGCACGGCTCAAAAAGCGACGGCATCAGAAATGCGTCGCATGCTCCGTAAACGCGGTGGCTTAAGGCGTTATCGAATTTTATAACGGACGCAACCGTTCCCTTGTATTTCCATTCGTAATGGCGGAGCATATTTTCATACTGTGCCTCGCCCGTGCCGAGGAACACCATCTGAATGTCGCCGTGCTCGAAAATATTGTCCATGACGCATTCCACAAGATCCATGCCCTTCTGCCCCGTGAGGCGCGTTACCATGCCGACAAGGAACTTCGAATCGTTTTCTTCAAGCCCGATTTCGCGCTGAAGCGCAAGCTTATTTTCCTTTTTCTGCGACACGAAGCTGCGCCCGTCGTAATGGAAAGGAATCATCGGGTCGGAGGACGGATTCCACACATCGTAATTAATTCCGTTGATTATTCCGCGCACGCTTGCACTGCGCGCCGCAAGCAATCCGTTAAGATGCTCGCCGAAATAATCCGTCATGATTTCACGGGCATATGTCGGGCTGACGGTCGTTATGAAATCGGCATACACAAGACCGCCCTTAAGGAAGCTTGCGTCCTTGTAAAACTCAAGCTTGTCCGATGTAAAATAGCTGTCGTCCAGCTCGCACACATCGGCGATTGTGTCCTTGTCGTAAATGCCCTGAAATTTCAGGTTGTGAATTGTCATCACCGTTTTAATTCTGCTGTAACGCTCGTCGTACGGATAATGTGCGCGCAGCAGCACGGGAATCATGCCCGTCTGCCAATCGTTGCAGTGAATCACATCGGGCCAGAAGCCGATAACCTGCAAAAGCGCCAGCGCCGCCTTGTCAAAAAAGGCAAAGCGTTCAATATCCTCCGCCATTGACCCGTAAATCGTCTGTGAACCGAAATAAAACTCGTTATCGACAAAATAGTAGGTTACGCCGCCCTCGCAAAGCTCGAACACTCCGCAGTACTGGCTGCGCCACCCCATTTTGATATAGATATTACTGATATAGTGCATTTTATCCTTATATTCCTGCGAAATTGCACCGTATTTCGGGATTATAACACGCGCGTCGCACCCCTGTGCGCAAAGCTCCGACGGCAGCGCTCCGACAACATCCGCAAGACCGCCCGTTTTTATGAACGGAACACACTCGCTTGCCGCAAACAAAATATTCATAGTTTTATGTCCTTTCCTATAAGGGGCTGTTTAAAAAGTCAATTGACTTTTTAAACAGCCTCCGCTTTTTCTTCTTTTCTTGCGTTCCGGAGTTTTTTAACATCCCCTATTATTATAATAATGTGCGCTTCTGAAGTATAACGGGATAGCTCGGCTGACCGACAAGCCTTTTTGACGGACGAAGCGTGCACTCCTTATCGATTACAACGTTTTCAATGTCGCAGTTTTCTTCAACGACGCTGTTCTGCATTACAATGCTGTTTTTGATAACCGTTCCTTTTCCGATGTGAACGCCGCGGAAGATGATGCTGTTCTCAACGGTTCCGTTGATCACGCAGCCGTCGGCAATCAGCGAATCGCTGACGGACGCTTCCGAACCGTACTTCGTCGGCACCTGGTCCTTAACCTTTGTGTATATAAGCTGCTCCGCTCCGAAAATTGCCTTGCGGATTTTTTCGTCAAGCATTGCCATGCTTACGGCGTAATAGCTCTTTATCGAGTCAACTCTGCCGACATAGCCCTTATACTCATAGCCGTAAATATTCAGGCGGTTGAGCTTTGTGAGCAGAATATCGCGGATGAAATCATGACTGCCGCCGGCATATGCCTCCTCAATCATGCTTATAAGACGCAGGCGGTCAACAATGAACATTTCCATTCCCGCGAGCGTTGTTTTCGGACAGCGCGGCGCATGTTCAATGCCGGTTACTCTGCCGCTCTTGTCAATCTCATAAACCGTTGAGCGGCTGAGCTGCTCGTCATATTCTCCGCAGTCGTGATATATTACCGTTACGTCGGCTTCGTTTTCAATATGCTTTTCTATTGCCTCGTTAAAGGTCATGTTGCAGACAATGTTTCCGCTTGCGAGAACCACAACCTCCTGGCGGCTTCGGCGCAGAAACGTCAGCACACCGTAAAGCTGGTCAACATTCCCGGCGCTGATGGCATTGCCGGCGCCGCCCCTGATATACGGCGGCAGCATAAATAAGCCGTACTGCTTTCTGTTCAGATCCCACGGAGCGCCGCTGCCGAGGTGATCCATCAGCGAGGAATAGTTTATCTGCGTTGTTACGCCGACATTGATTATTCCCGAATTAACCATTCCCGAAAGAATGAAATCTATAAGCCTGTATCTTCCGCCGAAAGGAAGCGCCGAAACCGAGCGCGTTTCCGTCAGCTCGTTCAAGCGGATTTCCGTGTTATCGGCAAATATTATTCCCATTGCATCTCTCATCTTCATCACCCCTTACATTGAATGTGAAACCATTTCTTCAACACCGATTTTCTTTCCGTCGCTCAGCTTAACGCCGCCGCCGACAAGCGAAATTCCGCCGGTGCAGTACTTGCTTTTCAGTTTTACGTCCGATGTATGTTCATCGCCGACTATGCAATCCCTGCCGATTATCGCCTGTTCGCCGATAACGGCGTTGCGGATTACGGAATTTTCGCCGATAACGCTGCCGGGGAAAACAATTGAATCCTCAACAACGGCGCCTTTTTCAACCGTTACGCCCTCAAAAAGAACGCTGTGGCGAACCGTTCCGTAAATATTGCAGCCCTCGGTCACGCAGCTGTCTTTAACGACTGCGCCTTTCGCCGTGAAGTGCGGCGGTTTAACGGGGTTTCGTGAGAATATGCTCCAGTCCTTGTCATACAAATCGAATGCCGGCGGCTGCGCGATGAGATCCATATTCGCCTCCCAAAGGCTGTAGACCGTACCGACATCCTTCCAGTATCCCTCAAATCCGTACGCAAACAGCTTTTCCTTTGCGCCGAGCATTTCGGGAATGATATTTTTTCCGAAATCGTTCGCGCTTTCGGGATTCTTTTCATCCTTTTTAAGATATTTTTTCAAAACATCCCACGTGAACACATAAACGCCCATTGACGCAAGGTTGCTTTTCGGCTTTGCGGGCTTTTCCGCAAACTCGGTTATGCGGCTTTCGGAATCGGTTGCCATTATGCCGAAGCGGCTTGCCTCCTCCCACGGAACCTCAATAACGGCAATTGTTGCGTCGGCGCCCTTCGCCTTGTGGAATTTAAGCATTTTTGAATAATCCATTTTGTAGATATGGTCGCCCGAAAGAACGACAACATATTTCGGGTTAAACTTATCCACAAATTCAATATTCTGAAAAATTGCGTTCGCCGTGCCCTTATACCATTCGCCCTTTTCGGCGCTCTGATACGGCGGCAGAACGAACACGCCGCCCGAATTTCGGTTAAGATCCCACGGGTTTCCGTTACCGATATAGGTATTCAGTTCAAGCGGCTGATACTGTGTCAGCACACCGACGGTATCGATGCCCGAGTGCAGGCAGTTGCTGAGCGTAAAATCTATAATCCTGTATTTTCCTCCGAACGGAACGGCAGGCTTTGCAACATGCTTTGTCAAAACGCCGAGTCTGCTGCCCTGCCCTCCTGCCAGAATCATTGCAACACATTCAGTTGTTTTCATCACTTATCTCCCCCTTGTTTCTTTTTTGCCGGCGATGTGCGTTTAAGATAAACGGCGCTCATTGGCTCAAGATCTATTTCAAGCGTGTACGGCATTGAGCGGAAAGCGCCTTTTTTGGCACGGTACGATTTTCTTTCGCGGCCGTTGCCGCCGTATTCGCTGTCATTCGTTGAAAATACCTCTGCATAATTTCCTGCGGACGGCGCTCCGAGAACATACTTATTGTAACGCACCGGGGTGAAGTTGCACACAACAACAACCTCATCGCGCTTTTTTCTGCCCCTGCGCACAAAGGATATTACCGAGCGGTCACAATCATCGGGATTTATCCATTCAAAGCCGTCCCAGCTGTCCTCAATTTCCCAGAACGCTTTATTTTTAACATAAAACTCATTTAAACAGCGCATAAATTCCCTGAATTTTCTGTGCCTGTCCTGATTGAGCAAATGCCATTCCAAACTTTCGTAATACCGCCATTCAATGAACTGCGCAATCTCGCCGCCCATAAACAGCAGTTTTTTTCCGGGATGCGCCATTTGGTACATAAAAAACGTTTTCAGCGATTCAAACTTCTGCCCATACAGCCCGGACATTTTCTGAATCAGCGATCCTTTCCCGTGCACAACCTCGTCATGCGAAAGCGGAAGAATATAATTTTCCGAAAATGCGTACATCATGGAGAACGTCAGAATATTATGATTTCCGCGCCTGAAATACGGATCCATGCTCATATAGCGCAGCATATCGTTCATCCAGCCCATGTTCCATTTATAGTTAAAGCCGAGCCCCCCGTCCCGCACGGGCTTTGTAACAAGCGGCCATGCAGTGGATTCCTCCGCAATCATCAGCACGTTGGGATATTTTTCAAAAACAGCCGCGTTAAGCTTTTTAAAGAACTCAATCGCCTCAAGGTTTTCCCTGCCGCCGTACTTGTTCGGAATCCATTCGGTGCGCCCGTAATCAAGATAAAGCATACTCGAAACCGCGTCCACCCTTATTCCATCGATGTGGAATTTGTCCATCCAGAACATTGCGCTTGAAATCAGGAACGACACAACCTCCGGTCTGCCGTAGTCAAACACATATGTTCCCCATTCCTTATGCTCGCCCTTTGCAGGATTCGCATATTCGTAAACCGCCGTTCCGTCAAACCGCGCAAGACCGTGCGCGTCACGCGGAAAATGCGCCGGCACCCAGTCCACTATAACACTTATGCCGCGGCGATGGCATTTATTAACGAAATACATAAAATCCTTCGGTTTTCCGTAACGGCTTGTCGCCGCAAAATATCCCGTAACCTGGTAGCCCCAGCTGCCGTCGAACGGATATTCCGTAACAGGCATGAGCTCAACATGCGTATAATTCATTTCGCACAGGTAGTCAACAAGCTCATCCGCCGTTTCGCGATAGGTATAGAAGCTGCCGTCCTCATGCCTTTTCCAGCTTCCGAGGTGCATCTCGTATATAAGCATCGGCTTATCGTACGGAGCGGTGTTCCGCCTTTCCCCGATCCATTTTTCATCGCTCCATTTAAAGCCGTTTATGTCATATGTCACAGAGGCGGTTTCGGGGCGTACCTGCGCAAAAAATGCGTAAGGGTCAGCCTTGTAAAACGCACTTCCGTCCTTTGCTTTGATATAGTATTTATAGCACTGAAGCTCATGCACACCCTTTATAAAGCAGTGCCAAACCCCCGAGCTGCCCTGCGGATTCATAACGTTCGCGTCAATATCCCATCCGTTAAAATCGCCGACAACGCTCACGCTCTGCGCATTCGGCGCCCAAACAGCAAAGCTGTACCCCGATTCCGCATAAATCTCCGCAGGATGCGCGCCGAGAAAATCGTAACCCGAAAAATTTTCTCCGCGGCTGAAGCTTGCGAGCTGTCCGTCGCTTATAAACGGATTTTGCTGTTTTTTGCTTTTTTTGTTTTTATCTGCCATGTCAGTCCCCTTTTTCAATCCATGCTTTATAAGCTTCTTATTAAAATATATTGTACCAAAAAATCGGCTTGCAGTCAAATAGTTTTGGGGGAAAACGCACAAATTTTCAAAAATTTTTATCTAATATATTGTCATTTTACAACAAAAAAACATTCCTCACTTTTTTTGCCTTTTTTCTTCATCTATATTTTACATATATTTTATATTTTTTTATTCAATGTGACAATTGGAGTTATTGTATACGGATTTCTTATATCCTGCCTAAGGTTTCATATAAACTGTCATACGGTTTTACATTTTTGGATGAGTTAAAATGATATTATAAAAGGAGGAAGAATTATGAGAGGTGAACAAACTAAAATGAATCTGATCAAAATCGGGCTTAAAATCACATATTAGCATGACGCCGGAGGAGCTTGCCGAAAGCTGCAATCTGCCGGCAGGATATGTATCACAGCTTGAAGGTGCAAACTGCTTTTTCTGTCCGCCAGCCAAAACGCTTTTCACTATTCCGAGAATTTTGGAGGTTCCTGCACAAGCTTATCGATATAAATGATTAAGGTGTTTCTTTATCAATTTTCATCAAGCGATGCGAACATATTTTCGTCTTAATTTCTTTGTAACACTTTTGTCAAAGTTGTTCTCCCTTATGTTTACAAATTATTTCGTAAACCTGATTTTCCGCATAAAAACGGCATTAAAGTTTTCCACAGGTTGAGGCTAAATTACCCCCAAAACCTGTGGAAACTGTGAAAAACCCCTGTGAATAACGATAAATTCGCGGTTTTGGGATGGTAAATCGGGACAACTTGTGTAAAGCGCGCAAATTTTTATGTAATGTTAGGTTTACATAAAAATATAATTATTTTTTATTATATCAACCTGAAATTTAATATTTTTTTTAAATTTGTATTGATATAATATATGACAAAAAAAATAAACCGCGCAACTGCACGGTTTATAAAGCATTTTACTTTTCTGCATTTTCCGGGGGGTAAATATCGTTATCCTTTTCGGCTTCTTGTTCAAGCCGGATTACATAATTTTGATGCTCACGTATGATAATGCAGTATCCGAAAACTTTTTCAACTTTCTCAAATGTGAGCCGGTAAATCATGCCGGCAGAGGCTTGTTGTCAAGCAAACCGTGGAATAAATGCGGTTGGTTCACGCAAATCGATGAAATACTGCGATTCATTTCGTCTTTTGAAGCTTTTTTATGTCCATTTTTGCCGGGAGGGCACATTTTTTCGAATCAGCATATCAGTACACTCTGTCAAATCTCTGTCACCGGATTCAAAAACAACAATTCTCTTTTTCTTAACATTATTCAAGGTAATTTTATTAAAAATCTTCCTCAGCATCATGTCGAAATTTGTTTTGTTTGCCTCGTCAGCCGCTGCCCACACCTCTATAACTCCGGCACTTTCATTAACGGAAATTCTCATAAAATCACCTTCTTCCGTTACTAATTATTCCTGTTTTTCCCTAAATTGATACATTGGTTTTACTATCAGCATATCTTTGCACAATAAGGAAACCTTTTGTGTGCAAATAATGCCTCCGAGCCTTTATCATAAACCCGAATACTCTCAAAAATTGACGGTGTTAGACAAATATTTTTAATTCTTTCGGTATATTCCCATTAGTACAGCGATTGATAATTTCGGACAGGATAATGCATCCTGCTATCGACAGATAAGCCAAAAACCGGTTCATATGCGGATGTTAAGGGAAAAATTCATTACAACAAGCTTGATTTTATGTTGCTTTTTTCTTATTTATATGTTACAATGTTATCAGTAATAATTCAGAGGTGAATATCCATATGGAAAATGCACTTGAAAAAGACATAGCATTGAATGCCGACATAGTAGGCTATGCCAGAATATCGGTTGACATCGAAAAAGAGGAAGACAAAAACGTATCCATAGAAAATCAGATAGATTTCATAGAGGACTATGCAAAGGCGCATTTTCCGAATTGCAGCCTTAAAATATACAAGGACAGAGACAGATCAGGCTACTCCTTTGAGCAAAGAGAGGATTATCAGAAGATGCGCAAAAGGCTCATGAACGGCGAAGCCAAAATTCTGCTTGTAAAAGACTTTTCAAGGTTTGCAAGAAGAAACAGCTTGGGACTTTACGAATTGGAGCTGCTGCGCGATGCCGGGGTGCGGATAATCTCTATCACGGACGCAATCGACTTCCCCACTCACGATGACTGGCTGCAAATACAACTGCGATTTTTGCTGAATGAGCAACCGGTGACTGATACCAGCAAAAAGGTTAGGGCGGTTATAGGAAAATCACAGTCCAAAGGAGAATGGCTGTGTGCGGTACCCTACGGGTATGTTGTAACCAACTATAAAAATCTGAAATTTGAGATTGTGCCCGACGAGGCAGACATAATAAAAGAGATTTTTAAATTATATAACAGCGGCTGGGGTTACAAAAAAATTGCAAACTACCTTACGGACAAAAACATACCCACGCCACGAATGAAAGAAAAGGAACGCGCGGAAAACGATGACAGGCAGTATAACAGAAAAGTAAGAAAAGAATGGTCTATCGTGACGATATCAACCATTCTTGCAAATGATTTTTATATTGGCACTTTTCGCCAGCATAAATATCAGCGTACAAAAATCAACGGAGCGGATACAAAGCTTTCGGAAAACGAAAACATTGTTTTTGAAAAACACCACGAACCGATTGTTGACGACAGAACATTTTTATACACGCGCGAGCAGCTTTCAAAACGCACAGCCGCGAACTACCGCGGCGTTAAAAAATACGAAACGCCATACACCGGATATTTGTTTTGCGGAGACTGCAAAGCGCCGATGTTCAGCCGCAGCCGCCCCGAGCTTGACCCGTCGTATATATGCGGCACATACCACAAAAGAGGGCTTAAGGGGTGTTCCTCTCATCACATAAGGGTAGATTTTCTCGACGGCGTGCTCAAAGATTATGTGCGTATGGTTAAGATAAATTCCGCAGATATGCTTGAAAAGCTCGAAAAAAGCATAGCCGAGGAATCGCAGGCAATGAACGACAACGAAAATATTATCGACATTCTGACATCGCGCCTTGAAAATGCAAAAGAGGAATTAAAAGCAACCAAAAAGCAAAAAATTCGTGATATGCTCAAATGCGGCGACGACAAAGAATTGATTGAAGAAACATATGCCGAAATTGAGCAGGAGCTGACAGAGCGGATTTACGGAATTGAGAATCAGCTTAAGGCGAACTGTGACAGGCGAAGTGAGATAGTGAGAATAAACCGCGCTGCAAAAACCGTGTTCGAAGTCTTTGACAATATTATAAACAAGGACAGGCTCGACAAAACCGACATCGGACTGATTGTTGAGCGGATAAACGTTTTCAGTGACGGAATAATAAAAATCAAATTAAAAGCGGATATAGAAAATCTTTTGAAAGCCGGAGAGCTTCCGAACAGGGAGATTTCCGAAAATTTTAATTTTGACAGTATAGGTATCTCATACAACACAAAATATACGCAGAAAGCCCCGAAACAAAGGGCAAAGGCTTATACTGTCAGTGTTATCAGTGAGGGCGACCCGCTCGAGATTTTCACCGAGCGTGACGGAGAGGTTATTTTTAAAAAATATTCTCAGATCGGCGAGCTTGGTGAGTTTGCGCTCGATTATGCCGAAACGCTTGCAAAAACAGGCGGATTTGCGGCGGTTATAACCGACAAGGACAACATTATTGCCGTGTCGGGCGTGCCGAAAAAAGAGGTCGTTGAAAAGCGCGTAAGCGAGGAGCTTGAACAGCTCATGGAAAAGAAAACGGTGTTTGTGATGGATTCGTCATCAAAAAATGCCATTCCGATTGTTGACGGGGCTGATAAATATTACGCCGGAGTTGCCGCACCGATTATCTGCGAGGGCGATTCAATCGGAACCGTGATAATGATTTCGGACGGTAAAAAGCCGGGCTTCGGCGAGGTTGAAAAAAAGCTTTGCCAAAGCGCTGCCGGATTTTTGGGCAAGCACATGGAGGGTTAAAAACGAGGACTGTTTAAAAAGCCGATTGGCTTTAGCCACAGCCCGGTAAGAAAGTATTGGTTTTGAAAGTCATTCTTTAAGTTTATACTTCGTAAACAGGCAGCCGTATACGTCAGTATTACGGCTGCCTGTTTACGAAGTATAAACTTAAAGAAGATCGGAAGAG
>OGMF01002711.1_pt1 | contig 14529 bp, 14 predicted proteins | sample 1572921 | NCBI WGS metagenome assembly OGMF01 (sample SAMEA2581919, study PRJEB24529) | metagenome | biome: Human gut stool | place: China | collected 2011
GGAATTTGCGTGAGAGATTGGGGTATTTTATGAATAAAAAATTGGTAAAGGAATTTTTAATAATAACTTTTGTTATAATGATAATTTTTTGGGGAGGGTGTGCTTTAATTAGTCAAACTTTTGATATAACAATAAACAATATATTTTTAAGAATTATGCACATTGTAGGAGGGTTTTCGCCAACTATTGCCTCTTATATTTCATTAAGGCGAAACAGCAAAGTTAAAAATTTTAAAGAATGGTTAAAAAAGATATTTGATATAAAACACAATATTGGTACTTATCTTCTTGTAGTTTTATTTGTGTTGATTTATTATTTACTGGGATGTTTAATAAATGGATTTGAAATTGGAGCCCCTATATTTATGATTTTAGTAATTGCACCAATGATGCTAGTAGGCGGTGGAAACGAAGAGGTAGGATGGAGAATGATATTACAGCCTGAATTGGAAAAGAAATTCGGATTCAATTTAGCCACTATCTTAACAGGTATCACTTGGTGGTTGTGGCATTTTCCAATATTTTTTATAAAAGGTACTGCTAATATGAATATGAATTATTTTCTATTTGGAATTATGTGTTTAACTTTAAGTTATGCTATGGCAACAATAAGGAAAATATCAGAAGGCGTATTTCCTTGCATATTAACACATTGTTTGATAAATGGCTTATCTGCAATTTTTGTATTTAATTTTAGTTTACTAAGTTGTTGTGTAAGTTTAATTGCAACAGTAGTAACATCATTGATAATTTTAAATATAAATAAAAGATATGCAAGTTAATTACAAATTCCAATTTGTATCGCTATTCTAACTCACCATTTTTCCTTTTCTGTTCAGGTTCATCACGCCCTTTGGCGAGTCGGGGTGGTTATTTCTTTTTATTATTGCAAATGTCAAATGTTTGTTTGACCGCTTGACAAACCGCGCTCGGCGTGGTATAATTAAGATAACAAGAGGCGCACTGCTGTAAGCGGTTCTCCTCCAAACTGAGAATTATCTAAAATAATCGCCCTATTTGGTAGGTGGGGCGGTTATTTCTTTTTGTTGTTGCAAATGTCGAAAACTAATCCGACTATGTTTGTTATCAAGAGTAATAACGAGATCACATCTGAAACGCTCATACTTGCTCACCTCCATCTCTGGAGGAAGATTTGAAGGCAGAATATCGCAGAAATTTTATACGAATTGCGCAGTCAGATTTTTCGTCAGAGCGTTCTAAAGCGACGCAGGCTAACTCGCGTTAGTCAAGGAGTTTTAGGGCGCTATGACGGAAAATATGCAAGCAAGGCGTGTGAAATTTTTGCGATGTTCTGCCTTCAGGCCTACCGTTTTTTGCAGTACGCCTTGTGACTATTATAGCATACTTGTAGAATTTTGTCAAACAAAAACCAAAACAGCCCCTCGGCTTTAGCTTTTCGCTTGCCGGGGGGCTTTGATCTTCACATATATTTCCGCTGACGCATATACTGCTAAGGCGGGTCAGAGGTCTACATGGTTGCACATTATGCCGTTCGGGGTGATGTCGATAAAGGCATAGCAGGGCGGCTTTCCGTCGCGCGGACACGACGCGCTGCCGGGGTTCAGCAGGGTAACGCCGTCCTCATACTTGTAATAACGCTCGTGTGTATGACCGAAAAGCGCTATCTCTGCGCCTACTTCCTTCGCTTTCGCGAGCAGCATATCGGTGCCGTACTTTACATTGAACCTGTGACCGTGCGTGAAAAGCACTTTCACTTTGCCCGCGTTGTAAAGATCGCTGTTCGGCGTGAACGAATTGTAATCGCAGTTGCCCGCTACGTTAAGTATCATTTTCTCGGGGTAAACTATGCGCAGCTTGTCTATCTCGCGCTCGCCGTCGCCCAAAAAGATAAATGTATACACGTTCTCGTTTCTCTCGACGATCTCGCGAGCTGCTCTGAAATTGCCGTGAGTGTCTGAAAATACCACTAAGCGCATTGTGCCACAAGTTCCTTTCTTTTACCTGTATTTTATAATGTATTATAGCATATATTTATATGAAATAATTCTAATAAAGGAGAAATTTTTATGAAAAATACTTTGAACAAAAATTTAAATCAGCCAGCCGATGATAACTCACAGTCCAACCAGTCAAATCAGTCGAATCAGCCCGACCCCCGCGCGCTCGAGATGCTTATAAATATGGCTTCCAAAAAGCTCGGCGTGCCGCCCGCTATGCTGCGCGCTAAGATCGAGAGCGGCGAGTTGGTGAAGGCGGTGCAGAATAACCCCGACCCTAAGTTCGACGCGGTGCGCGCCGCTATGAAAGACCCCGCGGCTGCCGAAAAGCTGGCGAAAGACCCCTCTGCCGCGCAAATGCTGAAAAACATAAGCAAGGGCGGCTTCGGCAGGGGCAGATAACGGCTGCTCGGCAGCTGATATTATAAGGAAAGGAGCGTGGGCGGTGTGGACGATCTGATGAGCAAGCTTTCAGATGTTCTGAACGACCCGCAGAGTATGCAGCAGATCTCGCAGCTCGCCTCGATGTTCGGCGCGGGGGCGGATAATTCTTCGGACAGCGGCAGCGGCGTCGGCAATGCGGGCAATATTAACGGCTCGGGCAATACGAATACAGACAATTCGGGCGGAATGGGCGACCTTTCATCTATGCTGAGTTCGCTGATGGCGGGAATGGGCGGTCAGTCGGTTCAGCAGGGTCAGCAGAGTCAGACAGTTCAGTCAAGTCAGACAAACGCGGCAGCGCAGCCCTCGCCGCCCGCCCCGCCCGCGGGGGATATGCCCGACCTAGCTCGGATAATGCAGATAGGCAGCGTAATCTCCTCAAGCGGGGCGAACGACAAAAACATCGCTCTGCTTTATGCGCTCAAGCCGCTGCTGAAAGAGGAAAATCAGAAAAAGGTAGACAGGCTGGTAAAAATATTCCGCCTGATGGCTGCCTACCCGCTCATAAAAGAGAGCGGTCTGCTGGGGGGCGATCTTTTTGGCTGAGAGCGATTTTCGCAGTATGCAGGAGGAAGCGGTAAAGCGCGTCATGGAAATGCAGCGGCGTTCGCGGAGTTACACGCAGGAGGGCGGCATGAGCGGCATGAGCGGCATGGGCGATTCTTCCGAAACGGCAAATACGGCGGGCGCGGTCGGGCTGAACGGGCTGAATACCCAAAGCGTTGCAGATAATTCGGGCGGCGGGCAAAATGGCGGGCACGCCGAAAAAAAAGGCGCGCTCTTTAACCTCGCGGGAATACAGATAGACGAGGAAAAAGCGATGATAGCCCTGCTGATATACATACTATATAAAAACAAGGCGGATATGAAGCTGCTGCTGGGGCTGGGGTATCTGCTGCTATAATGGGCTGTAAAGGCGCGCACAAGTGTTGACAAAATGCGACAAGTGGTGTATAATAAAAGGGTATATTCAAATTATCCTATGTTTAAGATGGAGGAATCTCTAAATGTTACTTAACGGCTCTGAAATACTGCTTGAATGTTTGCTCGAGCAGGGCGCTGATACCGTTTTCGGTTATCCCGGCGGCGCTGTTCTCAATATCTACGACGCACTTTATATGTATTCAGATAAGATACATCACGTTATCACCGCGCACGAGCAGGCTGCCTGCCACGCGGCGGACGGCTTTGCGCGCACTACCGGCAAGACCGGCGTAGTTATAGCTACCTCCGGCCCGGGCGCTACCAACCTAGTTACCGGTATCGCCACCGCGAATATGGACTCTATCCCCCTAGTTGCCATTACGGGAAACGTAGGCACGAGCGCGCTGGGTCTTGACTCTTTTCAGGAGGTAGACATTTGCGGCATCACTATGCCTGTTACCAAGCACAATTTTATAGTTAAAGACGTTCACGACCTTGCCGATACGGTGCGCAAGGCTTTCTACATAGCCAACGAGGGCAGAAAAGGCCCCGTACTTATCGACATTCCCAAAGACATCACGGCGGCCAAGTGCGAATTCACCCCGAAACAGCCGCAGAAGCCCGTCAACCACAATCCCGAAGACATAGGCGAGCGCATAGCGCAGGCGGCGGAGCTGATAAAGTCGAGCGAACGCCCATTTATCTACGCGGGCGGCGGCGTGGTATCATGCAGCGCCGAGGCGGAGCTGACAGAGTTTGTAAAAAAGCTCGACGCCCCCATTTCGCTCTCGCTGATGGGACAGGCTGCTTTTAACAACAAAGACCCGCATTTCGTAGGAATGTTAGGTATGCACGGCACAAAGACCGCGGCGCTCTCGCTGAAAGAGTGCGACCTTATGATAGTTCTCGGCTCGCGCTTTTCCGACCGCGTGGCGCTGAACACAAAGACATTTGCAAAGCACACGAAAGTACTGCACGTTGAGATAGACCCCGCCGAGATAGGCAAAAACGTAGCGCCCGACTGCTATGTAAACGGCGACCTGAAATACGTTCTCGCCGAGCTGAACAAGGCGCTTGTGCAGGAGAGCCGCCCCGAGTGGATGGCGCAGGTGGAAGAATGGAAAAAGACCTACGCGCTGAACATGAAGCCTATACACGAAGCGGACGAGGTACTGCCCTGCGACGTTATCCGCACGCTGAACGCGCTTGCGGGGAACAACGCCATCATCACTACTGAAGTAGGTCAGCACCAAATGTGGACGGCGCAGTTTTACGATTTCACTCATCCGCGCAGCTTTGCTTCCAGCGGCGGACTCGGCACTATGGGCTACGGCCTAGGCGCGGCGATAGGCGCTAAGGTCGGCAACCCCGATAAGTATGTTATAAACATAGCGGGCGACGGCAGCTTTTTCATGAACTGCAACGAGCTTTCTACTCTGGCAAAGCACGGCATACCCGTTATCGAGCTTGTTTTCACAAACAACGTACTCGGAATGGTGCGCCAGTGGCAGAGGATATTCTACGGCAAGCGCTTCTCGCAGACCGACATCGACCGCGGAACTGACATGATGAAGCTGGCGGAGGCTTTCGGCATAGAGGGCGTTCGCATAACCAAGAAGGACGAGATAGAGGCGGGCTTGAAAAAAGCTCTCGACTGCGGCAGACCCTGCCTGGTAGAATGTGTTATCGACAAGGACGTGAACGTACTGCCTATGGTAGCCCCCGGCGGAGATGTTCTCGACCCGATAATGGAGATCTCGCTGGACTAAAAGTCTGACAGACAGAAATACATATTGATAACTGAAAAACGGCGGCGTTGAATATGCGCCGCTTTTTCACCACATAATCATAATAGGAAAACAGGCAACGGACGGAAAAACAGGAGCGGCATATGAAAAACAAACGCGAACTAAAACATTTTTTGCAAACGCTGGCGATAGTGGTGGTCGGCGTGGTGCTGTACTGGGGACTGGCAAATTACAAGGTGGTGGAGCACTGGCTGGCTCTGCTTTTCGGCGTGCTTTCGCCATTCATAATAGGCTTTGTGCTGGCGCTTATGCTGAACGTGCCGATGAGCTTCATCGAGCGCAATCTCTTTCGCCCGAAAAAGGACGGCAGCCGCGGAAAACTGTCGGCGAAAATAGCCCGCCCCGTATCCCTCGCGCTGACCTACGTTATCTGCGCGGGTGTGATAGTACTGGTGCTGGCGCTGGTAGTGCCATCGGTGAAAGAAACGGTGGTGCAGCTAAGCGAGCAGGTGCCGGACTTCGTAGTGCGCGTTTTCAATAAAGCCTCGAACAACGCCGCACTCAACAACTGGATAAACAAAGCGGGGCTTTCCGCCGACAAAGTTATAGCCACCCTCACCGACAAACTGCACAACAGCACGATAATCTCCGACGCGCTCACGGGCACGATAAATTTCGCGACGGATATGGTGAGCGGCATGGTGAATTTCTTCATCGGGCTGGTATTTTCAGTATATATGCTGGCGCGGAAAGAGAAGCTGAAAAGCCAGCTTTACCGCACCTGCACGGCTTTCCTGCCCGAAAAGACGGTAAGGCGGCTGGCGCACGTCGGCAATCTTTCAAAAGCCACCTTCTCAAACTTCCTCTCGGGTCAGAGCTTGGAAGCCTGCATACTCGGTTCGCTCTGCGCGCTGGGCATGAAGATACTCGGCTTTCCCTACGCGGCGACCATCGGCGTACTGGTAGCGGTGACGGCATTTATCCCCATAGTCGGCGCGTTTCTCGGTACGGGCATCGGCGCGCTGCTGATACTGATAACCTCGTTCAAGCAAGCGATATTCTTCGTGATATTCATGATAATCCTTCAGCAGATAGAGGGCAACCTCATCTACCCGAAAGTTGTAGGAAAATCAGTGGGTCTGCCGAGTATGTGGGTGCTTTTCGCCATCACCATCGGCGGCAACGTCGGCGGGATATTCGGTATGTTCGTTGCCGTGCCTATATGCTCGGTGCTCTACTGCCTGCTTGGCGACGCGGTAAAGATATGCAACGAGCGGCGGGCTGAGAAAAAGCGCCGAGCGGCTGAGCAAGCGGCGGTCGATGATACGGCTGATACGCCCGATACCCCCGAACCTGCGGATAATGCAGAAGATTGATATATGTCGAATAGGGACGGCGCTGAAAAATGCGCCGTTTTTGTTTTAGAAAATTCGTCAAAAAAGGCTGGACAATTCGGCAAAAATATGTTAAAATATACTTTAGTACTAATGTACTATATACTAATCTCCGAAGCGAAAGGGGGAAGCTTGAAATGGAGAACGCTATCGGGATATTCAGCAATCTGGTAAATATGGCTATACCAGCCTTGATATTCATATTTTTGAACGATATACTTTTTCTCTCAAAAGACCTGCCCAAAGCCGAGCGCGACGCTGACCCCGCTATGCGCAGAAAGCACCGCAAAAAGCTGATAAAGCTGATATTCGTTTCGCCCATCGGCTTCTTTTTGCTTTTCATTTTCGCATTCATAGCGCTTGAGATGATAGTAAACGCATTTCTGCTGGCGCTCGGTGTTATAGATTTTTCCAGCGATGTGGCGCTTATGCCCTCGCTTTCCGCGCAGCGCGGCTTTTTTATCAAGACAGGCGTAGCCGCCGCGACAAACGACGGGCTGCTTTTTACTCTGGCACTCGCCGCCGTGACCGCCGTGCCGATACTCGTCGCCGTTATCCGCAGCTATTGCAGGATAATCGGCTGTTCGCACGGACTGGGCGTATTCGTGTACATGGCGGTGCTTTATATGTACGTCACCGGAACGCTGGTGACGCTGCCAATTACTGAGATAAACGCGACCATCTCGGGGCTGATCTCTACCGTCAGCTTTATCACGATGCTGCTGATATTTTATCAGTCGGCGGCTGAGAAGATAGAGTTCATGCGCCGCCAGCCCGACTCGAAAGTGCTGCGGCAAATAAACACCCTGCCTACCATCAACTTCGCACTGCTGACGATACTGCTGGGGCTGGAGATAATGATGGAAGCTAATGGCAATATGGACACGGCGTACTACATAGTGATACTGATATTCACCGTGATACTTTACATATCGGCGCAGCTTTCCTACAACATACTTTTCCGCCATATAGAGGAAAGCAGTGAGATAGTTTCGCTTTCAAAAGAATCGCTCGCCGCGCAGGAACAGGTAACGCTGGCTTTCGCAGAGATAACCGAGGCAAAATCGGGGCAGACCGGACAGCACATCAAGCGCGTTTCGGAATACGCGCGCATACTGGCTGAGGGCATGGGCTACGACCACAATACCGTAGAAAATATCCGCATAGCCTCGATGATGCACGACGTCGGCAAACTGCTGATACCGCCCGAGATACTGGAAAAGAAAGGCAGGCTGACCGATGAGGAGTACAAGGTGATGAAAAATCACGTTGTCATCGGCGAAAATTTGCTGCACAACGCCCCCGGCGAGATAATGAGCGTAGCGCGCGTCATCGCTCAGCAGCACCACGAAAAGTACAACGGCGGCGGCTACCTCGGCATGAAGGGCGAGGAGATAGCGATAGAGGCGCGCATAACTGCGGTGGCGGACGTTTACGACGCGCTGACCAGCAACCGCTCGTACAAAAAGGCGTGGTACAGCGAGCAGGCTTACGAAATGATAGTCAACGAGCGCGGCGAGCACTTCGACCCCCGCGTGGTGGACGTTTTTGTCGAGCATTTCGACGAGATAAAGGCGGTGCAGGAGCGCTACGCGGACAGCCCGCGCTTACGTCCCACCGGCTAAGTTTGAGGTTTATCTATGGATTATACAGTTAAAGGTAAGGATATTTTGGTAAAACAAGCGGATCTTTCGCTTGACGAAACGCTCGACTGCGGTCAGGCATTTCGCTGGACTAAGGTCGAGGGCGGCTACACGGGGCATTTTCTCAACCGCCCGCTGACGATATTGGACGAAGACCCCGCCGACGGCGTGTTTAGATTTTGCGGCGTTAGCGAGAGCGAGCTGCTGGAGGTATGGCAGAGCTATTTTGACTTCGCGACCGACTACGGCGAGCTGAAACGGCGTTTTTCCGAGGACGAAACGCTCGCGAAAGCCTGCAAATTCGCGGGCGGCATACGCATTTTGCGGCAGGATAGCTGGGAGGCGCTCAGCTCGTTCATCATCTCGCAGAACAACAACATCCCGCGCATAAAGGGCATAATCGGGCGGCTTTGCGAGCAGTTCGGCGGCTACCCCTCGGCTGAGGAGATGGCGGCGGCGACCGCGGAGGGCTGCGAATCGCTGGCGGGGCTGCGTGCGGGCTTTCGCGCGAAATATCTGGCAGACGCGGCGCAAAAGGTCGCGGGCGGCGAAGTTGACCTGGCGCAGGTCGCAAAAATGGACGCCGACTCAGCGCGCACCGAGCTTATGAAGATCAAGGGCGTTGGCCCAAAAGTCGCCGACTGCACCATGCTCTTCGGAATGTACAAACTGGAGGCTTTTCCAAAAGATGTGTGGGTGAAGCGCGTGATTGCCGAGTGGTACCCGAACGGTCTGCCCGAATGCATAAAGGGCGCTGAGGGCGCGGCGCAGCAGTACCTTTTCCACTACATACGTTCCATTGAACGATAGAAAATGCAAATTATAGCAATAGCACTCCCCTGTTCGCGTTTGCGGGCGGGGGAATTTTTTGTTTAACACAAATTTGGGCGGCGCATATAATGTATTACGCAGTGAATTCATGGGCAAGGGGGCAGCGAAATGGCTGACAGAAAACACACACCGCTTATTCTCGTTACAGGCTCTGACCGCAGGCAGGTGTACGCCGCCGAAAAGTTGGCAAGTCTGGATAATACAGAGGTCTGCGCCTACCTCACCGACGGCGAACCGAAGGGCGCGCGGGTGATAAAGACGCTCGGCGAGCTGCCTCGGCGTGCGGATATGCTGCTGCTGCCCATGCCATGCTCGGCGGGCGGCGGCTTGGAAATACCTGCCTGCGGGCGGCTGACCTGTGCCGAGCTTACCCCGTACCTCGCGAAAAACGCGGTGGTCGCGGGCGGAAAAATGCCGACGGCGATGATCGAATACTTCAATTCGCTCGGCTTCACCACGGCAGACTACCTGCGGCGCGAGGAACTGGCGGTGAAAAACTGCGTGCCGACGGCGGAGGGCGCGCTGGCGTTGGCGATGCGCGAAATGGACGTCACGATCAGCGGAACGCGGGCGCTCATAATCGGTTGGGGCAGGGTCGCGAAGGCTTGCGCGCGGCTTTTCGGCGCGGCGGGCGCGCGGGTGTGCGTTACGGCGAGGAACTTGGGGCAGCTTGCCGAGGCGGAGAGCTGCGGCTTTGAGGCTTTTGAGCTGGAGCAGCTTTTCGCGCGCGCGGGGGGCTTTCCGCTCATCATCAATACCGTGCCCGCGCCGGTGCTCACGCGGGAGATCATTGAAGAAACGCGCCGCGGCTGTTTGGTGATCGACCTCGCTTCGCAGCCGGGCGGTACTGATTTTGCCGCCGCCGCCGAGCTTTCGCGCCGCGCGGTGCACGCCCTTTCGCTGCCGGGCAAATGCGCGCCCGTTACGGCAGGAGAGATAATCGCCGAGGCGGCACTGAACATTTACAATGAAAGGAGCGGCAGAAATGTCACTTGATGGAATTAGAATAGGCTTTTGCATGAGCGGCTCATTCTGCACATTCGGCAAAGCTTTTGAGCAGGCGCGGCGGCTGACCGAGCTGGGTGCGCGGCTTACGCCCGTTATGTCTTTCAACGCGGCGGGGCTCGACACGCGCTTCGGCAGTGCGGCGGAAAATGTGGCGGAGATAGAGCGGATCTGCGGCGCGCCCGCCATCTGCACGCTGCCCTCCGCCGAGCCGATAGGCCCGAAAAAGATGTTTGACCTGCTGCTGATCTGCCCCTGCACGGCGACGACTATGGCAAAACTGGCGAACGGCATTTACGATACGCCCGTAGCCCTCGCGGCGAAATCCCACCTGCGCGCCGAGCGCCCCGTGCTGCTCGCACCCTCTACCAACGATGCGCTTTCGGCAAGCGCCGCGAACATCGGGCGGCTGATGAACCTCAGCCATTACTACTTCGTGCCGATGTTTCAGGACGACTGCTCGGCAAAGCCGCGTTCGCTGACGGCAGACTTTTCGCAAGTGCCCGCGGCGGTCAGGTCGGCGCTCATGGGTCGGCAGATACAGCCCATATTCTGTAAATAAAATTCGGACGCCGACTGCGTACAGTTGACGTCCGATACATATTTTTCTATAATTGTAATTTGCCCGACTCGTTCACTTGCCCGCGAAAAGTCGGCTTATCCTGCGTTTTACGCGCACTTTAAAGCTTTCGGGCTTGTAAAAATGCTGGTAATCTTTCGAGGTCTGCCAGTCGCCGCCCCATTTCCAGCCGTGCCGCGCGAAAATCTTATAGCAGGTGTCCTCATGCGTGATCTTGTGCTTAAAATCGGCTTCGCGGTCGGCGTAAGCGGCAGCCTGCGGCGGCATCACCACGCCGTTTTGAATGTACGGATTGTAAAATGGGTTAATATCCACCGCCAGACCGCGCGCGTGCATGGAAAGCATATCCGTATTTGCCACGCAGCGGTAGTTGAAGCAGCTAGTGTTGTCGTCCGCCATCATAAGGTCGTCGTCGCCGCCGTACTCCCCCCAAGCGAATTTTGTCCAGCCTGTACCCCGCCTCAAACAGCTCGCGGAATATCTCCAGCAGCTCGGCGGCTATTTTTTTGTTGCAAACAAGCAGCCCGTGCCGCATTTCGCCGCTGAGATCGAGGTATGTCACCCGCAGCGTGCGCAGGTCGGCAACGGTCATCTTCGCGCCCTCGGGCAGCTGAACTTCGCCCTCGGCAGGTTCGCGTATCTCAAAGATCGGCTGAATATCCATTTTCTATCATAGCTCCTTGAACACCGCGCAGCTTATCGCGGGTACTTCCTGCTCGCCACAGATCTTGGAGTATACGGGCTTGCCCTCCTCGTTCAGACGGCGGTAAAAGGCGCCCTCGGGCAGGCGCACGCGCTGGGTGTCGCGGTGGGGGTTGAGCACGATGAAGTACCGCTCGTCAGCGCCGCGCAGCTCCCACGCGATAACGCCGCCGCAGTTGTGGAAAAAGAGCTTCTCGTCCATCTCCTCGCAGGTGCGCATACGGAAAAGCGGCGATGAGCGGCGAAGGGCGATGAGCGCCTTGTAGTAGCGGAAAACGTCGGCGTTTTTCTCCTTTTCCGTCCAGCGTATCTTGTTCGTTTCGTCGGGGGCGTTGTAGCTGTTGCCGTCGTAGATGTTGGTATCGCTGCGCTGTTCACCATCGCGGAAGATCTTCGGCTTGCTGCGCAGAAAATCCTGACCGAGCTGTATAAACGGCACGCCCTGCGAAAGCAGAACTATCGCCGCCGCCAGCTTATCCATTCTCCTGCGCTCGTCCGCGGAGTAAGAACTTGCCGAAATAGCCAATTTGTCCCAAAGTGTGTGGTTGTCGTGCGCCTCGCAGTAATTTATCGCCTGCGCGGGGCTGAAAGCCCAACAAAGGTCGTCTGCCGTGCCCTGCAAAGCCCTGTAGCGCGAATTTGCCGTGATACCGCGCTTTATCGTGTTGAAAGTGTGGTGATTGCCGTTTACGAAGCCCGTTTCGTGCAGGTTGAATGTGCCGCCCTTTATGCCGTCGCGGATGTTGTCGTTAAAAAGACCTATCCTGCCGAAGCTGTAGCTGTTCCATTTATATGAAAGTTTGTCGGTCGGGTAGGGCGATTCTCCGCCCGTCCAGCCCTCGCCGTACATAAGTATCTGCGGGTCGAGCTTATCCATCTCGTCGCGCAGCATATTCATAGTTTCAATGTCGTGCAGACCCATCAGGTCGAAGCGGAAGCCGTCTACCTTGTACTCCTCCACCCAGAATTTCATGGCGTCGCGCATGAATTTGCGCATCATAGCATGCTCGGAAGCAGTTTCGTTGCCGCAGCCCGAGCCGTTGGAGAAATTGCCCGCTTTGTCCAAGCGGTGGTAATAATAGGGCACGGTCTTGTGGAAAGCCGACTGCTGAGTGTAGTAGGTGTGGTTGAAAACTACGTCGAGGATAACGCCTATTCCCGCCTTGTGCAGGGCCATAACGAGCTGCTTGAATTCTTTTATGCGCACGCCGCCGTCCTCGGGGTCGGAGGTGTAGTAGCCCTCCAGGCACATATAGTTTTTAGGGTCGTAGCCCCAGTTATACTGCCCCGCGTAGGGCTTTTTTTCGTTTACGGTAGCGTAATCCGCAACAGGCATGAGCTGAACGTGGGTAACGCCCAGCTCTTTCAGATGGTCAAGGCAGGTGGTGACGCTGCCGCAGCGGCCGCCCTCTTCGGTAAAGCCCATGAATCTGCCGCAGTTGTACCATTGCAGACCGCTGCTGCCGTCTATCGAAAAATCGCGCACGTTGCACTCGTAGATAACGGCGTCCACGGGGTTTTGACAGACAGGGCGGCGGGTATCCTCCCAGCCCTCGGGGTTCAGCGCTTCAAAATCCGCGATGTAGCCGCGGTCGCCGTTCACGCCGCACGCCTTTGCGTAAACGTCGATAGTTTCCACCCTGATATTATGCTCAAATTCAAATGTATATGTGTAGTAAAGCCCAAAAGCGTCGTGCATAAGCTCTACATACCATACGCCGCGCTCTATCTTCCTCATGCAGAGAGTTTCGACCTTGTTGTCGCCCTCGCCAGAGGTGTAAAGGTTCAGATACGCGGCGGTGCAGTGTGGCGCCCAGACCTTAAATCTGGTAATTCCGTCCTCATACACAACGCCGAGATCTTCGCCCGAGTAGGCGTTTTCTCTGTCGAACTTTGCGTAATCGCGGTCGGTAACGTAATTTTTAAGCATATTTATCATTTTCAGTCAATCATCCTTTGAAGCAGTTTACTGTAAAATTTATTCGTGCGTTATCGCACGGGCGATAACGTCGCCCATTTTCAGCTTAGTTTCCCAGCCGCGGCGGGTGTTTTCGAGCAGGTCGGAGCAGGCCTGCGCCTTGCCCTTTTCGAGCAGCAGCACGATGGTAGACCCGCCGAACTCGAAGTAGCCTTTTTCCTCGCCGCGCACGACCTTAGCCGCTTCGGGCGAGCGGTTGGTTATCTTGCCGACCATCATCGCGCCGACCTCCATCTGCACTATATCGCCGAACTGCGGGGTGCGCAGCAGGCAGTATTCGCGGGTGTTTTCCTTTAGCACGGGCAGGAATTTATTCACCACGGGGCGCACGGTGTTCAGCCGACCTTTTATGCGGCGGTCGTGGCTTTTCACGCCGGAGGCGGGGTAGATGTAGTGGTGGTAATCATCGGGGGTAAGGCGGATAATGAGCGCCGTACCGCCCGAGAAGCGGCGAGCGAGTTTGCGGTCGCGGAGGAGGGAGTAGACGGTGTAAACGCTGTTTTTAATAACAAACATATCGCCCTCCGCGATGGTGTAAGCGCTGACTTTGCCGTCTGAGGGGCAAACGAGGGCGTCTGCGCCGTGGTCGGTAATACGGCGGCCGGGCTTTATCTTGCGGGTAAAGAAATCGTTGAACGAAGTGTATTCGCGGTCTTCGTAGTCGAACATATCAATGCCTTTTTTTTCGGCGTAGAAGGGGACTGCGGCGGCGGTGAATTTGGAATTGAGAATAATCCCGCCCGCCTTGCTGATGAAGGGCGCAGAGAGGATATTTATGCAAGCGCGGGCGAGAGTGGAGTTGTAGATACTAATGAGGAGAGATTCGGTAGAATCCTCTGAGGTAAAAACATTGCCATTGCGGTCACAAATTTTCATAGTAAACGTCCTTTCAATAGTATTACGAAACAAAGTAAAAGCTCATGTCAATAGATGCGGTTGCAAGGCGCGCGAGCTTTGCCGAGGGGTCAAGGGGGCGAGAAGCCCCCTGAAGTGGGTAGGTCACAAAGAAAACCCAGCCAGTCCCAGTAATCCTCCTCACCAACGCCAATCCCCAAAATGCGGGGCTGCCAAAAAAACGGCGAACGCTCCAAAGCCATGATCCTCATCAAATGCGCAGACCCAAACAGCCCCGCATTTCCAATAGCGTGTCCTCTTAATGTCAGTAAAACCCGCAAAGAGCGAAGCGATTTTGCGGCGAACCGCAATTAAACCCAACAAGGGCGACAGCCCTTGCCAAGCCCCGTACTCAGTATGATTATAATAGTATACCATCGTTGTACGGGGCTTGTTGGTTTTGATTT
>OGMF01002713.1_pt1 | contig 14523 bp, 9 predicted proteins | sample 1572921 | NCBI WGS metagenome assembly OGMF01 (sample SAMEA2581919, study PRJEB24529) | metagenome | biome: Human gut stool | place: China | collected 2011
CCAGCTTGTGTTTCAGCGCAGGGATTTCCACCTTGGTGGTGTAAGTGCAGCCCTCGCGCTGGCAGGCGTCATATTCATCCCAGCCAATTTCGGTGCAGGTGGGCGCCTTTGCGTCGTGGTGCACCAGGTCGTGGTTGTTCGGGTCAGGTCCATTATATGGGTCTACATAAGTATCCGTTCCCTTGTGGTAGCAGTAGTCGCAGTTTGTGTAGTACACGGCCGGAGCAACGCAGGTGGCTGCGGACTTAAGGCACACGCTAACGGCGCCCTGAACGAACCAATGTGCGCCCATCTTAGTTTTCGCTTCGTGGCAGACGGTGCAGCTAAGCCAGTGGTTTTTGTCGTCCGAATGCCAGTTCTGCCCCGCAGGGAATGCATGTGCGCTGTAGTACTGCCCGCCGCAGGTGCTGCATGTTCCCAGCGTAATGCAGGTCGCGCTGCTGTCGCCGGAGCAGCTTGCGGTGTCGACCGCATCGCAGCCGTCACGCTGGCAGTGGCGGATATGCTCACTGTTGTTACCCCTGGATTGCCATGCGCCCCAGTCGTGCGGCCCGTATTCACCGTAGGACATAAGACAAGAAGTACATACCGCAACTTTCGTGCAAGTGGCTTTGTACTGGGGTGTATCTATGCTCCAATGATTCTCTGTAAACTCATCATAGCAGCGGTAACAGTACAGCGTATGGTAATCTTTTTCTCTTTTGCGTATTTCAAAGGTATTCCCTTCGCAATAGTCGCCGTTCAACCTGATATGCGCAGCCATCGCCGTGGTTGCTACAAAGAGCAGCGCAATCGCCAGGAGACATGTAACCAACCATTTTTTCATGTTTTTCTCCTCCTCAAATTTTTAAAAACGCTATGAAATGGAAATAAGATTATTCCGCTGTCGGTATCAGGCGAATCAGCGCGGTGGGAATTTCTGCATCGGTGAAATTCAGCGTGAACACTGCGTTTTCACCTTCCACGATGTAGGGCAGATCAATTTCCGTATCGTCGGCATTCAGCAGCGCCAAGGTAACGCCGTTCAGCAGCTCGGCGGGCATCGTGATCTTTACCTCGCCCTTCGGCCGGGTGAGCTTGCCGGAAGCTTCAAAGCAGACGCTCAGCAGCGTATTGCCGTTCGCAGTTTCACCCATGCGCAGCACCAGCTCGCCATAGGGCAGATGCTCGCCCTCCGCCTTCACTTCTTCAACCAGCGCCAGATGCGTGCCACCGCTCACATTGCCGCATACGGGGCAGAGCGTGCGCGTCGCTTCATCCTGCTTGAATTCGACGATGGCGCATTCGGTCTTGCCGACGTGCTTGCAATCCTTGCGCTTGCAGGTCGCGCTGTGCGTGCCGTCGCCGTTACTCGTCCATTCGCCATACCAGTGCAGCAGCGTCTTCGTCTGGTGATCCTTATAGCTGTCATGGCAGTTTTTGCAGGTGTGCAGCGTGTAGCCGCCCTTTTCGCAGGTGGGCTTGACGACCTTTTCGGTATAATCGTGCCCGGGGGCGGGGATTTCCACCTTGGTGGTGTAATCGCAGCCCTCGCGCTGGCAGGCGTCATATTCATTCCAACCAGTCTCGGTGCAGGTGGGGGCCTTTGCATCGTGATGCACCAGCTTGTGTTTCAGCGCAGGGATTTCCACCTTGGTGGTGTAAGTGCAGCCCTCACGCTGGCAGGCATCATATGCATCCCAGCCAATTTCGGTGCAGGTGGGTGCTTTTGCGTCGTGGTGCACCAGGTCGTGGTTGTTCGGGTCAGGTCCATACCATGGGTGTACATAAGTATCCGTTCCCTTGCGGTAGCAGTAAGCGCAGTTTGTGTAGTACACGGGCGGAGAAACGCAGGTGGCTGCGGACTTAAGGCACGAGCTATCGTTGCCCTGAACGAATAAATGTGCGCCCACCTTAGTTTTCGCTTCGTGGCAGACGGTGCAGCTAACCCAGTGGTTTTCGGCATCCGAATCCCAGCTCTGATTCGCAGGGAAGGTATGTGCGCTGTAGTACTGCCCGCCACAGGTAGTGCATGTTCCCAGGGTGATGCAGGTCGCACTGCTGTCGCCGGAGCAGCCTGCGGTTTGCTCCGCATCGCAGCCGTCACGCTGGCAGGTGCGGAAATGCTCGCTGTTGTTGCCCCTGGATTGCCATGCGCCCCAGTCGTGACCGAGTTTGCCGTATTGAGTGCCGCACCGGGTGCAGGTTTTGCCCGTGGTGCAGGTCGGCGTTTCGGTGCCGCCAGAGTGAGAGGTGATTGGGTTTCCAATAAATAGGGCATATGAACTGTTACCGCAGTGTGAACATATGTAAATTACATAATGATAATCGTCGTTGAATCGCTCGAATCCTGTAATCTCAAGATCTGCCTGCTTCCTACAGGAAGAACATATGTTGCGGACGGTTTCCGCCTTCGCTTCCGGCGCCATTCTCGGCAGCAGGCACAGCAGCAGCGCCGCAGCCAGCAATATGGCAAAACTCTTCTTCTTCATCTTCGTCGCCTCCTTAAAGTTAGGGTAACACCGCACAAATGAGGTGGTCGGCTGGCAAATGGATTGTGCGGTGTTGCCTTTATGATGGATTTACTGTGCCAGTTCCACCAGCGTGTCAAACGCGGGCTTCGGCTGGGCATCCTTGTCGAACAGGAGCGGGTACTTGTCCGCGCGCCAGCTCATGTCGTCCACCGTGCCCCATACCTGCACCGCTTCGATGCGGTCGGCGTAACGCAGGAAAATCTTCATCAGGTTGCCGTAATACTTCGCCTGCTTCTGCAGATTTTCCTCGCTCGTATCGTCAATGCCCACGTCAAGTTCGGACACGCGCAGGAGCAAATCACGCTTGGCAATCTGCTGGAACGCCCAATCCACGCGGTCAATCGTCGGGCTGCCGACGGAGTAGTGTGCCTGGAAGCCGTAGCCGTCAATCGTGCCATCCGCAATCAGGCTGTCCAGCAGAACGCAGATGCCGTGCAGCTTGGGGTCAAGGGGGGTGTTGTAATCATTGTAGTACAGCTTCACGCCGTCCGCGGCGTACTTGCGGGCGTACTCAAACGCGCGGTTCACGAAATCCTGACCAACCGTCTTTGTCCAGTTGGATTCGCGCAGCTGGTCGCTGCCGTCCGCCACGGCTTCGTTCACAACGTCCCACGAGACAATCAGCCCCGGATAATTCTCGTTCGTCCACGTCAGCACCTGCTGGATGTAGCTTTCCATGCGGGCGAGCATGGTTTCGCGGCTGCACAGCGGCTTGTGGGTCGCGTAGCCCTCATGGAAGAAGGCTTCGGGCGTCTGGGAGTGCCACACCAGCACATGCCCATGCACCTTCACGCCATTGTCGCGGCACCAATCGAGGAACGGAATGCAGTTGTCGAACTTCACAGCGACGGCCGTGTCGTCCGTGCGGCTGAGCTTGCGGCATTCCGCCATATCCAGCAGCGAATCCGGCTTCATCTCGTTGCCCGCGGTCATGATGGTAAACTGGCTGCCGTAGAACGCCATGCGTTTGCTGTCCGCCACTTCACTGGCAACAACCGCCGTGCCGAAATCGAACTTATCCGCATAGAGCGTCTTGAGGGCAGGCAGCGAAGTGGTGTCGAAGGAGTCAATCTTCTCGTCGCAGGTAAAATTGCGGATGGTGAAGGACGTTTCCTTGCCCGCACCCTCGACGTACAGCACATACTTGTCATACCGACCGGGAATGTACGAGCCGGACAGCATTGCCCATTCACCCTTCTTCGCCGTGCCGGTGACAATGTTCTCATAGGATTCCTCGCCGTCGCGGGTATGGGCGACGGACAGGATGAAGCTGCACGAATCGAGTTCGTCCTGCTTCACCTGCACGGACAGGTTGTAGACGCGCCCCGGCACAAGGTCGAAGTCGCGGCCGGGAGAGTTCCACGTCGCGGTACGCCCGGTAATGTACAGCCCGTCAGCGGTCGTCTCGATGGCGGCGCCGCCCGCAGAACGCGCATACCAGCCGTCCGTGCCGCTGGTAAAGTCCGACGTGTAGTGAATCTGCGGCGCGTCGGAGTAATCCACCTTTTCGGGCGCGGTGATGGTCAGCGTAACGTCATCAATGCAGTAGTTTTTGCCCAGATAGTTATCCGACGCCGTGAGGAAGCGGATATTGATGCCCGCGTCCGCCTCGAAATCGCAGGAGATTTCCGTCCACTCCTTGCCCTTGACGTTCACCTGCGCGTAGTAGGCGTAATCGCCGCCCGCCTTGCCAATCGCCATAACGCCGTCCTCCGAGCTTTCGACGTAGACGCAGGCGGACAGGTGGACTTTCGCGCCGGCCTCAATGCCAAGCGACGCAGCGGAGAGGTCAACGGCGTCCCAGTTATTGCTGCCGCGTCCAGAAACTCGCAGGCTCTGCTTACCGTTGTGTGCCTGCGATTCCGTCACGCCGACGGTGCAGGAGCCAGACTGGCTGAATGCGGCGGCGTTGCCATCCTCAAAGTCGATGGTGACGGCGGTCTGCGCGGCTTCTTCCGCTGCGGCGAAGCAGGGCAGAAACAGGCAGAGTGCCATCAGCAGAGAAAGCGCTTGTGCGACCCAGTGTTTCATGTTTAATTTCCTCCCTTAGCGTCTTGGGGGTCTATGGAATAGAAGATGCTATAATTTTAGTATACACAAAAGTTGCGTTTTGTCAAGAATGTCCGATTTCTTACCAGAACGAAAATGGTTTCGTTGGGTGGTTTTTTCTGATTCTATGCTGATAGGCATGGTTGACTTCCTTTTCACACTGGTCTTTTCCATGCTTCCAGAGGGCAATGAAAACGGACGAAGTCTGCGGTCGTCTGCTGGAGACCTTCGGTTTCGCCACTCCTGTCGCTGGTTTTTATCGCTGCATTGTGCCTTTTGTCCTTGAATTTTCCGGTTTTTTGTTACTTAACTGATAGGCAAGAAATATTGTCGAAATCTTTCCAAAAGCCCCCTTGAAACAAGGAAAAAACCGTGCTATCATCAAACCGTTTCTAATGAGGCTTTACGATTGAACGACCCGTCTGTACTATTTCCAAATGAGAATGCGCCAAGATGCGAAGCGAATTTTTTCTTCTGGCTAACGCGAATGAAACGCAGCGTAGCAGCGCTACGCTAAGTGGAATGAGCGGACGCCAGAGCGGAAAAGGCGCAAGCAGATGGCTCAGGTGAATCCGGAAAGAGTATAACCCCTGCGGCAATCGGAAGCACTTCCGCCGCAGGGGATTCTCCTTATTATCCAAACACTCTGACGCGAATCACGCCCGCAATCGAGGAAATGACGTTCAGCGCCATCTTCGACGGGCGGTCGGACAGCTCCATCACCGTCACCGCAACGTCCTTGCGGGACTTGTTGACGAGGTTGTCGATGTTGATCTGCTCCGCCGAAACGCAGGTTGTAATCGTCGCGACCATATTCGGGACGTTCTCGTGGATGACCAGCACGCGGACGCCTTCGGGCGTGCCCAGCGGCACATCCGGCAGGTTGACGCTGTTGCGAATCGAGCCGACTTCGAGATAGTCGCGCAGTTCCGCCGCCGCCATCCGAGCGCAGTTGTCCTCGCTTTCAGGGGTCGATGCGCCCAGATGCGGAATACACGTCACTTTCTCCACGCCGAGCAGCTCCTCGCACGGGAAGTCGGTCACATAGCCGCCGAGCTGCCCGGACGCCAGCGCCGCCTTCACGTCCGCGGTATTCGCCAGTTCGCCGCGGGAGAAGTTCAGCAGAATCGCGCCCTTCTTCATCTTCGCAATTGTCGCCGCGTTGATGCTGCCGCGCGTTTTATCATTCAGCGGGACGTGGAAGGTGATGTAATCCACCTGTGCGAATACGTCCTCATTCGTCGCAGCGCGGCGGACACTGCTGCTCAATGCCCATGCGCTTTCAACCGAAATAAACGGGTCGCAGCCGACGACCTTCATGCCGAATCCAGCGCTGGCGGCGTTCGCGACGAGCCGCCCAATCGCGCCCAGACCAATCACGCCGAGCGTCTTTCCGCGCAGCTCCGGCCCGACGAACTGTCCCTTGCCCTTCTCAACGAGCTTCGGCACGTTCTCCTGTCCTTTGAGCGTATCCGCCCACCGGATGCCCGCGGCAACGTTGCGGCTGCCCAGCACGAGCGCGCCCAGCACGAGTTCCGCCACGGCATTGGCGTTCGCGCCGGGGGTATTGAATACGGCAATCCCCTGCTTGGTGCACTTTTCGAGCGGGATATTATTGACGCCCGCCCCAGCACGCGCGATGCCCAGCAGTTCCGGGTTCAGCGGCGCGTCGTGCATGACCGCCGAGCGCACGAGAATGCCCTCCGGCACAGGTTCTTCCGGGCTGATGACGTACTGTTCCGCGGACAATTCCTCGTGGATGACATCGGAAATCGCATTCAGCGTCTTGATTTTGAACATGATTTTTCTCCTCACAATAATGATGGCGGATGCACCTTCGCAGAAGTAAAATTTCCCGTCCTGGGCAAGTTCAGCTGCGGATAAACCCCATCGTTGATTTTTCTAATTGGCATACTTCCAGAGGGCTTTCCGATCGCCCTCTGGACTCCTTCGGCTGACCCCTTCCATGCGGCTAAATTTCATTGGAAGTTTTTGATTGCTTTGCCCGCGTGTTTATCCTCTTTTTTCCCTACCTTAAGCGTTTGCCCTCTCAAATTCCTTCATGAACTCCACCAATTTCTTGACCCCTTCCATGGGCATAGCGTTATAAATCGACGCTCTCATACCGCCCACCGTCCGATGGCCCTTCAAATTCACCAAACCCTGTGCCGCCGCCGCCTTCACAAACGCCGCGTCCTTCTCCGCGTCGCCCGTCACGAACGTCACATTCATCAAGCTGCGATACTTCTTCTGCGCCGTCGCCTTGAACAGCTTGCTGTTATCAAGGAAATCATACAGCAGCTTTGCCTTCTCCTGATTCACCTGATAAATCGCCTCCACGCCGCCGATGGACAGCAGCCAGTCGAACGTCAGCCCGGCGAGATAGATGCCCCAAGTGTTCGGCGTGTTGTACATGCTGCCCTTGTCGGCTTCGACCTTCCAGTCCATCAGCTTCGGGCAGATAGGCTTCGCGTGGCCGAGCAAGTCCTTGCGCACAATCACGACGCACAGACCGGACGGGCCGATGTTCTTCTGTGCCCCGGCGTAAATCACCCCGTAGCGGTTCACATCCATCGGTTCGGAGAGAATCATGGAGCTTGCGTCGGCAACAAGGGGCACTTTGACATCCGGCAGTTCCACAAACCGCGTGCCGTAGATGGTGTTGTTCTGGGTGATGTGAACGTAATCCGCGTCGGGGTCGAACTTCGCCGCCGCCATGTCGGGAACGTAGGTGTAGTTGTCCGCGCGGCTGGTCGCGGCGATATTGACTTCGCCGTAGCGCTTTGCTTCTTCTGCGGCAAGGTGCGCGAAATTGCCTGAATCGACATAATCCGCCTTGCCTTTGACCATCAGATTCAGGGGAATCGCGGAAAATTGCAGCGTCGCGCCGCCTTGCAGCAGCAGCACCTCATAATCATCCCCGATGTGCATCAGTGCGCGCAAGTCCGCGACCGTCTTGTCGAAGATATCGGTATACATCTTGCTGCGGTGGGACATCTCCATCACAGACATGCCCGTGTTTCCGTAGACCATCAAGTCCTTCTGCGCCTTCTCCAGCACCGGCTGTGCCAGCATCGACGGACCGGGGGAAAAATTATACACACGCTCCATTGCGTTTCGCCTCCCGCATCATTTAGTGGGTCATTTATCGCCCACCGGGTGAATTTTGTTCCATGTGCATATCATACGCGCTTTCCGCCCGAATTGCAACCCCTTTTGCAGGGAAAAACAGGAGAAATACAAAAACGCCCGCTGAACATGACCGTCAGCGGGTGGTACTTGCGAAAAGGCGCAAGCAGATAGCGCAGGTGAATCTGGAAATCGTATTATTCTTCGTCCGAATCTTCCTCTTATACTAATTCGATTCTAAAACATGGAATCGAGCATAGCAGATTTTTCGTTCCGGCAAAGCTGAGTGAAGCGAGGCGTACTGGAGGTACGCGCGAGCGGAACGAAGCAAAGCCGGGGCGGAAAAGATGCTGTGCGAATGACATGCTTTAGATGAGAATTAGTATTAGTTCGGATATTGCCGAATCTCGCCCTTGGCTTTGATGACGCAGGGCTTCTTTTTGCGCGGGATCTGCTTGATTTCCATCACGCGAATCGGGAACATCCAGTCGTCGCCAAAATCGTAATGCAGGGTGAACTTCTGCCCTTTCTGCAAGCCGATTTTGTCCAGTGCAATGTCTGTCGAAGGGCTTTCCATGCCCAATTCTTCCGCCAGCGGATTATACTGATAGCAGTGTTCGCTGAACATTTTATTGTCCATGCAGAACTCATACAGATGCTCCTGGAAAAAGTCAAACGCCTCCATAATCGCATCGCACAGCTGGTCAAGCGTGCTGTCCCCGCAGATTTCCAGCGTTCTGTAAACCTCGTTCCCCAACCCCAGCGGATAGACCTTCAGCACATACTGATTCACCATCGTTTTATCCTCCTTGTCCTTTGGAAATCTCTACCCCCGCAGCCCCAAGAGCGCCAGCACCGCCGTTTCCAGCGCGCCGTCCTCGTTGTACAGCCCTGCCTTCACCTTGTATTCCGTGTCAAGGCAGATTCCCACGCCGCGCCGCACCTGCGCACCGGTGTAGCCCTGCGCCTGCCGCATCGTGCGCTCCGCCGCGAACGGCGCAATGCCAAGATTCTTCACCAGCTCCTGCCGACTCAGTTTCTCGTACTGCATGATTTTCACATGCTGCATCAGCCGGTACTGCCGCAGCAGCATTGCCAGAATGCCCAGCCGCTCCTGCCCGGCGGTCAGCATATCGCGCAGGAGCATCAGCGCCCGCGCGCGCTGCCCCGCGACGACGGCGTCCACCATCTCGAACACCGTGCATTCGATGGAGCGCGTCGCCACGGCGTGAACGTCATTCTCCGTGATGGTGTCGCGGTCGCCCGCCAGCGCCGTCAGCTTCTCGATTTCCGCGCGCAGCAGCGCCGTGTCATTGCCGACCGTGAAGGACAAAAGGCTCGCCACGTCCGGTGCGCACTTCTTCCCGTTCTGCTGGAACACGCGGACAATCCACCCGTTCAGCTCCGCATCCCCCAGCGGCTCGAAGGATACGATGCCCCCCTTCTTCTTCACCGCCGAATAGAGCTTCTTGCGCCCGTCCGCCTTGCCGCGCACATAGATAACCAGCACGCACGAATCCGGCACTTTCGGGATGTAGCTGACGAGCCGCTCTTCCGCCTCGCTCCGCCCAGTCGTGCCATTCAGCTCCCGCACAACAACCAGCCGCTTGTCCGACGCGAACGGCAGCGTTTCGCACGCCGCAATAATCTCCCCTGCCGACGGATTCTCCATAACGCTCTCGTTCAGCTCCGCCAGTCCGTCCGCCAGCACCGCCTTGCGCAGCGCGGCCAGCGTTACGCTCTTGATGTTCTCCTCCACGCCCTCAAACAGGTACGCACCGCTGACCTTCCCTGCCTTCAGCGCCTGCACAAATTCATTGTGATTCATTGCATTCCCTCAAATTCTTCGATGGTAAAGCAGCTGTCCGCCATACGGATGATGATGGCTCCGCTTTCCAGCGTACTGTACACATCCGCATCGGTGATGCCGCGCAGATAATCCGCCGCATTCTCCCGCTTGGTGGACACCAGCACGGCAGTCGGCGCGCTTTCGTCCAGAAAAGCCTGCGTCGTGCCGTTCTTTGACCCGTGATGCGCCGCTTTCACCACGTCCGCGGATACGGCGGCGTACTGCCCGTACCGCGCGCTCAAATCACCTGTCAGCAGCAGCTTCACGCCCTCCGCCTCCACCAGCAGCGCCATCGAGCCGTCATTGGCGTTCGACGCTGAAAATCCTTCCGGCGGAAAGAGCACCGTCAGCTTTCCTTCCGCCCACTGGAGGATGTCGCCGCGGCAGACGGTTTCGATGACCGTGCCGTTTTCCTCCATCCGCGCCAGCAGCGGGAGTACCTCTTCGTCGAAATCCGCCGTCAGGGCGCCGGACGGCATCACGCACCGGCGAATTGGTATGCCCTCATCCAGCAGTTCCCGCACGCCGCCCGCGTGGTCGCTGTGCAGATGCGTCAGCACGAGCAAATCCACCGGCAGATGCTCCGCGCACAGGTATGATGCCAAATCGCCGCCGTATTCGCCCGCATCCACGACCAGCACATGTTTCTCCTGCCGCAGCACGGCGGCATCGGCGTCGCCCATGTCAAGCTGTATATATTCCGTCCCGGAAAACGGCGCGGGCAGCAAAATCGTCGCCATCAGCGCCGCCCCTGCCGCAAGCATCGGCAGCCGCTTTTTGCGGTTCTGCCAGCGGTTCCGGCTCTTCCCGAACGGCAGCAGCGCCGCAAACACCAGCAGCCAGCCGAGTACCACCCACGCATCCGGCTGACGTGTCCACAGCGTCGGCGCGAACCGCCCCAGTGCGTTCACCAGGCGCAGGAATCCCTCACTGACTGCGCGCGTCGCCGCCCCCGGAAGCGCCGCCAGCCACGGAATCGGCGTCAGCAGCAGTGTCACCCAATCCAGCAGGAGCAGCACGTTCATCCCCGCCACCAGCAGCACATTCACCGCAATGCCCAGCAGCGGCACGCGCCCGAACCAGTACAGCTCCGGCAGCAGCACGCCGAACTGCGCCGCCGCGGAGACGGACAGCAGGGACAGTATCTTCCCCTTCCAGCCGCGCTTTTTCTGCGCGTTCGGGGCGGTCTGCGCCGTTATCCCGCAAATCGCCGCCATCACGCCGTACGTCATCTGGAACGACGCGCTGAACAGCTGTGCGGGCGCAAACATCAGCTGAATCATTGCCGATGCGCACAGCACATGCGGCATCAGCACCCGCTTGTGGCGAATTCTTCCCCAGCAGACGAGCGCCCAGAGCAGCACGGCGCGGATGGCGGGCGCATTTCCACCTGTCAGGAACGCGTACGCCAGCAGCATCGGCAATGTCAGCGCCATCCGAAGCCGCCGATGTTTCACCGGCATTATCAGCAGCGCCAGCAAGGCGACCAGCACGCCCACATGGAAGCCCGAAACGGACAGAATATGCGCAATGCCGAGCCGCCGGAACTGTTCCTGTTCCTCGTCCGGCACTTCGTCGCGCATTCCCAGCAGCACCGCACTCGCCAGCTGTCCAGATTCCTCGCCGCAAACGTCTCTCAACGTCTGCGCCATGCGGTGATTGAACCGTGCCGCCAGGCCATAAAGAGAAAGCCCGTCCGGCAGCGCTTGCAGTTTCGCCGCACCATACAGGCCTATCAGGATGTTCTTCTGCCGCAGAGCCTGCCGAAAGTCGTACCCATGCGGATTCCGCTGTCCCTGCGGATGATAGACTTCGGCGGTCATGCTGATTCTTGCCCCCGGCGTCAGGAAGTCCGGGATATTTTCATCCGTTTTGAGGTAGAACGTCCAGTACGCGCCAGATGCAATGCGCTCGCCGTTCAGCGTCACGTCCCGCAGGATAACGCGCACCTGCCCCTTCTCCGTGCGGAAGTCCACCTCGCCCGCAACGACGCCTGTCACCTGCGCGTCTCCTTCCGGCGGAAGCGTCGGATTCGCCGCGCGGATGCCCAGCGCCGCGCCAAGCAGGAACGTCAGCAGCAGGCAGCCCGCCGCGCGCGTTCTCCGCTGTCCCAGCAGAAGCAATCCCGCCAGCGCCGACGACACGCAGAGCATCGGCATTGCACTCGTCGGTGCTTGGAAGCCGAGGGCGATGCCCGCCATCATCAGCAGTGCCGCGCAGGGCAGGAGAGCGGTTTGCAGCAATGCGTGCCGTGTTCGCGCGTCAGACACGATACGTTGCGCCGATATGCGCCAGCTCCGCGTCCGTGCGAATCGCCCGCGCCTGTTTGAGCAGCGTTTCCGTGTCGATGTTCGGATTCAGGTGGGTGATAACGAGCTTCTTCACGCGAGCATCGCGCGCCAGTTCCGCCGTCTGCGCCGCGGAGAGGTGCGGCAGACCCTCCTGCCACATTTCCGTCGGGAACAGCCCATCCGCCAGCAGCAGATCCGCGTCCTGCGCGAAGTCCGTCAGCCCCTCCACGGTATTGGTGTCGCCGGTATAGCACAGCGTCTTTTCGCCGTCCGTCACGCGGTACATAACCCCCGGCACAGGGTGACGCGCGGCAAAAACGCGCACGGAAAATTCACCAATCTGCACCTTGTCGTCCTTTTGCACGTCATGCAGGCAGAAAGCGCTGTTTTGCTGCACCACCTTGCGCACCATCGACGATTCATCCACCGGCGCGTAGACATCCAGCGGTTTTGCCGCGCACGCCTGCAAGCGGAACAAGAGCGGCAGCACGTCGCTGCAATGATCGAAGTGCCAGTGCGAGAGCAGCAGCGCATCCAGCTTCTCCGGCGGCATCAGCGCCGTCAGCCTTCCAAGCGTGCCGCTGCCCATATCCATCGCCACGCGCGTCTTTTCCCCGCGCATCAAATATCCCGACGTTGCGCCATTCGCCGCCGGAAACGGTCCATTCATCCCCAGCACAGTCAATTCCATTCGTATTCTCCTTACCTTCGGGGAGGCGCAAGGGGCTTTGCCCCTTGACCCCACAAGGGATTTTCTCCCTTGACCCTTCCGCGCGATTGAGTTGGTGACTTTTTCATACAGTGCCCGCGTGTTGATTAAGGAAACGCAAGGGGCTTTGCCCCTTGACCCTTCCGCGCGATTGAGTTGGTGACTTCTTCATGCAGTGCCCGCGTGTTGATTAAGAAAACGCAAGGGGCTTTGCCCCTTGACCCCAGCAGGGCGCTGCCCTGCACCTGCGAAGGGTCTTCGACCCTCTCGACACCCTTTTCGCGATTCAGTTGGGCGCGCTTTCATGCTATGCCCGCGTGTTTATCCGTGGGAAAGTTAGTCAGCCTACCGCCTCGTTGACCGTTTCTTCCTGCATCGCGTCCCACAGCTCCGTCTGTTCCTGCACGAAGTCCTCATCCGGCATCAGCGGCGTCGCGGTGTCCTGATCGTAGGAAACCGTCATCTGCACCAAGACGGCAGCATAGCCCAAGCCATCGACATTGACTTTCTTGTTCAGCCCGACCTTCTTGCCGTCAAAGCGGCGCGTACCCAGCGTCTGCGCGGAGAGGGCGGATTTCGCCACATACACCGCCGCGCGGTCAATCGTGCCATCCACCGTCAATTCCGCCGATACGCTCAATTGACCGTTGCGCACCGTGAACGTTACGCAGCCAAGCTGCACATCGCCGGAGACCATCGGCACGACCATCGGCAGTTGATTATTCAGCGCGCTCAAATCCAGCAAAATCGCCTTTTTAGGCGACGAAACGCCGCTAATATCCGACAGCGGCAGTCCCGCCGTGGTGACGTTGGAATCCGTCAATCTTGGCGCAACACGAACGACCGTGAAGCTGTTTTCACCGCTGTCCGTAGACAGGGTGACGCGATACGTCGTCTGTGCGCCATTCTGCGGCAGATACACATCCTCTGACGCGAACATTCCGCTGCACACGCCGTAATCGCGCTGATAGACCGTTGAGCCCCACTCGTCGCGGATGGTCATTGTAACGCGGCTGTCCGTATCCAGCGGACATGACACGGACAGATACCCCTTGTCGCTCGTCACACTGCCGCCCTGCGACGCATCCGCATAGTACACATCTTCCGCCAGCGCCGGAAAAGCCGCCAGCAGCATGAGCAGCAGCGCCAGAAATACGCCCTTTTTCATCAAGGGATTCACCTCTATGAGATATTACGCAGACCTTCCCGCCTGCACTGATTCAACGATTTTCCGATGGTTTTTCATCCCGCGCAAAAGGGCTTTTCTCAGTCCACCATCAATGTAACCACCGCCGGCACAATCACCTCGCGGAAGCGCAAATCTGCGCGCTCCGCCAGCACGCCGGGGGTAATGCACTGGTCGATTTTCGCAAATTCCGGCACATTGATTGTCTCGGAGGACGTTGTCGTCAGCGTATGCACGTCGTTTTGGAAGGTATCGCCGCGCTGCGGGCGGATGACCACCAGCCCCAAGCGCTTCATGGCGTATTCCAGCCGGGTCAGCTGGCTGAGCATTACCGCGCGCAGTTCCAGCAGGGGCTTGGCTTCCTCGGCGCTCATTTCCGGCTTCATCAGCTTCGCAATCGCCTGATCCACCGCGTCGCCGAGTTTCGTCGCCATGCCGACGTAGCACTGCCCCAGCATCCGCGTATCCGCCTGATAAATCGCCGTCTGCCACTGCTGCATCCGGGCGTTCTGCTCCTCCTGCATCCGCGCGAAATCCTGCCGCAGTTTGTCGTACTGCATCCCCGCGTCGTCAAACAGCTGCGCCGCCCAGCGCGCTTCGTCCTCCATCCGCTCGCGAACCGCCTTCTGCTGCTGTCCAAACGCCTCTTGGAATTTGGCGCGCCCTGCCTGTGCAAACTGGGCTTCCTGCGCCTTCAGTTTTTCTTCAAATTCTGCCAGCAGCTTTTCCTTTAAACCACCGATGGGAAGCACCCGGCCACGCAGGGTGATTTCACCAGTCATGGCCACATGGGCGTA
>OGMF01002716.1_pt1 | contig 14503 bp, 9 predicted proteins | sample 1572921 | NCBI WGS metagenome assembly OGMF01 (sample SAMEA2581919, study PRJEB24529) | metagenome | biome: Human gut stool | place: China | collected 2011
GCCAATGCGCGCGCAACGCCGATGCGCTGCCGCTGACCGCCGGAAAACTCGTGCGCGTAACGCGAGGCGTGTTCACTGTTCAGCCCGACATAGCCCAGCAGCTGCAAAATGCGCTCCTCCCGCTCCTTCTTGGAGGAATACAGGTGGTGCACATCCAGCGGTTCGCCCACGATGTCCGACACGGTCATGCGCGGGTTCAGCGAGGAATACGGATCTTGGAACACCATCGTCGCCTTCGTGCGGAACTTCTGCAAGTCCGCTTTCGTCTTGACGGGCTTGCCATCGTAAATGATTTCGCCCGCCGTCGGCTTGTACAATTGGAGGATGGTGCGCCCAACAGTCGTCTTGCCGCAGCCGGATTCGCCCACCAGACCGAGCGTTTCGCCCTTGTTGATGGTGAAGGACACATCATCGACCGCCTTCAGCGGCTTGGTGCGGAAGAAGCCCATGTTGATGTCAAAGTATTCTTTCAGTCCTTTGACTTCCAGCAATGGCTGGTGCATCTGCGCTTCAGACACAGGGCACTCCTCCTTCCTCCGTGATGCTGCCGTCCTCAACGCCCTTCTTGACGTTCATCCAGCAGGTTGCCATATGGTCGTCGTTGATGAGCATCCGAACCGGCTTCTCTTTCAGGCAAATCTTCATCGCCGCCTCGCAGCGGGGCGCGAACGGGCAGCCCTTGGGCATGTTCAGCAGGTCAATCGGCGTACCGGTAATCGGCTCCAGGCGCTGTCCGTTGTTCTCCGCCGTCGGGATGGAGCGCATCAAGCCCTTCGTGTACTCGTGGCGCGGGTTGTAGAAGATTTCATCCGCCGTCCCCTGTTCGCAGATAGACCCGGCGTACATGACGATGACCTCGTCGCACATCTGGGCGACAACGCCCAAGTCGTGCGTAATCATGATAATCGCCATGCCCATCTTCTTCTGCAAATCGCGCATCAAATCAAGAATCTGCGCCTGAATTGTCACGTCCAGCGCGGTCGTCGGCTCGTCGGCAATCAGAATGTCCGGCTCGCACGCCAGTGCCATGGCAATCATCACGCGCTGCCGCATACCGCCCGACAGCTCGAACGGGTACTGCTTCATGCGCTTTTCCGGCTCGTTGACGTTGACCAGCTTCAGCATCTCCACCGCCCGTTCGCGCGCCTGATGGCGGTTGCGGTCGGTGTGCAGCAGAATTGCTTCCATCAGCTGCCGACCGATGGTGTAGGTCGGGTTCAGGGACGTCATCGGGTCTTGGAAGATAATCGAGATGCGGTTGCCGCGCACGGAGCGCAGCAGCTTCTCGTCCGCGCCGACCAGCTCCTGCCCGTCGAATTTCACGCTGCCGCTGACGATTTTGCCCGTCGGCGCAAGAATCTGCATGACGGAATACGCCGTGACGCTCTTGCCCGAACCGCTTTCGCCCACGATGCCCAGCACCTTGCCGTGGTCAAGGCGGAACGAAACGCCATCCACCGCCTTGACTTCGCCCGCGTCGGTGAAGAAGGATGTATGCAGGTCATTGACTTCCAGCAATGCCATTTTGTCCAGCTCCTTTCATCACGCATTCAGCTTCGGGTCAAATGCGTCGCGCAGGCCGTCGCCGAACAGGTTCAGGCTCAGCACGATGAGGCAGATGACCACGGCGGGGATAATCAAGCGATAGGTGTAGGAATAGATGCCGTTGAGCGCGTCAGAAGCCAGCGAACCCAGCGAAGGCATCGGCGCGTTGACGCCCAGCCCCAGGAAGGACAGGAAGCTTTCGGTGAAAATCGCGTTCGGAATTTGCAGCGCAGTCGAAATAATCACGACGCTGATGCAGTTCGGCAGAAGGTGCTTGCGGATAATCCACCGCGCCTTCGCGCCCGTCGCCTGCGCCGACAGCACATACTCCTGCTCGCGGAGGGACAGAATCTGACCGCGAATCAGGCGCGCCATGCCCACCCAATAGAGCAGACCAAAGACGATGAACATGCTGATGATGTTCGAGCCGATTTTCTCTAAGATGGTGCCTTCCACATGCAGCACCTGCCCCAGCACGACCGACAGCAGGATGATGACCAGCATATCCGGCAATGAGTAGATAATATCGACGATTCGCATGATGAACAAGTCCACCCTGCCGCCGAAGTATCCCGCGACTGCGCCAATCATCATGCCAATCACCAGCACGATGATGCTGGCGAAGAAGCCGACGGCGAGGGAAATGCGTGTCCCGTAGACGACGCGGATGAAGTAGTCGCGTCCGTGCGCGTCCGTGCCGAAGATGTGCGGGAAAACAGATTCTCCTTTGTCGATTTTCTTCAGTTCCGTCTTACCGTACTGGAACGGCGCGAGGTTGTTGTAGCTGTTGTCCATCGGGCGTCCCTTCGTCTGTCCCAGCATCTGGTCATACGAGTACGGCCAGAACATCGGAATAATGATGGAGGACAGCGTAATCAGCACAATCAGAATCAGGCTGATGGTCGCGACCTTGTTCTTCAGCAGGCGCTTCACGCCGTCTCGGAAAAAGGTCGAGGACGGCCGCATCCGGGAGATGACTTCCTTTTCCTCCGCCGTCGCGGGCATGAAGGAATCCACATCCAGATGCAGGCTAAAGGGCTTTTTCTTGTTCATCATCATGATGCAGAGGCCTCCTTATTCGTAATCAATGCGCGGATCAACCACCTTGTAGAGCAGGTCGCTGATCAGATTCATAATCACGATTAAAGAGGCGAGGAAAATGGTCGTCCCCATAATCATGGTATAGTCGCGGTTGGTGATGCTGGATACGAACTGGCGGCCGATACCCGGCACGGCAAAAATCTGCTCGACGACCATCGAACCGGTGACGATGAACGCCAGCATCGGGCCGAAATAGGTGATAACCGGAATCAGCGAGTTCTTCAGCGCGTGACCGAAGATAATTTTCTTGCCCGAAACGCCCTTGGCGCGCGCGGTGCGGATATAATCCTGCCCCAGCACGTCGAGCATGGAGGAGCGCGTCAGGCGCGTGATGTAGCTCATCGGGTAGAGCGCAAGGGTGATAATCGGGAGGATCAGGCCTTCGGCCGTCGCGCCGTTCGCGGGTACCCAGCCTAACTTGACTGAGAACACTATCAGCAGGAATGACCCCATAATGAACGACGGCATGGACACGAACGCGGTCGTAATCACCATAATGATCTTATCCAGCACGGTGTTGCGCCGCAGCGCCGCCAGCGCGCCGAGGACGATGCCGACGATTGCCGCGCTGAACGCCGCAATCAGACCAAGCTTCGCGGAGGTCTTCATGCCATCCAGAATAATGTCGATGACCTGACGGCCGCGCTGTTTCAGGCTCGGCCCGAAGTCCAGCTTCGTCACCACGTCGCGCAGATACGTCACATACTGCTCGCCCAGCGGCTTGTCCAGCCCGTACTTGGCCTCCAGCGCCGCCTGCGCTTCCGCGGAAATTGCCTTTTCACTTGCGAACGGTCCACCCGGAATCGAGTGCATCACGAAGAACGTCACCGTGATGACAATCCAGATGGTCAGCAGCGCCAGCAGCACGCGCTTGAGGATATAAAACAGCATCTTGGAATTCATCCGCTTCACCTTCCCGGCAGGGGCGCTGCCGCGTCTGCCTGCGTTTCTTGTTCATCGACGCGCAAAACCAACCAGTTTCACCGCGACGATGCTTTATTATGCAACACTGTATGGAGAAAATCAAGTGTTTTGCTGCACAAACTGTGTTTTTTTCATGTTTTTCTCGTGTATTTTGAATATTTTCGGCTATGTTGTTGCATTTGTCAAGTTTTCTGCAGCTCCTTGTGCATTTTTGCGCACAAAAAAAATGCAGGACGCTCATTCGTCCTGCATCGTGGTAACGAAGTGAATTACTCCGCTGCCGCCAAGCTGCCGAAGATCTCCAGCGGCATGTTTTCCAGCGCGTCGCCCACTTCCTTGCTGGCGACCTGGAACGTCACGGCGAGAACCGTCTCGTCGTCAAGGAAAGCATACAGCGCCAGCACGGTGTCGCCCGGCGTGTACATGAGGCAATAGTTTTCGTTGACATACAGCTCAGCGAGCATTTCTTCCGTCGCGCCCGCGTCCTGAATGCCTTGCAGCAGCGTTTCAAAGCTCATCGCGGACAGCTGCGCCGTAATGCTGACCGTCTGGTCGGCGTTGACGGCGAAGAGCAGGATGTTCTCGGCGTTTTCCGTGCCTGCGGGGACTTCCTGAACAGCCCAGTCCGCCGGAATCTGCATCGTCAGACCCGTGTCACCCAGCGCAACCGTCTGCGCCTTGAAGCTGACATTCATTTCAACTGCCGGCACTTCCGCTTCTTCCTCCGCGAACGCAAAGGCAGTGCAGCACATCATGAGCGCCATCAGGAGAGCAAGGAGTTTCTTCATATTTGTTTCCGTCCTTTCATTTCCAGCATGATTCGGCTGATTTCTTTCCATATTAAACAGCCACATCTGGTAACATTTATGATACCAAATGCAAGCCGCTTTTGCAATACGCTTTCGCGCAGGAAAACGGTTGATTCGCGCGGATTTGGGATTTCAGAATGAAGCAGCTTCCATTTTTATTCGGAAAATGCGAGTGAAGTAACTTTTATTTACTTTTCAATTCTCACAAAAACAAACAGTTGATTCTTTCCGTAAAAGCGGACTTTACTTCCCTCCCCCTTCACAAAAAGCGGGGCACCGCGAGAGCTTTCGCCCCCGCAGCACCCCGCCATCCGCGGATGCGCAATTCCGCATTGTCCCTTACTTCTTCGTCCAGTCCTGCTTTTCGCCGACGCCGTAGTTTGCCGGCAGCACGTCGTCATCAACCAGCACGAAGCCCATATCCGCCGTGTAGGTCGTACTGGCGGAGGTCACCTGCACCGGGTTCGATTCGCCGTTTTCGCCCAGAATCGACGCAATCAGCGGAATATCCGTGCGCATACGCGTCGGCACAACTTCCGCCGGGTAGATGGGCTTGAGCGTGTACACGCCCGGATACAGGTTCTCAAAGGTGTAGTAGCCATACGCGTCGGTCGTCGTTTCCGCGACGAGCTGATCGTTTCGCCACAGCTCGATGCGCATGTCACCCAGACCGAGTTCGCCCGCGTCCTGCAGGCCGTTGCCGTTCAGGTCAAGCCAGCAGAAGTCGCCCAGCGTGCCCGGCTGCACCGCGCCGATGTTCTGCTCCAGCTGATGCTGGCTCATGCGCAGGGCAATCAGGTCGCTCTCTCCCTCGCGGGCGGTGTAGGTCGTCATCACGCTGATGTTCTGCCCGTCCTTGAGGCGCGTGTCGTCCTTTTCTACGACGACGTAGCCGTTCGGGAGCGTCACACGCAGACGGTAGTTGCCCGGCATCAAGCCGTCAAAGCGGTAGATGCCGTCCTCGCCCGTCGTCGCGTTTTGCAGTTCGCTGCCCTTTTCGTCCAGCAAGATAACCTCCGCGCCGGACAGGGGCGCAATCTCGCCCGCGTTGTCGCACCAGACCATGCCGCCGATGCTTGTGTCAATCTTCAAGCCCAGCATCGGCGCAGTATAGTTGTTGTTTTCGCTAATTTCAATTTCGGTCATGACGAGCTGACTGCCCTCGGTGGTGAAGGTGCTGTCGCCCAGACGCGCCGCCTGCGTACCTTCCTTGAGGTCGTAGGCAAGGCTGTACACGCCGGGGGCAATGCCGTCGATGGCGAACCGCCCATCCGCATCGGTCTGCACCTGCGCAAACACCGCGCCGGTTTCATCCAGCAGGGTCAGCGTCTCGTTTTCCGGGGTGATTTCGCCCGCGTCCATGCGGCCGCTGTCATTCTCATCCACCCAAACCTGACCGGACATCTTCGACGGAATCACGCCGCCAAGCGCCTGATTCAGCCATTCCTCGCCCAGCCCGATTTCGATGTTCACCTGCTGCTCGTTCAGCCCGTGCATCAACGGCAGGGTCACATTACCGTCCAGCTTGGAGAGCACCATGCCCTCCGGGAAGCGCAGGGTCAGCGTGTAGGTGTCCGGCCGCAGCCCGGTGAAGCTGTACGCGCCCGTCGCATCGGTGAGGACGGTCTGCTCCGTCAAATCCTCGCGGGAGGGGGTCAGTATCAGCGTCACGCCGGCAAGCGCCGCTTCGTTTGCATCCTGCGCGCCGTTGCCGTTGTGATCGGCAAACACCGTGCCTTCAATGTCTCCCAAAGCCAGTGCGCCGCACAGGGGCGCGGCAAACTCCTCACCCACACCGATGGTGAAGGAATCCGTCGTGCCGTCGGAATCCGGCGCGATGGTGTTGCCGCCGTCCGTCAGGGGAGCAAACACGCCGTCGCCCGGCAGCTCGTAGCGCAGGCGGTACGTCCCGGGCAGCACCGCGTCAAACAGGAAGCTGCCATCCGCGCCGATTGTGCGGGTCGCCACGTCGCCGGTTTCGTCCATCAGGTGAACCACCACGCCGAGCAAGCCGCCTTCATCCGCGTCGCGCAGGCCATTGTCGTTCTTGTCGGCAAACACCACGCCGGACACATGTCCGGGGGTAATCATGCCGATATCAAGCCCCGTCAAATCCGCGCCCATTGTCAGCGCCACCGGTTCACTTTCGCCCGCGCCGCCGGAGAGGTTGCGGAGGATATTGCCGTCGCCCGTGCGCGTGAACGCCAAGCCGCTGTTCGCGGTCGCGCTCACGGTGTACTGCCCCGGCGCAAGGTCATCGAAGGTATACACGCCGCTGCGGTTCGTTTTCGCCGTGCGGGTATTGCCGTTTTCATCCGTCAGGGTGACGGTGAAGTTGTTGACCATCTTTTCCGCGTCCATCCGGCTGCCGGAGAAGTCGTCATCCAGATACACCGTGCCGGAGATGCTGCCGTAAGTAATCGCGCCGATGGCCATCGTCATCTCGCTGTCGTTCTCCAGCACCACGTCGGAAATCGTGTGCTCGCGGCGGTCAGTGCCGGGGGCGAACAGGTTGCCGTACTCGCCCTCGCCCGCGATGGTGTACACATAGCCTTGCGGAATCGTCGCTTTGACGCGGAACGTGCTGCCGCGGATGTTGGCGAAGGTGAAGCGCCCGTTCTCGTCGGAGACGGTGTTCAGCAGCTCCTTGCCGATGGCCTGACGGTACAGGACGACCTTCACGCCTTCCAGCGTCTTTTCGCCCTCGTCGTACACGCCGTTGTTGTTTTCATCCAGGAAGCAGATGCCGTTGATGTTAGAGCCCTTCATCACGCCAAGGAGGACTTCCTCCAAGTCACCGCGTTCAAGAATCACCTGATCCGTTTCGGAGCGCTTAAATTCGCTGGTGATGAGGGAGCGGCGATTACCGCCCGTCTGGCTGTAGCGCGCAAACACCAGGCCGTCCGGCAGGCTGTATTCGACATTGTATGTGCCGTAGCGCATTTGACCGATGTAGAATTTGCCGTCCTCGCCGCTCTCGGTTTCGTACACCAAGCCGTTTTTCACGCCGACGGCGCGGATTTTGATGCCCGCTTGACCGGGTTCACCGTCCTGATACACGCCGTCGTCGTTTTCATCCAGCCACACAAGACCCTGCAGCGCCGCCATCGTCATCACGCCGACGCCCACGTCGGTCACAGAACCGGCTTCGAGGGTCAGCGGCACGCTGCTTTGCACTTGTTCGGTCGTTTCATCCATGATGGACATGTTCGCGCTGACATTTTTGCCGTGCGCGCCATGGCCGAAGCCCGCGGGCAGCTCGCTGCGCAGGACGTACGTCCCCGCCGGCACAGCCAGCGACACTTCGCCGTTCTTGTCCGTTTCGCCGGATGCCACAACAACCTCCACGCCGTTGACTTCGGTGATGAGGCTCATCGTCGCGCCGGACACGCCTTCCTCGTACTTCCCGCGTGAACCGTTGTTATCGTTGTCGCGGAAGGCGTGGATGGTCAGCGCCGCCGGATTCGCCGCCTTCGCGGTCACAGTCGCGGGTTCGTCGCTAATGACGAGCGCGCCGTTGGCAAGGGTCACGCCCGCATCATAGCGGACGACGTACGTCCCGTATTCGAGGAACTCCGCCTGCCAGGCGCCGTTTTCATCCGTCACCGCTTCCGCCGCGACTTCGCCCGCCTGATTGACCAGCTGCACCTGCACGCCGCTCATCGGCTGACCGTCCAGCCCCAGCACCACGCCGGAAGCGTCGCCGGTGGCATGGTTCGCCAGCGCCGGCAGCACAACGGTTTCGCCCGCGCCGATTTCCACCAGAATGCTCGCCGTCACGCCCGTATCGGTCGTGCTGAGCGTCCAGCCCTCGGTGTCATACAGGCCGCGCGGCAAGGCTGCCGTAATCTGGTAGGTATCAGGATACAGGTTGTTCAGCGCAAACGCGCCGCTGACCGTCATCTGTTCACTCATCCGCTGGCCGGAAATCGTTACTTCCGCCGGGGCAGACAGATCGTCGATGCTGCCGGTCATGCCGCCGCTGAGCGTCAGATCCAGTTCATAACGGCTGGGCTGCATCGCCTGAATGTTCACCAGCCACTGCGCCTGACCCTTCTGCAGGTTCGGCCAGCCGTTCACGCCCGTCAGCAGCGTGCCTTCCGGCAGCGTCACCGTGACGGCGTATGTCCCGTGGAAGAGGTCGGCTTCCTGCACCGTCTCGCCATCGGTCAGGTAACCCGTGCGGGTCGTTTTGCCGTCCTCGCTAACAATCTGGTACGCCACTGCCGCGTTCACGCCGCGCATGAGCATCGTCAGCGTGCCGTCCACGGGTTCAGGGGTGGGGGTCGGCGTAGGCGTAGGCGTCGGGCTCGGCGTGGGCGTCGGGCTCGGGGTCGGGGTAGCCGTCGGGGTTGGCGTCGGCGCTTCCGTGGGTTTCTCCGTCGGTTCCTCCGTCGGATTCTCGGTCGGCGCTTCCGTCGGCGCTAAGGTCGGGGTAGCCGTCGGGGTCGGCGTAGGTGTTGCCGTTGGCGTAGGCGTTGCCGTCGGGGTCGGTGTAGGTGTCGGGGTGGGCGTCGGCGTAGGCGTAGGTTCAGGCGTGGCGGTCGGCGCCATCGTCGGCGGCACATAGTAATAGGAAGCGTTCACCTTCGTCACGGAATCCGCACCCGTGTAGCGCTCAATGTTGATAATCTTGTCGCGCCAGCTTTCAATGGCCAGCGAAGCCTTCGTCATGCGCAGGGTATACAGCCCCGTGTGAATCGCCGTCGGCAGGGCATAGTCGCCCCGGCTGTCGGTGTCGAAGGAGAGAATCGTCTCGCCGCGCTCGTTAATCAGGTCAAAAGAGGAGCTGCTCTCCGTGTGCACGGTGAACAGACCCGTGTCCGTCAGCACAGCAATGACCGCTTTGTTCAGCCGTCCGCCGACAATCGACACGGTGTAGCTCGCCGCCATAATGGCGTCCTCCGGCATCGTTTCCGCCACCGGGACAAGCTGCACATTGCCCGTTCCGGGGACGGAAATCGGGTCGCTGCCGAAGTCGGTCAGGCGAATCGTGCCGACCGCCTCCCCGTTCTGCATGACGGTAAAATCGCCCGTGAATTTCCGGGATTCATACGTTCCCGCGCTTGTGGCATACATGCCCAGAAAATCCACTTGCAGCATCGTCAGCTCCGATGCCGCAGCCGCGGGGAGCAGCATCAGCAGCATTCCCAGCGTGAGCAGGAGTGACAGAAATCGCTTGCCAAGCATCCTCATCTTGCCTGTTCCTCCATCTGAATCATCCGCAAGCCGTGCGGAGTAAAGTCACAGAATAATCCATGTACTATGGTAAAGCAATCCGCCCGACTTGTCAACCATTCCGCGCATATTTTTACAATTGGATTGCTTTTCTGGTCGAAAATCAGCATGTTCCGGCAATGAAAAAGAAGGCTGACTTTTTCAGTCAGCCTCCCATGCGGATACTATTCCCAAATGAGAATGCGCCGAGATGCACCGCAAATGATTCGTTCTGGCTGACGCGAACGCCAGCGCGGGAAAGGCGCAAGCAGATGGCACAGGCGAATGCAGGAAATCGTATCAGTTGCTGCCGCCCATCAGCAGGGTCAGCATGCTCTCCGGCAGACTCATCAGCAGGGTCATGGGCAGGTTCTGCAGGTTGTTCATCACCTTGACGAACCACGTCTGGAACTCACTGTCCGTCATCGCGCCCAAATCCTGCGCCTTGCTCACGTCCAGCGCGTCCTTCGCGTCGCAGGTGCGGGTTTCCGCCGTGATGGTCACAACATCCAGACCCATGAAGCGCACCAGCACATCCACCTTGCGTACGCCCTGTTCGCCGTCCATCGTCGTAGCGGTCGTCACCACAACGCCGAAGCCCTGCTCGACACCGTCCACCGTTTCCTTGATTTCCACATCAACAACGCTGCTGTCCGTGCCGACGCCCTTGCCGCTGACGTTGATTTCAACGGGGTCTTCGCCATCATAGGCGGTCAGATTCGCCGTGAAGTTCTCCAAGTCGCCTGCGAAGGTCAGCGTCGCCGCGGTATCTTCCGCGCTCTTGATGGTCACAAGCCACGTCGCCACGCCGTCCGCCGTATTGCGGGTCATCGTGAAGGAGATCGGCAAGGGTTCTTCGCCGCCGTTGTTGATCTTCACCGAAGCCGTCATGCGAACCAGCTCGCCTGCTTCAGTCATCCAGTATTCATAAACGATGTCATCCGCGTAGAGATCTGCTTCATCAAGTTCTTTCAGCAGGTCGTCCCAGCTCGTGTCAGCAGCGGAAAAAAGCGCATCCATGTAAGCACCGACGCTCGGAACGCTGTGGATCATTTCCAGCAGGGCTTTCGTCATCTCGACGATCTTTTCCGGCGGAACGGTGACTTTGACGTAGCTCTTCGCCGCGTCGCAGTCGCCGGGCTGCTCGGTCACTTCTGCCATTTCTTCACCGGACAGTATTTCGTTCATCATGGTCATGAACGCCGTGGTGTCCGCCTGCGTCAGTTCTTCCATGAGCTGCTCTTCCGTCATGCTGCTCAGGTTCGCCGCTGCTTCCATCAGGGCAGTGTATTCCGCATTGCCGCTCAGCTGTTCCTTCGATTCTTCAATCGCCTTGTCGATATCCTCGTCGCTCTGACCGGACATCTTCATCGTCGCGCGGAGGGCTTTTTCCCTGATGGCTTCCACGTCCTTGCTGTTCACAGCAATCACGCCGCCCAGCAGCGCGCTGGACACATACATCAGCTGGTTTTCTTCCGCAGCAGTCGTCAGCGATGCCATACCCAGCACGCTCTTGCCGCTCAGGTTCAGGTCAAAGCCAGCTTCGTCGCCCTGCTGATAGCCGGTCAGGGACAGCGCCGCCAGCAGGTCGTTGATGGCAGCCATCGCGGTGTCATCCCCGCCCAGCGCCGCCACGAGGTCAGCGTTCAGGTCGTGGATGGTGATGGTGGTTTCCTGACGCGCGGCATTGTCCCACACGCTGTTTTCCGCCATCGAGGTCAGTGGCATCGCCAGCATCATGATGCTGAGCAGTACCGCAAGCAATTTCTTCATGGGGGTTTCCTCCTTGTTATTTGGTTTCCCTTTTTCTTTATAGCGAACACTGCGGAGCAGTGATGCTTTCGGTTGATGTTAGTCGGCGTTATCCAAAATGATGGTGCTGCTCGGCAGCGTCGTCGTACCGTCCATGAGCTGCCGCACGCTGTTCGGCAGATTCATCAGGATGCGCGGCAGAATCTTCGAAATGCTCGTCGCCAAGGTCAGCATGTAGGCGTTGAAGCGCGCGCTGCTGATTTCGCCCAAATCCAACACGTCGCCGTCGGACAGCAGGGGGCGCGGTTTGCACGAAAAGGTCGTCGTGTAGATGGTCAAGCCGACTTCACCGCCAGACAAGAGCCGAATTCTCGCCTCCCGATATACACTGCTGCTCGAACCAGACGTAAACACGCCGAATTGTATGCCGCTGTCCGTGCCGTTCGCTTCGGAGGTCGTGCGCACCTCTACATCGACCCTCCCGCCCCTGCGGTTCGGCTCAACCGTCAGCGAAATCGTCGTCTGCGTCTGGTCATCCGGCATAAGCACCAGTTCGGCATTCTTTTCACCGATGGTGAGGCGTCCCGTCGTGCTGTTCTCTTCCTTTTCCAGCGTCCAGTCGTACTGCAAGCCGTCCGCCAGCGTGTTCCGGTTCAGCGTGAACGTAACGGGCTTCAGGATTCCCTCGGTCGGCTCCACCTCGGACATTCTTTCCGCCCAGTCCGGAAGCGCGGAATAGTTCACAATCAGCTTGACAAGCTGCCCCTGCGCATCCGTGTACATCGTCACCTGCGCGTCGCTGTACAGCATCGTCTGCTGACGTACCTGCGCCGCCCAGTCGATTTCCTGCGGCACATACTCTTCCGTCGTCGTCTGCGACATGAATTGCATCAGATTGCCATAATCCGCCGCCAAATCCGCGAAGTTCTGGACGACAGGCACTTGCATCGCCGTTTCCAGCAGAATCGCCAGCCGATTGACCAGCTGTTCGTTCGTCAGCGTGAACGTACACACCTGTATCGCCGGGTCACAGCCTTCGATCTGCTCCGTCACAGGGTCAATCGTCATGGACGGCTGATATTCCGCCAAGCGGCGCTGCATCTCCGTAAAGTCAATCGCCGCAAGGCTATTCAGCACTTCTTCCGCCTGCACGTTTTCCGTGAAGAGGGGATTTTTGAGTACCTTCGCCGTCATTGCGCCCATCTGTCCCACCTGCGCAATCTGCTCCGCGTAGTACCCAGAGGATACCGTCTCGTTGATGACTTCCGCCGTAAGACCGCGCTGGCTGAGCTGCTGGCGGTACACCAGCTCCCCGAAATGCTGCATGTCCTCGTCGAGGTTCAGATACAGCGTCTCGCCCAGCAGGTCACTGCTGACATAGACATCCGCGCCGCTGAACTGCACGGCATAATCGACAATAGGCTGGTCGTTCAGCGTCACCTCATAGGCGGCTGACGTTGTCCCCTGCTGATAGACTATCACCCGCAGGGCATCCAGAAAGTCATTGACGGCTTTCTCCTCCGCTTCGTCGATGTCCGCCCCCAGCACCTTCGCATTGAAGTCTTTCAGGAAAATGACTGTCCTTGTCGCGCCGGGCGCACTTTCCTCCGCAAAACCACACATCGGCACCAGCATCGCCAGCGTCAGCAGAATCGCAAGCAGCTTCTTCATTCGTCAGCCTCCTTGACATTCGTTTGTGCGCTTTTCAGCATTCCATTACCATTATATCAAAAAAAACACCTGTTGCAAGCGAATATGCGCAAGTTTTACAATTCCGTGCCTGAAAGATGCAAATTTGCGCCTGAAAGCGCATCTTCGCGGGAAAAATGCTTGATGCCGTCATGCAAAATTTCTGTGAATGGCGCAAAAGGCCGTTTTCCCCTCTTGTGAAGCGCGAAAAAATATGCTACAATAGACAGAGTATTCCGGATTACTGAAAGGAGCTAATTCGCATGGAATTTCTGACCAAGCTTTTGGGCATCGCCACCGCCGTTGCGGAAACCACCACCACCGGTGCGGCCGACCCTGCCGCCGTCACCACGGATTCTGCCGCTGGCGGCATTGTCGGTATCCTCTTCAGCCTTCTGCCGCTGCTGCTGGTTTTCGTCCTGATGTACTTCATGATGATTCGCCCGGAGAAGAAGCGCCGCAAGAAGGAGCAGGACATGCTCGCGTCCCTGAAGAAGGGCGACCGCGTGTGCACCATCGGCGGCATCTACGCCACCATCGAGAGCATCAGGGACGACACCATCACCCTGAGCGTCGGCAAGGGCGACCAGACGATGGTTGTTGCGCGCTGGGCGATTCGCTCGGTGGAAGATGTGACCATCGAAAACGAGACCGAATCCCTGAACTAATCGCAAAATTCCCGGCTTCGTGCCGGGTTTTTTTGTGCCCGATTTTCCCGCCGCGCATATGCTGGGAGTGAACAGCTCACACGATGGGAGGAATCGCCATGAATCAGCGTCCGAATTGCTGCCGTCCCATGCCGCCGCAAGCGCCTTGTCCGTCCAGCCCGCCTTACCCGCCGAACCCCGCTTGCCCGTCTTGTCCGCCGACGCAGAAGGGCGTTTTATTGCCGCGAATCCTCGCCAGCGGGCGGGAGTGGCAGCGCCGCGCGTGTGTGGCGCTGTACGTCGGCGGTTTGCCGGAGGATGCAAACGGGCGACTGCAGCTCGTCGGCGTTACGGCGTGCGGTGACGCGGATTGGGAGATTGCGCCGTACCAAGAACCGCGCCCGTGCGGCTGCCGCGGATGCCGACCGTCTCGACCCGCGCCGTGCCTTCTGCGGGTGAATATTCCGGTTGTTTGCCAAGTGCAGGCGGAGTGCGGGCAGGTTTTGCGCGGCGAAAGTGTGCTGACAACGGATGTTGCGCTGCCGATTCGCTGTGTGCAGGCGGAATGCTGGCGCAACCAGATGATGGTGCTGCCGTGTGTTCGGCTGATTGACGGCGGCGCGCCTGTGTGTGCGGATGGCTGCCGTCCCCCTGTGTTCGATTGCACGATTGAACTGCTTGTCGAAGCCTACATGACGCGATGGGAAGCGTGCGGCACCCCTGCGCCGACTTGTCCGGATTTACCGCTATTCCCCCCGCCGCCGTTCGGGTGACAAGGGCGTTGGAAGACCCAAGGGGCTTTGCCCCTTGACCCCAGCA
>OGMF01002717.1_pt1 | contig 14499 bp, 6 predicted proteins | sample 1572921 | NCBI WGS metagenome assembly OGMF01 (sample SAMEA2581919, study PRJEB24529) | metagenome | biome: Human gut stool | place: China | collected 2011
CGGCAATGGTTCCAAACTCTCACGGAATTTCTTGTTGATGCGGAGGTTTACTTTATTTAGGTGGATGGAAGGAGAGCGGATTTCTTTCTTCTCCATTACCGGATGGTCGCATTTCAGCGATAAGGAGAAATAACCTAATTCTCCGACTTCCACAATCCAGCCTTGTTTCAACCAATGTTGTAACTCATCGGTGACTGCTTGCAAGCATCCTTCAATGGTGGCCTGACTGAAGCCGTTACTTTTAGATACTAATTCTATAAACTTCTTAGCATCAAGAGTTCCTGATGGAATCACTCGTGCGTGAAGTGGTTGCTGCTCATCCTTTTTTTGTGGGTTGCCACTGGCATAAAGATCGTAATAAACACTCATGTCTTATTTTGTTTTTAGTTATTCAGTAAATATTGTCTCCGGCTACATGATTTTATTCGTTTGACTATAGTCATTTAAAACGTTGACTATAGTGCTTCTTTTATTTGACTATAGTCTATCGAAAGAAACACTATAGTCAAATGAATTAATTTGTGCACTCAAAGGTATTAATTATTTCAGGTAAATACACTAATTTGTGCATTAAATGAGAGAATACTATGTGCTATATATTCTCAATTAATATTCATTAACTTATTTGCCGTAATACTTTTTAATATCTCTTGTGTATTAGCTAATAGATATTGAACTATTAACTTTAAAGACTAATATTATGGAAAAAGATTCTCCTTTTTCATCCACCGGCAGAAGGTGTATTGTAACCCTAATGTGCATATTTGTCACTGCTTTTGTTTATGCACAACAGCAAAAAATATCGGTTAGTATCAAAGAGCTTCCTCTTAAAGAAGCTATCAGTCAGATAGCAGAGAAGGCATCGATGAATGTAGCCTATAGTAAAGAATTTGTGGATACGAGTAGGAAAGTGTCATTGGAGGTAAAAGACACAGATGTAAACAAAGTACTAACTCTTTTGCTAAAAGGGACTAACATTGGGTTCCGTTTCCTGGATGACAGTATTTTATTTTATAATAAAGAATATCAAAATAAAACTGACCCTGTTGATTCGCAAGGAGAGAAAAAGGAACTGTATGTGAAAGGTAAAGTTACTGACGAGAATACGGAACCGATCATCGGAGCCACCGTATCGGTAAAGGGATCGACTACGGGTACAATCACCGATATCAATGGTCAGTATTCCATCAAGGTACCCTATGGAAGTACACTTCGGTACTCATACGTCGGCTACCGTGAAGAAAGCGTCATAGCGAAAGCAACGACAGTAAACGTAGTGATGAAAGAGAATGCTGTCAGCTTGGAAGATGTAGTAGTTGTAGGCTATGGCGTGCAAAAGAAAGTGAATGTAACAGGTGCCGTATCTATGGTTAAAGCGGAGGCTATTGAGAACCGACCTATTACTAACGTAACTACAGGGCTACAAGGATTGTTGCCTGGAGTTAGTATCGTTTCCTCTTCGGGGCAGCCGGGTGCTGTGCCCAGCATCAACATTCGTGGTACGGGAACTATTAACAGTAGTACAGCACCTTTGATCTTGATTGATGGAGTAGCCGGGGGAGACATCAACTTATTGAATCCTTCGGACATCGAAAGCGTATCCGTACTGAAAGATGCCGCCTCATCAGCTATTTATGGAGCACGTGCCGCTAACGGTGTTATTCTTGTAACGACTAAAAAGGGAGAAAAGAAAGAGCGCGTAGTATTTCAATATAACGGATATGCCGGATTCCAGACTCCCACAGCATTGCCCGAACTTGTTAATGGAAGGGAATACATGGAACTCTCCAATGAAGCCATGAGTGCTGCCGGATTTTCCAAGCCCTATACACAAGAGGCTTTTGATAAATATGATTCGGGACTGTATCCCAACGAATATTCCAATACAGACTGGATTGACGAAATATACAAAAGCCGGGCTTTTCAGACAGGGCATAATGTAAGTGCACGGGGTGGAAGCGAGAAAACCGGATTTTTTATGTCGTATGGTTTCCTGGATCAGGATGGACTGGTTGTAGGTGACGGATATAGTTCCAAGAGACATAATGCGCGTATCAGTGTAAACACGGAGGTGTATGATCGTCTGAAACTGACCGGACAGATGAGCTATGTCGATTTCTATAAAAAGGACTTAGGTTATAGCGGCACATCAGGAGTATTCCGCCTGTCACAGCGTATGTCTCCGTTACTTCCCGTCATGTGGCAAATTCCTGACGAGAATGGCCGGATGGTAGATAGTGAGAACTGGTCGTACGGTTCGGTACGCAATCCCTTGCAGGTAGCTTATGAGTCGGGAATGGAAGAACGGAAAACACGTGTGCTCAATGGTATTTTCAATGCAGATCTCAAAATTATAGACGGACTGAACGTAGGTATGCAGTACTCTGCAAATATATATACCCGCCAGGTGGATGAGTTTAACCCGAAGATGTTGTCTTATTACTCGGACGGTAGCCCGTTGAAAGCAAATGAAGATGCCAAGGACTATATCTCACAAAGCCATCTCGATGTTATGACTCAAACGTTGCAATTCACCCTGAACTTTAATAAAACCATAGGACGCCACGAGTTGGGAGCATTGTTGGGATTTTCGCAAGAGTGGGAAAATAGAAGCACACTGGGTGCTACACGTGATAATGTGATGGTTGAGGATATTCACGTTATTAGTGCCGGAATGATTAATTTTATGAATAGCGGAACAAAAGACGAGTGGGCTTTACGTTCTTACTTTGGTCGTGTCAACTATGCTTTTGACGGTAAATACCTGTTTGAAGCTAACCTGCGTGCCGACGGAACTTCAAGATTTGCCAAGGGCAATCGTTGGGGATATTTTCCATCGTTCTCGGCAGGATGGAACTTTTCACGTGAAAAATTCATGGAGTTCGCTACTTCGGTATTGAGCTCGGGTAAGCTGCGTGCTTCCTGGGGTGAGTTGGGAAATCAAAACATTCCCGGTAATTACTACCCTTACTTGTCACCTATCATAACCGAAGAGTCTTATCCTATCGGAGCTTCTAATACACCTGTTATGGGACTTTGGCAAAACAAAATCGGTAATCCCGACATCAAGTGGGAAACCATCCGCATGCTTAATTTCGGGGTAGACCTTAGTTTTTTGAACAATAGACTGAATGTGGACTTTGATTGGTATAAGAAAGAAAATATTGATGCATTGGTTCGTCCCGATGTTCCGGCTATTGTCGGGGTTTCCAGTAGTAACGTAGGTTATGTCAATCTTGGTAAGATTGATGTCAAAGGATGGGAACTTAATCTGTCATGGCGTGATAAGATCGGAAATGTAAATTACAATCTCGGGTTCAATCTGTCGGACGCCCGTAATAAGATTACCGATTTGGGTGGAACTCCGGAGTCGCTGACCAGTACGGCTTCCGGTTCGTATCGTCGGGTAGGTGATCCGATAGGTGCTTTCTATGGTTATCTGACTGATGGGCTGGCGCAAGTGTATGACTTCGAATCGGTGAATACAACTACAGGTAAGTACCAGAAACCAAAATTTCCTCTTGTTGCATCACAAAACGGCATTGTACAGCCCGGAGATATTAAGTATCGGGACATCAGTGGTCCTGACGGCGCTCCCGACGGGGTAATTGATGACTACGACAAAGTGGTGTTTGGCGAGAAAGAGCCCCATTACACTTATGCAATCAAGGGTGGTTTGGAATGGAAAGGCATTGATTTCAGTTTCTATTTGCAAGGCGTAGGCAAAGTTGCCGGTTACCTTGAGGATGAGGCTCGGCATGCGTTTATCAATGACTACTCAATCCCTAAAAAAGAGCATCTTGACAGATGGACGCCTATGAATCCAAATGCTTCTTATCCCAGACTTTATCAGTCGCAGGAGCACAACAGGCTCTTCAGTGACTACTGGAAAGAGGATGCATCGTACTTGCGCCTGAAGAATATTCAGATAGGTTATCGTTTTCCTGCCCGAATGGTGGCACCTCTTGGCATTAATAGTCTTAGAGTATATGCTTCGGCAGATAACTTGTTTACTAAAACCGATTACTTCGGAGCTTATGACCCTGAAGTGAGGACCACCAGCGGAGATGTTTACCCGCAAGTAAAAACCTATGTTTTTGGATTATCAATAACATTCTAACCTATTAAACGACTATAAAGATGAAATACTCAAAATACTTTTTAATCATTGCTTTCTTTGGTATAGTTACCTCATGTAGCGATTTTCTGGATAGAACGAACCCTAACGAGCCGGACAATGTAACATTCTGGGTAAATGAAGATCAGCTTAAAAATGCCTTGCCTCCCTGTTACGAAGCTTTACAAAAAGACTATCTCGTGAATTGGAGTGAATCGACGGCCGAAACTGTTATGTGGGGGAATATTACTAGTGGACTAAGTAAGGTTTCGGGAGGCAAGCACTCTTATACTGACGGCTTCCCCTTCACTACCTATTGGACAGGAGCGTATAGCTATATTTATCGCTGCAATAATTTTCTGGACAACTATAATAAAGCGCAGGTAGCTCAAAATAAGAAGGACGTTTATGCCGCAGAAGTAAAAACCATCCGGGCGCTTATGTACTTTTACCTCACGGTGTTTTGGGGTGATGTACCTTGGGTAGGAGAAGTCATCCAGCCCGAAGATGCATATATCGAACGTACTCCCAGAGAGAAAGTCATTGACCAGCTCGTCGAGGATTTGAAATGGGCGGCAGAGCGCATGCCTGAAGAAAGGTATACGGGCGATAAACTGGGAAGGCTTGACCGCTGGGGCGCTTTAGCCATATTGGCACGTATTGCTTTGCAAAACGAAAGATGGGAACTGGCTGCAAAAACGAGTGAATATATCATCGAAAACAGTCCCTATGGTCTGTATGAATATGAAAAACTATTTCATCACGAAGGGGATGTCGAGAATGATCCGAAAAATATCGAAGCCATCGTATATAGCCTTTTTGTACCTGAAATCCGTACACAAAGTCTGCCCAATGAAACTTGCAGTCCGACAGATTATATACGCCTCAATCCAACGAAGTCGTTAGTGGATGCTTATCTGTGTACAGACGGTAAACCGGCAAAAACCGGATTGGAATATTATAAAAAGACCGGTGTGCAGACCTCATCGTTATACAAGTCGCCTGAAGAGCATTATGTGGATTATTTCCAGAACAGAGATCCTAGAATGAAGATGACTTTATATGCTCCGGGTGACAAATGGCCGGGAGGAGATGACGGTGACCCTGATACGGATAAGGCCAACGAGATATTTAATCTGCCTCGTTTTGCTTCATTGCAAGATAATAACCGTGTGGGGGCAAATAGCCGTACAGGTTTCTATCTGAAAAAGTATAACGATATTGATTTGGCCGGCTCAAGTGTGGGTGGACATGGGAATCTCAATGTCATCCGCTTTGCCGAAATCTTGCTGATTTATGCCGAAGCCACTTTCGAACTACAAGGCAAGAAACTGACACAAACACAGATTGATTACTCCATCAACAGGCTTAGAGATCGTGTGAATATGCATCGTATGAACCTTGACGAACTTAGCGCATGGGGGATGGATCTCGAAACCGAATTGAGAAGAGAACGTCGCATTGAGTTGGCAGGTGAAGGAACAAGATACGCCGATGTGATGCGCTGGCGTGAAGGCGAACTTCGCTTTGGACGTGCCATCACCGGTCCCAGCCTGAAAGTTTGTATGAATGATTTGGGCGCCAACCCATATCCCGATACCGGAGTAGATGAGTTTGGTGATGTTATCTACGAAAAGTCTACCGCGGAAGGCGGAGCACGCTACTTCGACGCAACGAAACATTATTTGTGGCCCGTGCCTAATCCCGAGCGTCAGAAGAATCCTCTGTTAGGACAAAATCCGGGCTGGGAAAAGTAATCATTAAAAAATAGAAACCATGTATTCAATGAAGAAATATTTATTATTGTTTTTATGCCTGACTTTGGGTGTTGCCTATGCGCAAGATACTCTACGGGTGCGGGTAATGACCTATAATTTAAGATTTGGCGAACTGGCATCTTTAGAGGAACTTGCTCATCACATCAAATCCTTCAAACCTGATTTTGTGGCGCTTCAGGAAGTGGATAGCAAAACAGACCGTAAGCGTACCCCGCATCAGAAGGGGAAGGATTTTATATCCGAACTTGCCTATCATACAGGGATGTTTGGGCTTTACGGAAAAACGATTGACTATTCTACCGGTTATTACGGTATTGGGATGTTAAGTAAATATCCATATATTTCTGTCCAAAAGATAATGCTGCCCCATCCGGTCAAAGAGCATGAGAGGCGGGCCATGCTGGAGGGATTATTCGAAATGGGTAATGATACCATTGTTTTTACCTCTACGCATCTGGACGTCAACTCTCAAGAAACACGGGCGGAGCAAATAAAATTTATTACCGGGCATTTCAAAAATTATAAATATCCTGTAATTTTGGGAGGTGATTTCAACGCGCGTCATTACTCCGAGGCAATACGTGGTATGGATAGCTGGTTTGCTGCAAGCAACGATGATTTTGGAATGCCGGCATGGAAACCTGTGATTAAGATTGATTACTTGTTTGCTTACCCGCAAAAAGGATGGCGTGTGATTAGTACACAAACTGTTCAGTCGCTTTTGTCAGACCATTTACCGATTATTACGGAACTGGAATATGTGAAAGAAGCATCGAAGAAAAAATATTGATACTCACTTATAACATTTATGATTTTCTATGATACATACAATAATCAAGTATTTACTGATTTCAACAACGCTTTTTTTCTACTCATGCCACAAGCCTAAGACGGATATTATCACCCCCGCCAAACAGTTAATAGAACGTCAGATTGGGGAAAGAGCACAGTCTATCCACTTTGAATATATCGAACCATCCGACGGTAAAGATATATTCGAAGTGATAGCAAGCGACGGCCGGCTTACCTTAAGGGGAAGTAGCTCCGTTGCTATCTGTTACGCTTTTCATACGTACATGAAAGAGGCCTGCAAGAGTATGAAAACATGGAGCGGTGAACATATAACGTCGGTGATGCCGTGGCCCGATTATGAATTGTATGAACAGGTGTCCCCTTATGAGTTGCGCTATTTCCTTAATGTTTGTACATTCGGCTACACTACTCCTTACTGGGACTGGGAGCGTTGGGAAAAGGAAATTGACAGGATGGCTCTTTATGGTGTAAATATGCCCTTGGCTACCGTGGCCAGCGAGGCCATTGCGGAACGGGTATGGCTGCGTATGGGATTGAACAAAGAAGAAATCCGTGAGTTTTTCACTGCCCCTGCACACCTTCCCTGGCATCGCATGGGCAATCTGAACAAGTGGGACGGTCCCTTATCTGATGCATGGCAACAGAACCAAATCGCTTTGCAGCATCAAATCCTGACCCGTATGCGCGAGTTGGGTATGCAGCCCATAGCGCCTGCGTTTGCAGGTTTCGTGCCGGAAGGATTTGTGCAGAAACATCCCGACACACAATTCCGGCACATGCGGTGGGGTGGTTTTGATGAAGAGTACAACGCCTATGTATTGCCACCGGATTCACCTTTTTTCGAAGAGATAGGCAAACTGTTTGTCGAAGAGTGGGAAAAAGAGTTTGGAGAAAATACGTATTATCTCTCGGATAGTTTTAACGAGATGGAATTGCCTATCGATAAGGAAGATAAAGAAGCGAAATATAAGTTATTGGCCGAGTATGGAGAAACGATCTATAAATCAATTGCAGCCGGAAACCCGGATGCCGTTTGGGTTACACAGGGATGGACATTCGGATATCAACATTCATTCTGGGATAAAGAATCGCTTAAAGCCTTGTTAAGCAATGTACCTGATGATAAAATGATTATCATTGATTTGGGCAATGATTATCCGAAATGGGTGTGGAGCACCGAGCAGACATGGAAAGTACATGATGGGTTTTACGGAAAGAAATGGATATTCAGCTATGTACCCAACTTTGGTGGGAAAAACACCATGACAGGAGACTTGGACATGTATGCTAGTTCCTCGGTCAAAGCATTACGTGCCGCAAATAAAGGTAACTTGATTGGGTTCGGTTCTGCCCCTGAAGGACTCGAAAACAATGAGGTTGTTTACGAACTGTTAGCCGATATGGGATGGTCATCGGATAGTATCGACCTGGACGATTGGATGAAGATATACTGCGAGGCCCGTTATGGAGGATATCCCGATGCCATGGAGGAAGCTTGGAAACTTTTTCGGAAAACAGCATATAGTTCTTTATATTCATACCCCCGTTTTACCTGGCAAACTGTAGTACCCGATCAACGGCGGATCAGTAAAATCGACCTTAGTGATGATTACTTGCAGGCTATACGTTTGTATGCTAGTTGCGCTGACGAACTGAAAAGCTCTGAATTATACAGAAACGACCTCATAGAGTTTGTTTCGTATTATGTAGCGGCTAAAGCTGAAAATTTTTATAAGCAGGCCCTGAAAGATGATTCGGAGAATCGTGTTCTCGCAGCGCAACGTAATCTGCAACAAACTGTTGATTTGTTGATGGACGTTGACAGGCTGTTGGCCTCTCATCCTTTATATCGATTAGAAGAATGGGTGGAACTTGCGCGCAATAGCGGAACAACTCTTCAGGAAAAAGATGCTTATGAAGCAAATGCCAAACGCTTGATTACAAGTTGGGGTGGTATTCAGGAAGATTATGCTGCCCGTTTCTGGAGCGGGCTGATTAAAGACTACTATATCCCTCGTATACAGCTCTATTTCACAAAAGACCGGAATAAAATCCGAGAATGGGAGGAGCAATGGATTACATCTCCTTGGAGTAACAGTACAACTCCGTTTGATGATCCGGTCGAGGCTGCATTGAGTTTAATAGAGAAAACAAATAAGTGATAGCTTTTATGAAAAAGATTGTATTGGCATTCGACTCGTTTAAAGGTTCGGTCGGTTCTTTCGAGATAGCGAAAGCTGCCGAAAAAGCGATTCAGGAGGAATTACCCGACTGTCAGATTATACGTTTCCCCATAGCTGATGGCGGCGAAGGGACTACAGAAGCTCTATGCTCTGCCCTTCATGCTCAAACGGTGTCATGTCGGGTGCATGATCCATTCATGAAGCCAATTGAAGTATCGTATGGTATCGTAAACAATGGTGCGATGGCTATTATCGAAATGGCCTCGGCCTGCGGTCTGCCATTGATTGATTCAAGTCGGAGAAACCCCATGAAGACTACGACTTATGGAGTTGGAGAAATGGTTGCTGACGCATTAAAACGCGGGTGTCGGGAATTCATTATCGGAATCGGTGGAAGTGCTACGAATGATGCAGGAATAGGTATGCTGAAGGCTTTAGGTGCACGTTTCTTAGATAGTGGAAACGGTGAGTTGGAGCCTGTCGGTGAAAATCTGATAAAAGTTCATCAAATAGATATTTCCCAATTAAATCCGGCATTGAAGGAAAGTAAATTTACGATTGCCTGTGATGTTAGTAACCCATTTTTTGGAAAAGAGGGTGCGGCCTATGTATATGCTCCCCAAAAAGGGGCAAATAGTTTGCAAGTGATAGAGTTGGACAATGGGTTGCGGCATTATGCACAGGTGATAAAGGAATATACAAATATGGATATATCGCAGCTTCCCGGTGCCGGAGCAGCCGGAGGAATGGGAGGCGGCCTGCTTCCGTTTTTGAATGCAGAATTGCAATCCGGAATAGAAGTTATATTGAAAACGCTTCGTTTCGAGGAGGTCGTCCGACAGGCAGACCTGATACTGACCGGAGAGGGGAAACTGGATCGCCAGACTGGTATGGGAAAGGCGCTGGACGGAATTTTACGTGTCGGTGAGAAATGTCAGGTTCCGGTGATAGCGCTGGGGGGAGCGGTCGAAGCCACCGAAGCGCTTAATAGGATGGGGTTTACTGCCGTACTGCCTATTCAACCTTTTCCGGTAACACTTGAAGAGGCGATGCGACCGGAGTTTACGAAAGAAAACATAGAGAGAACGGTGCGACAGGTGGTGAGAATCATAAAACAATTTACTAAATAATACTCAATGACAGCGATAGGCGCATTAATCGGGCTTTCATTATCCATACTGTTAATCATAAGAAAGCTTTCTCCGACATACAGTCTGATTATCGGAGCGATAGTTGGAGGGTTGTTGGGAGGACTATCTTTAAATGAGACCGTAACGGTAATGACCGAAGGGGTGAAAGAGGTCACCCCGGCGGTATTGCGGATTCTGACAGCCGGAGTCTTGTCAGGCATATTAATACAAACCGGGGCTACCACGGTCATCTCCAATGCGATTATAAACAAAATGGGTGAAAAACGGGTATTTATGGCATTGGCACTCGCAACGATGTTGCTTTGTACGGTAGGCGTATTTATTGATGTGGCTGTGATAACCGTTGCGCCGGTGGCTCTTTCGATAGGCAAGCGTCTAAACCTGTCTCCATCTGTATTGCTTATTGCTATGATCGGGGGAGGTAAATGTGGAAATATCATATCACCTAACCCGAACACCATTATAGCAGCCGGAAATTTTAATGCAGATCTATCGGCTGTAATGTTTGCCAATATTTTACCGGCAGTGATCGGTTTGTTTTTCACTGTTTTTGTTATTGTCCGTCTGATGCCTCAAACAGTGAAAAACAAAAAAACGATGATGCAAACAGAGGATAAAGAGGAAGAGAGAAATCTGCCTTCGTTAAGAACCAGTCTGATTGCTCCTGTTGTTACGATTGTTTTATTGGCATTACGTCCTGCGGCAGGAATCAATATTGATCCTTTGATAGCTTTGCCGGTAGGTGGTTTATGTGGTGCTATCTGTATGAAACAATGGAAAAACATTCTTCCGAGTATAGAATATGGACTGCAAAAGATGTCTGTGGTAGCTATTCTGTTGATAGGAACCGGAACTATTGCCGGCATCATAAAGAACTCTTCTTTGAAAGACTGGATTCTTACAGGATTAGATCATGCTCATATGAGTGATGCATTGATTGCTCCTATATCAGGCGCGTTGATGTCGGCGGCTACCGCATCGACAACAGCCGGAGCAACACTGGCTTCTTCTTCGTTTGCTGAAACGATATTGGCTATAGGCATTTCTGCAGTTTGGGGAGCGGCTATGATTAATTCCGGAGCTACAGTTCTTGACCATTTGCCACATGGTTCGTTCTTTCATGCGACAGGAGGCGTATGCGAACTCAATTTTAAGGAACGTCTGAAGCTGATACCTTATGAATCGCTTATAGGGATAGTGTTAGCTGCCGGAACGACTATTTTATATATAATAAGTAATTAAAAGAATCAAATATTATGAATCCGAACAAACGGTTACTTTCGCTTGATGTACTTCGGGGTATTACTGTTGCCGGGATGATCTTGGTCAACAATACAGGAAAGTGCGGGTATAACTTTGCCGCTTTTGCACACGCCAAGTGGGATGGCCGGCCGATCTGGTATTTCCGATGTTTATGTTCCTGATGGGTATTTCGACCTACATCTCTTTGTGTAAGTATAACTTTCAGTGTCGACCGGCCATTGCGAAAATCATAAAAAGAAGTCTCTTATTAATATTTATAGGTCTGGTTATGGAGTGGTTCATTACATCAATCGATAGTGGTAACTATTTTGATTTGAGTCAGCTCCGGTTGATGGGAGTTATGCAACGGCTTGGGATTTGTTATGGTATTACAGCCTTATTGGCCGTAACAATACCACATAAGCGTTTTATGCCATTAGCTATTATCTTGCTGGTTGTCTACTTTATTTTTCAGTTATTTGGAAACGGATTTGAAAAGAGTGCGGATAATATCGTCGGGATGATTGATTCGGCTATTTTAGGGTCTAACCACATGTATCTTCAGGGCCGCCAGTTTGTCGATCCCGAGGGGATACTTAGTACGATTCCCGCTGTGTCTCAAGTAATGATCGGTTTTGTTTGCGGAAAGATAATCATCGATATTAAAGATAATGACCGCCGGATGCTGAATCTATTTCTTATAGGTACCACGCTGTTGTTTGCCGGCTATTTGTTAAGCTATGCCTGTCCTTTGAATAAACGTTTGTGGTCTCCTTCGTTCGTTTTGCTCACTTGTGGGATTGCGGCATTGTCATTGGCATTGCTGCTTTATATCATTGATGTGAAGCAGAATAAAAAGTGGTTTTCGTTTTTCGAAGCATTTGGAGCGAATCCGCTTGTAATTTATGTGTTTAGTTGTATAGCCGGAGGATTGCTTGTGCATTGGCATATTCATACAACAGTGTTCAATAATTTGCTTAACCCGTTATTCGGAAATTATTTCGGTTCATTTATGTACGGTGTATTTTTCCTGTTGTTCAATGGGCTGTTGGGATATATTTTGTTAAAAAGAAAAATCTATATAAAATTATAAATCAGAATGAAAAGAAAAAGTGTATACACGTGTCTGGTTATGCTGCTTATGTCGTTGGCTCTTCAGGCTAAAGACAAAGACGTAGCTGTTGCGGAAGCATTATTGAAACGTTTGCTGCCGTCATACATCGAGAGTTTTCAGTTTCAAAAGTTAAAAGGAGAGAAAGACTGCTTTACGATAGAGTCCGTAAAAGATAAAATTGTAATCGGTGGAAACAACGCCAATTCAATGGCGATGGGACTGAACCATTACTTGAAATATTACTGTCTCACTACAGTGTCATGGTATGCGGATATAGCCGTTGAAATTCCTGAAGAATTGCCGATGGTTGGTGAGAAGGTGGTTTCGGAAGCGAGAGTGGATACTCGTTTTTTCCTGAATTACTGCACGTATGGTTACACGATGCCTTGGTGGCAATGGAAAGAATGGGAACGTTTTATTGACTGGATGGCCCTTAATGGTATAAATATGCCTTTGGCAATTACCGGACAGGAAGCTGTGTGGTATAAAGTTTGGTCGAAAATGGGAATGTCGGACATCGAAATACGCTCTTACTTCACGGGACCGCCGTATCTGCCCTGGCATCGGATGGCTAACATAGATCGTTGGAACGGTCCGTTGCCGATGGAATGGCTGGAACACCAGGTAAGCTTGCAGAAAAAAATACTCGCGCGTGAGCGTGAATTGAATATGAAGCCTGTATTGCCAGCCTTTGCCGGACATGTACCTGCCGATTTAAAACGGATCTATCCCGAGGCCGATATTCAACATTTGGGCAAATGGGCCGGCTTTGCTGATGCATACCGTTGTAATTTTCTGAACCCTAACGATGCTTTGTTTGCGAAAATTCAGAAGCTATTTCTTGATGAACAAAAAAAACTTTTCGGAACCGATCATATTTATGGTTTAGATCCTTTCAATGAGGTTGACCCGCCCAGTTTCGAACCCGAATATTTGCGGAAGATAGCTTCGGATATGTACGCTACATTGACGGCTGCCGATCCCAAAGCCCAATGGATGCAAATGACGTGGATGTTTTATTTTGATAAAGATAAATGGACTTCCGAGCGAATGAAGGCTTTGCTGACAGGAGTGCCACAGAATAAAATGATATTACTTGATTATCATTGTGAAAATGTTGAATTATGGAAAAGAACAGAGCATTTTCATGATCAGCCCTATATTTGGTGTTATCTGGGCAATTTCGGGGGAAACACGACTTTGACAGGTAACGTCAAAGAAAGTGGCGCACGACTTGAGAATGCTCTTATTAACGGTGGAGGCAACCTTAAAGGAATCGGCTCTACGCTGGAAGGATTGGATGTGATGCAGTTTCCCTACGAATACATTCTTGAGAAAGCATGGAACCTGAATGTAGATGATAATAAATGGATTGAATGTCTGGCTGACAGACATGTGGGATGTGTGTCGCAGTCTGTGCGCGATGCTTGGAAACGATTATTCAATGACATTTATGCACAAGTGCCGCGCACATTGGGTACTTTACCCGGGTATCGCCCTGCATTGAATAAGAACAGTGAAAAACGCACAAGTAATGTGTACAGCAATGTTGAACTACTAGAGGTTTGGAGAAAACTGAACGAAGCACCTTCTGACCGGAGAGATGCTTTTCGCCTGGATTTGATTACTGTAGGCAGACAGGTGCTTGGAAACTACTTTCTTGATGTGAAAATGGAGTTTGACAGGATGGTTGAAGCTAAAGATTATCAGGCTTTGAAAGCTTGCGGCGAGAAAATGAAGGAGATATTGAATGATTTGGATAAACTGAATGCCTTTCATCCTTACTGTTCGCTGGATAAATGGATTGATGATGCGCGGAAGATGGGAGATTCTCCCCAGTTGAAAGACTATTATGAAAAGAACGCTCGCAACTTGATTACTACTTGGGGAGGAAGCCTGAACGATTATGCCAGCCGTTCGTGGGCAGGACTGATAAGAGATTATTATGCAAAACGCTGGGAGATGTATATCAATACATTCATCAAAGCGGCCGAGAAAGGTGTAGAGGTGGATCAGAAGCAACTTGAAGATGAATTAAAAGAAATAGAAGAAGGTTGGGTAAATGCAACTGATCGGAAGGATACTCGAAAAGATGTTCATT
>OGMF01002726.1_pt1 | contig 14448 bp, 12 predicted proteins | sample 1572921 | NCBI WGS metagenome assembly OGMF01 (sample SAMEA2581919, study PRJEB24529) | metagenome | biome: Human gut stool | place: China | collected 2011
CAACAAAACCATATAATATATACTGAAACAAAACAACCCAGATAAAATGATAGATATAAAATAGGAATGACCTTTTATTCATATAATTGGAAATTTTACCTTCAAAGTTTAAATTTCTTTTTGCTAAGCCTATGAAAGCAATTATCATAATCCACTCTGATACACATTTTGTAATAAGGTTTAAAAATACCAATTCCACATCTGACCAAATAAAAAGATAAACGTTCAAAATAGTTGCTATCAGGCCAACACCAAGCAATAATAAACTATTCTTCTCTGCTTTATCGACTACTTCTTCATCAGCAAGTACATAATATCCTATCAGAAATAGATAGGTATATTCCACAAAGCTTTTTCCACCTATGGAAAGCAGTTCACTTAGCAGTGGGAGGGGTAAACCCAATACCAAAACCATTTTGAACGGAATCGTTTTCCTCAACTTAACAGGGATCTTATTCAACAGTGTAATTACACAAACCCCTGCCATCGAAATAATCATCAGATATAACAAAAACCAAAACTGTCCAAGTGAAAAGCCGCCATCTGCCCCGGTCCAATCTGTCAATTTTGTAAAAAACACAACGTAATGCGCCCAAAATCCACCCTGATAAGAACCATGAAAGCTGTCTGCCAAATACGTCATAACAGGCATGAAAAAGATGGTTCCAAACAAAAGTGGAACCAGTAACCTATGTACTCTCTCAATCAGATACTCTTTTTTTGTCCTCTTTTGTAATGCAAATTTTGTACTTATACCTGCTAACACAAACAACAGCGGCATAAAATAAGGACTGAAAAAGACAATAATACTGCTAATTGCCCGATTCCCTTCAAAAAAAATATAGTTCGGCTCCCCCCATGTATTCCATGCCTGTGCTGCATGATATGGTATAAGTATCAAAAGTATAAGCCATCTTAAATTATCAATGTAATGCTTCCGCATATTTAAAATCATATCTTCTCACCTAACGAACAAATACTATTTGTACCAGTAAAACCCATCGTTTTGAGTATGAACCAAAGCACCTTTAGGTATTCGTTTGCAAATAATGTGGACATCCATATAATCTGGCATCGGAGAAAGCATACCAATAATCCCCATTGGAATACATATTCCCGAAAGAACTGCATTGGATGGAGACAAAAGAAATATAGCCAAAGGTATTATGCCTAAAAGCATAGGCATTAAACTCATTATTATAAAACGACGTTTGCTGATTGGTTCGTGACATACTGCAAAAGCAGCAAACTTTTTTAAACATATTCCTATGTAGACTTTTTGACCTTTTTTATAGCAAACTCCATGTAAAACTTCGTGAACAGGCATCAATAGCAGCCCCGATATTATACCCAATGGAACATATATCGGATTCATTGCTCTTTCACCAATAATAAACCATTTAATCCATATTATCGCATAACTAAAAATAAGTGGTAAAATACCGTACGGCATACTGCTTTTAAAAATATTGTCCGGTCTTTCTATTCGTTTTGCATTGTTTGGCAACGTATTTTCCGGGAAATCTGTATCCCAGGATTTGTTACCGCACCAAATTATTTTAGGCATAAATGCATCACCTCCAAATTCCAATTTACACAGAAAAATTGCTATAAAAAATAATTCGATCCATCACACAATTTTATACCCGGCATCTTGAAGGATCTTCAACGCTCTTTCATAATTTTCCTGTTTCGTCATAATATAATCTGTGTTAAAAGTAGAAATTGCAAAAATACCTATTTTATAATCTGCAAGAATCCCGGAAATTCCAGATAAGATCCCAATCAGGGAAAAGTCAAGGATCCCCTGTATACGAAATGCCTTCCATCCATCGTCTCTTTCCGTAACATTAGGTGGAACCTGTGCAGTAATGCACACCAGGGAATTTTCTTCATCTGTTTTTCCTATAAAACAGTACTCCGAATCCAGCTTGGCAAGTGAATAGTCCTCTACTTTACATACAGAAAAATCATAATCAATTCTTTTTATCTCCATCGTGTTTTCTGCCATAGCGCCTGCAATTCTATCCATAACAATTCTCATCCTTATTTACCATAAATACCACCATACAACCATACATATCCATTAATATAGGCTTCTACTTCCTGTAGATGTACGTTTTTTCAAAATTATATGTACCAAATTTGTGCGTTTCTTCAAAATTATAGCAATTGAAATATACCCGTGGAATGATTTCTTTTATTTCCAGGGTCTTTCTTTACCAAGCCAGCCCTTTTCCTCCCAATATGCAACATCCTTGGGATTTGCAATTATCTTCTGCATGAAACGCATAACCATAAACATTCCCCTGGATTTGATCCCGGGTTTCACATTGCCCGAACGGTTCCCGATTTTTTTTGCAATTTCTGAGGTTGCTTTATCAATTTTTCTCTTTTTCTTTTCACTGACGCCGTTCCAATTAACGGCAGCAACACTAACCCCATACTGATATATTCTGGCCACTCCCCAGAAAAGCAGACTATCCATCATATCCTTGTTCGTCGATTTCATGCCTGCACCAGCCGCTGTCGATATGCATACGCCCTGCTTTTTAAACATCGATTCTTCCGGACAATGCACCATCCATCTGTATCCATAATGATCTAAAAAGGCCTTCATGGATCCTGTCGCATGATATACATAAACCGGACTGGCTAAGATAATCACATCCGTTTCATCGATTGCAGCCGTTAATGGCTTTAGTTTTTCATAATGGGGACATTTCTTCTCCGATTCCAGAATGCATCTTGTACATCCAACGCAAAATTCTCCAAAATCTCTTGGAAGAAAGAATTCTTTTATCTCGCCATCTAATTTTTCTGCTAACATATGAGCAATATGATAGGTTGAGCCTTTATGACTTTGACCATGTATTATTACGATCTTCATGTTATCTCTATTTACAGCAAGAATGCCCCGACGGCTGCACTTCAAAAGTGATTCAGCCGCCTCTGTATCCATTTCTCTTTTCTTTCTCCGCATTTCGCTAAACATTATTTTTCCTCCATGAACTGAATGATAATCTGTTGCATCTCTTCCATCCAAAACTCACTTCCACCATGATCTGCACCTTCGAGAAAATACAGTTTTACCTCTTTACCACATTGTTTCAATCTGTTAAATACTTCAACACTGACACGCGGGTTGATCGTTCTGTCCTTCGTTCCATGAAACATTAATACCGGCGGTAATTCCGTATCTTCGTCAATATTGCATTCTACAGACAATTTTCTGCACAGCTCCGGGTGCACACGCAGATTAACACCACCCATCTGCTTTCCTTCCGGACTTTCCGGCAGGTGGTGATTTATTATGCTGGGCATTCCATCATCAAGCATTACACTGCATGCACCATAAAATGAAATAATACCTTTTTTTCAGTTTAAACACAATCTCATCTGATGCCATTGTACATTTCCATGTGTGGATTTATCCGACACTCCTTCATCAACAAAACCATATTTTCCGTAATAAGAAATCAGTTTTTCTTTGCAGGTGAGTACCAGTCCCTTGCGTCCCTGCATTCTGGCATCCTCAATAGCACGACAGATCAATTCTCCGGCATATCCTTGTCTGCGGTAATCCGGCAGCGTATTAACACCAAAAATCATCTGCCACGTGCCATTCTCATTATGCATAGCCGCATTCTCATACATTTCGTCCGTTAAATCAGGTTCATCCGTTACAAATCCGTCTACAAAAGCAATCAGCTTTTTGCCCTCATACATGAGCCAAAAATGATTTCCATAATATCGGATTCTATCAGTAAATTTCTTTTCTGTTGCTGCTTCCGCAGGTGGAAAGCATTTTGCCTCAACCGCAGCAACCGCAGCAAGATCCTCCATTGTTGCATATTTTATTCTCATAATGTATTTCTCCACTAAAAGGTTCTTCTAAAATGAGAAGTTGTCATATTACATCCCTAATGTTTTTAAATGCTTATATTAAATTCAATAATGCCTGCACTTGTTCGTAAGCATCCCTCTTGGTCATTTCTATACTTTCTTCATCCTCTAAATCCATAAAATCCGCCACATCTTTTGGACCGGCATGATTTTCAGATGCAAATTTGCCTGCTAACTTATCTTTCGCTTCTATTACAATGTTTTTATCCCTTACAGGTTCAAATTCTTTTGCCAGTTCTCTTACTCCACCAATATAATGTTTGATAATAAAGTAAATATCATAAGCATCCTTCGCTTTTCCCCTGCCCATAGCTGCTGTTTTCATTATCAAATAAGGAACTACTGCTACAACACTGACATTCGCAACATCTATTGCGCCATCTGGTCGTTCTGCCTCCACACTAATCTTCTGTGATGGGAATTCAAATGCAAAATTACCACCTGTTGCCTTTAACGCCTTAATGCCCTGCACATGCTGACTTCTTCTCTTCGATTGTGTACCGCCGTACATTCCAGCTAAAATATCTACATCTACATCATAGGATATTCCGTCCACCATCACTGTTTTTATAAAGGAAAAATATTTTTCTGGATGCTCCTTGTATCCATTTTTCTGAAGTATCCTCGACATGTTCTGATAACCTTCATCCTGCAAAGTAAGATGATTAATCATAATATCTACATCCACACTTCCCACATGACCTTCTTCCGGAAACATTAAATCCGGGACCCAGCCTCCTACCACACGGATTTCATCTTCATATTCCCGAAAAACATTAACCAACTCTACCAGAACTCTATGTGCTGCCCGCTTCTGACCTTCCGAATAGTCTATGCTGCTTTTCAAGTCTTCATCTCTTATCACCTAAGAATCTCCTTCCTCAAAACCGCATCCGCCATTTCTTCTCCCCTGCCCTTTATCTGCATACAATCCAAATATATTTGCAGCGGGGATACTACTGCTAAGTCATCAATCACCCTATAATCCTTGATATAGGAATCATTTTCTAATGAAAAAATAACCACATTTGAACCACTGTTTACTTCTTTCATATCCAAATACCGGATTGCTTCCTGAATATCCTCCGGCGCGATATAAACATGTACCTTATTGTAACGCACCACTGGCGTATAACGCACTCCACCGGACAATCCGGTAAGATAAGAATCAATCCCCGTATCTGTCTTCAATTTTTTTAATCGTTCCTCAATAACAGATATATTATCCAAACTATAGCAAGCATAGGATGTTATTTCTTTTCTACCATAATCCTTGCTCCATTCCAACAAGAGTGATTCCGGATCAATAACCTTATAACCATCCGACATTTTTTCTACCCATGCATTTTCCACCAGAACTTTCATCAGTTTGGATACCTGTCCAATACTGCAATTCACCTTTTCCGATAGATATTTAAGCTTCCATATCTTAGTTACATCCGCAAACAACTCACGCAAAATACAGGAAGACACCACGGAAGTCTTTTCAAATATAAACACAGACCTTTGTTCTTTGGGTCTTGGATTCTTATTTCCTTTTTCAGACAAATAAATAGAATGACCTACAAACCAACAGTTTCCGGCATAGTCAAAATAACCCATCCCGTTATCTTCACATATTTGCGCGGTTCTCTCTGAAATATATGGAGCAACCAAAATGCTAACTCCCTGACTTTTATCCCTCTTTTCAATCAATTTCATGATTGTGGACGGAAATACCCTATTCAGGAAGCAGGCATTTATATGAAACTCATACCCGTCATCCATCTCCACAGATGCAATAAAACCATCTTCTGTCCTGCGGACAACTTCATATTTCTCAATATTTGGAAGTTTTAAAAACTTATTCTCAACACATTCTAATCCCGCTCTATCTAGTTTCACTCATATCACCGCTTTCATTAATGTAGTGAAACTTATTATATCAATGAAATCCAATCAAGTCAACTCAAAGCATTATCTATCTTCTCCCATTATTTGCAGTGTATGAAATGCATCCGGCATTCCATACTTTCTTCTCATTAAACCAGAAATTATCTGTTGTTAAATGCCTGAGACAAATTCTTGTATCAGACTAATTATCAACTCCGGGTTATCTGTATTAGAATTATGCCCGGCTCCTTCAATCCATTTCAAAGGAATCCGGGTCTTTCGATGCCATGCTTTATTATACCGTATACACGAGCCGGCACGATCTTGTGTGCCGCATATCAACAAAGCCGGACACTTAAGCTCATACGCCAGATTCTTTTCCATTGCCTCTGCCAAAATACGATAACCATGTCCGGCAATTTGTGCATAACGCTTTTGGTTACCGTTATAGACCAACATCATTTCACGCATCAAATTTCTTCCATAATCAGAAGTTGCAACACCCTCACTCCCCTGTTTCAAAAGCAATTTCCATGGATAGTGAGCATATACCGACTCCATTTTTTTCAGAAGCCAAAGTTCAACTGCCGTAACATATTCTCTTTGCAACGGTGCAGAGTCAATGGAAATAAATCCTGCCAGTTGATTCGGATAAAGATGTGCATAGACCTGTCCCAAGTATCCGCCCATTGACTGACCAACGATAACCGGTTTTGCGATTTCTTCCTTCTCAAGAATGCCATTCAGCCATTTTGCCTTGTCAAACAAGTCAAAATCAAACCGAAACGGCCACGAAGATGCATGGGCTGGTGCATCCCACACAATAATGTTATATTTTTCCTCAAAGCATTCCACTTGTTTATCAAATAATCTATGGTCAGCAGTCAATCCTGGCAGAAAAATAAGCGTGATCGCATCCATGCTTAGAATGCTTGACCAATAATGAATCGTTCCACAAAAAGTTTGATATGTATTTTCCCTCAATGAATTCATCCCCCCGAATAAGAATTTTATAGTTTCATTTGTTTGAAGATTTTTTGTAACCATTTTCCCTTTCTTTCCTGAACACACCGTTTATCAGATCAACAAAATATTCTCCAATCTTTTTCCTGTCCAATAATCTTTAGTATAAAGAATCAGGACACTCCCAGCAAGGAATGTCCCGTCTTAATCATTTACAATATTTTATCAGTATCCATTCATCCACACTACTTCACAACTCTCACACGGAATACCCCATCTATTGCCTGCAGTTTCTTAAGAATTTCTTCTGTTGCAGGGCTTTCGATGTCGAACATGGAGTAAGCAACCTCGCCTTTGGACTTGTTAATCATGTTGGCAATGTTGATTCCTGCATCTCCGAAGCATGCGGAGAATTTCGTAATCATGTTGGCAATATTCTTATGGAAAATGGCAACCCGGCCTGCGGTCTCACAGACACCCATATCACAGTTCGGATAGTTCACGGAATTCTGGATGTTACCATTGCTTAAGTACTCCATCATTTCTTTAACTGCCATCTTCGCACAGTTGTCTTCGGATTCCTCGGTAGAAGCACCCAGGTGAGGAATGACAATACATCCCTCCTGTCCTGCGGTTGTCGGGTTCGGGAAGTCGGAAACATACTTACGGATCCTGCCGTCCTTGATTCCATCCAGGATATCCTGTTCATTGCAGAGCAGATCTCTCGCAAAGTTCAGAATGATAACGCCATCCTTCATCTTGGAGATGGCATCGGCATTGATCATTCCCCTGGTAGAATCCAGTAACGGTACATGAATGGTAATGATGTCACAATTGGAATAAATATCCTCCACATTCAGTACATGCTTGACATCACGGCTTAAGTTCCATGCAGCATTTACGGATACATATGGATCATAACCGTATACTTCCATGCCAAGATGCTTCGCAACGTTTGCCACCTTTACACCAATGGCTCCAAGTCCGATGATACCTAACTTCTTGCCCTGGATTTCTGTACCTGCAAATTTCTTCTTTTCCTTTTCGGCAGCCTTTGCTATATCCGGATTGTCCTTATCGGATAAAACATAGTTTACACCGCCTAAAATATCACGGCTTGCAAGCAGCATACCTGCAATGACAAGCTCCTTAACACCGTTCGCATTCGCACCCGGTGTATTGAATACAACAATTCCTTCCTGTGCACAGCGGTCTAACGGAATGTTATTGGTTCCGGCACCTGCTCTTGCAATACAAAGAAGCTTTTCGTCAAACTGCATATCATGCATGACTGCGGAACGAACCAGAATACCTTCTGCATGATTCACTTCATCGGTCTTTTCAAAATCACTGGTAAAATCATTCAATCCAACCTGTGCGATCGGATTTAAGCAATAATAATTAAACATGGCTCTCTCCCCAATCTTATAAGTTTTTCGCTTCAAAATCCTTCATGAATTCTACAAGCTTCTCAACACCCTCAATCGGCATTGCATTATAGATACTTGCACGCATACCGCCAACGGTACGGTGTCCCTTTAAGTTCTCGAAGCCTGCTTCCTTAGCTTCCTTTACAAACTTGGCATCGAGCTCCTCGGAACCGGTTACGAAGGGTACGTTCATCAAAGAACGGTCTTCCTTACGGACAGTTCCCTTGAACAGCTTGCTTTCATCCAGATAATCATAGAGAATCTTTGCTTTCTTCTCATTGATCTCCTTCATCTTCTCAAGTCCGCCCATCTTCTTCAGCCACTTGAATACCTTACCACAAATATAAATTCCATAAGCCGGAGGAGTGTTGTATAAGGAATCATTATCTGCATGAATCTTATATTTCAACATCGTCGGTGTTCCCGGTAACGTATCTTCGGTAATCAGATCCTCACGAATAATCACGATAACCACACCGGCCGGTCCGATATTCTTCTGCACGCCACCATAAATGACACCATACTTGGTAACATCTACCGGCTCAGACAGGAAACAGGAAGATACATCCGCAACAAGAGTATGTCCCTTGGTATTCGGAAGGGTCTTATACTTTGTTCCGTAAATGGTGTTGTTTTCACAAATATATACATAATCCACATCATCAGGGATCGGAAGATCTGAACAATCCGGTATGTAGGAAAAGGTCTTATCTGCAGAGGATGCTACTTCAATTGCCTCTCCATAAATCTTAGCTTCCTGATATGCCTTCTTAGCCCACTGACCGGTAACGATGTAAGCTGCCTTACGATTCTTCATGAGGTTCATGGGAATCATGGCGAACTGCTGGCTTGCACCCCCCTGAAGGAGTACCTTATAATTATCCGGAATATTCATCAGTTCACGCAAATCCTTCTCTGCTTCCTTGATGATATGATCATAGGTCTTAGATCGATGGCTCATTTCCATCACGGACATACCACTTCCCTGATAATCTAACATCTCATCTGCAGCTTCTTTCAGTACTTCTTCAGGTAAAACTGCGGGACCTGCTGAAAAGTTATACACTCTGGACACTTTCTTCTCCTCCTGCTCATGCGAAATCTGAATAAATCTATCAAAAATTAATTTTATACTCTTATTTCCCATTCGTCAACCGCTTTAGCAATTTACTTTAATAAAACATTACACAGGGTGTTCCGATTTCCACCATATCATAAAGCTCTGCGACCTGATCCGTCGGTGTATTTACACAGCCATGAGACCCATTCGTCTTATAAATTTCACCGCCAAAATTCTTTCTCCAGGAAGCATCGTGAATGCCGATCGCTTTATAAACCGGAATCCAGTATTTCACGGGAGTCGCATAATCCGCGCCACGCAATACCCTGTTCCGCTGCTTATTATAAACATAGTTGGTTCCGGACGGTGTTCCACGTCCAAGGCTCGTATTTCCGGTCACCACATCGGTTTCAATTTTTAAAACGCCATCCACATAATAATACATTTTCTGCTCAGTCATATCGACTTCAATATAAGTAGGTCCAATGTCATTCTTCCCCTGATATAGTGCTTTTTGCAGGTATTCCGGTTCATGCCGTTCTGTCCTTTTCTCACAAAAAGCCTGATAGAGGTATTCCTTTTCGGTATCCCGGTCGATCAGGTTTCCGTAAATTCCACCCTCAACAATCACCTTTTCCCCTCGGGTAGCCCTGAATTCACGGACAGCACCAACGGTATCGTATTCATCTGCCAGCTGATCAATAAAAGCATCGGTCTTCTCCCTGTCTGCGATGAGATCTCCGTTTTCATCAAGGAGAAAACTGCCATCCTCATCCAGTTTCATAAAGTTGCAGGTAACAGAAGCATCCACCCTCACTTCATTCTCTCCCATTACATACACAATGCCGCATTCCTGAAAAGCACGTACCTTTTCATACAGTGCAATATCCTTCTGCATCTGCTCCGTAAGGGGAAGATCTTCATAGCATCCTGCAGCCTCCAGATCCAGTTCTCCCTGAAAGCTGTCAAATGCTCTTGTAATATATTCTTTTGTCTTCTCTTCGTTCAGCACATGGGATCTTTCATTTAACAGATAATACCCCTGAGGGCCTTTGCAGAGCTTTACTCTGCGGTTTTCCGGACGGATTCCGGTAAAGAATGGGAGCTTGGCTACTTTTTCTTCAAATATTTCCACCTGATAAGAAACCACCGGAAGGATTTCATGATTATTCTTTTCTCCCAGCATATTGTCAATCCAGAGCAGTGGACTTTGCTTCTCATAAAAAGCCTTAAGTCCCGGGAGATAATTCATGGAAAGAGAAACCTCCTGTGCAGGGATCATATAGGACTTACCATCACTGTCTATAATGGTAAGTCCCGGATAGGAGGATTCTTCCTGTAATTCCTCATTGACCTCATCCAGGGTTTTACCAGTACAGTAGACACCATTAATCCATGTATTGTAGGAAAAGCCATCCCTGTAATAAAATGCCAGCCCCAGATACATGCACAAAACCGATATGATAATAACCAGAATTCCAATTCCGAATCCCTTAGCCAATGCCTTATTCATGCAGTATACTCCCTAAAAATAAGGACCTTCCTGTAAAATATTCCGGAAAGTCCCCACTTAGAACTTCTTTTGTTAACTCCTGCTGAAAGCTTCACAGCTCCACCATAGTAACAGGTCAGCCATGCTCATTCATAAGCTGCCGGATTGTACCGATTGGCTGACAAAAATACGTGTTTTCCGGCAACTTATTTCATGTCGGATGCGTCAAATGCTTCGCTGATCGGTGCTCCGGCAGGAACCATCGGGAACACCTTGTCATCCTCCGGAATAATGCATTCAATCAGAACCGGTCTCTTTAAATCAATGGCCTTCTGAATGGCAGCATCCACTTCTTCCTTCTTCGATACCCGGATTGCTTCACAGCCAAGCCCCTTCGCAACCATACAGTAATCTACCTGCTCACTTAACACAGTCTGGGAATAACGCTTACCATAAAAGAGCGTCTGCCACTGACGTACCATACCAAGCACATGATTGTTGATCACCACTTCAATAATCGGGATATTATAATGACTTGCCGTTGCAAGCTCATTCATATTCATACGGAAGCAGCCATCACCTGCAATATTAATGCAGATCTTATCAGGCTGTCCAAGCTGTGCTCCGATACAGGCGCCAAGGCCATATCCCATCGTTCCAAGTCCACCGGAGGAAAGGAAGGTTCTCGGCATGGTATAGGTATAATACTGGGATGCCCACATCTGATGCTGTCCGACATCTGTTGTAATAATGGCCTCACCCTTGGTAATACGGTCAATTTCCTGCATGATGTACGGACAGGATAATTCTGAAGGATCATAGGAAAGCGGATACTTTTCTTTCAGTTCCTCAATATGTGCCATCCATTCGGTATGCTGCTGTTTGGGCAGCTTTTCATTGATTTTTGTCAGAATTTCCTTAAGATCACCGACTACGGAAGCGGTTGTTTTAATATTCTTATCAATTTCTGCAGCATCTATATCAATATGTAAAATCTTTGCCCCGGAAGCAAACTTTGCTGCATTTCCAACGACACGGTCCGAAAAGCGCGCTCCCAGTGCTATCAGAAGATCACATTCACTGACACCAAAATTCGATGCTTTCGTTCCATGCATACCAATCATACCGGTATATTTCGGATCATGTCCATCCATGACACCCTTTCCCATCAGGGTATCACATACAGGAGTATCCAGAATTTCTGCAAGCTCACGTACTTCCTTATAAGCTTCGGAAATCACGGCACCACCACCGACATAGATAAACGGTCTCTGTGCTGCCTTCATTAAGGTAATCGCCTGCTCAATATCTGCATCGGTATATTTACAGGAATTCTTAAAAGGAAGAGGCTCCCTCTTTTCATATTCGCAGGTGTTGGCGGTTACATCCTTGGTAATATCTACAAGCACCGGTCCCGGTCTTCCTTCCCTGGCAATCCGGAAGGCCTTACGGATTGTATCAGCCAGTTTCGTAACATCCTTTACAATATAGCCATGCTTCGTGATCGGCATAGTCACGCCGGCAATATCCACCTCCTGGAAGGTATCCTTGCCAAGTAAAGGAAGGTTTACGTTACAGGTAATGGCAACGACCGGTACAGAATCCATATAAGCGGTTGCAATACCGGTTACGAGGTTGGTAGCTCCCGGCCCGCTTGTTGCAAGACACACGCCGACTCTTCCGGTCGCTCTTGCATAACCGTCTGCGGCATGGGCCGCACCCTGCTCATGGGAGGTCAGTATATGACGGATTTCATCAGAATGCTTATATAAAGCATCATACACATTCAGAATGGTTCCGCCCGGATAACCAAATACCGTATCTACTCCCTGTTCCTTTAAACATTCAACAACAATTTCAGCTCCCGTCAACTGCATGGAAGTCTCCTCCTTATATCAGAATAAATTCTTCAAAACCCTCGATATGATCTCGCAATCTGTATTTCTTATCTCTATTTTTTAGGTACCTCTAAGATTGCTCCACGGTTTCCGCTGGTTACCAGTTCACGATATCTGGAAAGATACCCTGTGGTTACCCTGGGTTCTCTTGGCTGCCACTTTGCTCTTCGCTTAGCTAATTCTTCGTCCGATACCTTCATGTTGAGAGTATTTTCCGGAATATTGATACTGATGATATCTCCCTCTTCCACAAGGGCAATCGGTCCACCTGCCCCTCCTCCCGCAGAAACATGTCCGCTGGAAGCTCCTATGGATGCTCCGGAGAATCGTCCGTCTGTGATTAATGCTACGGAGGATCCAAGTCCCATTCCTGCGATGGCAGAGGTCGGATTCAGCATTTCACGCATACCGGGACCGCCCTTCGGTCCTTCGTAACGGATTACAACGACATCACCTGCTACAATTTTACCACCCTTAATGGCTGCAATCGCATCCTCTTCACAGTCAAACACTCTGGCAGGGCCTTCATGTACCATCATTTCAGGTACAACTGCAGAACGCTTTACCACACCGGAATCCGGTGCGAGATTTCCCTTTAATACAGCGATACCACCGGTTGCAGAATACGGATTGTCAATCGGCCGGATAACTTCCGGATTCCGGTTTTCCGCATTGGCAATATTCTCGCCTACGGTCTTGCCGGTTACCGTAAGAAGATCGGTATAAAGAAGATCCTTCCCTGTTAATTCCTTCATTACTGCATATACACCACCGGCCTCATTCAAGTCTTCCATATAGGTCGGACCTGCAGGTGCCAGATGACAGAGGTTCGGTGTCTTTGCGGATAATTCATTAGCAATATCCAGGTTTAATTCCACGCCTGCTTCATGTGCAATCGCAGGAAGATGAAGCATGGAGTTCGTGGAACATCCCAGTGCCATATCTACGGTAAGGGCATTCATGAATGCTTTTTCGGTCATAATGTCTCTCGGGCAGATGTTGTTTTTAACAAGCTCCATGATCTGCATTCCGGCATGCTTTGCAAGACGGATTCTTTCAGAATATACGGCAGGGATCGTACCATTTCCGCGAAGCCCCATACCAAGCGCTTCCGTCAGGCAGTTCATGGAGTTTGCGGTATACATTCCGGAGCAGGATCCACAGGTCGGGCAGACCTTTTCTTCGAACTCAGAAAGCTCGTCCATGGTCATCGTTCCGGCAGCAACGCTTCCAACTGCCTCAAACATCGAGGATAAGCTTCTCTTACAGCCATGTACATGTCCGGCAAGCATCGGTCCGCCGGATACAAAAATAGTTGGTACATTAACTCTTGCTGCTGCCATTAAAAGTCCCGGTACATTCTTATCACAGTTCGGGATGCAGACCAGTCCGTCAAACCCATGTGCCATTGCCATACACTCTGTAGAATCGGCAATCAGATCTCTCGTTACCAGAGAGTACTTCATTCCGATATGTCCCATGGCAATTCCGTCACATACTGCAATGGCCGGAAATACCACCGGTGTTCCACCCGCCATGGCAACACCCATTTTTACTGCTTCCGTAATCTTATCCAGATTCATATGCCCCGGTACAATTTCATTATAGGAATTCACAATACCAATTAAGGGACGGCGGCGTTCTTCCTCCGTATATCCCAATGCATTAAACAGACTTCTGTGGGGAGCCTGTGCGGTTCCTGTCTTAACAGAATCACTTCTCATCTCTTATCCTCCTAAACCAATCATATTATCTGTCTCAGTAATCCTTCATCCGTAACTGTTCAGTACCTTCACAGTTACGATGCAAAATCCATTCCAAATCGGC
>OGMF01002745.1_pt1 | contig 14360 bp, 9 predicted proteins | sample 1572921 | NCBI WGS metagenome assembly OGMF01 (sample SAMEA2581919, study PRJEB24529) | metagenome | biome: Human gut stool | place: China | collected 2011
AGAAGTCGTTTCCTGCTCCATCTGATTTTTCCATGATTGTAACACGCTCGCAGTAAGCTTGTCTAACCGATAATTTTTTAGATGAGGAAGTATAAAAGTAGTTAAAAGCTTTTTTGATTTATCAATAGTGGCCTCGCGAACTTCATATTGCTTTCGTATATATTACTCACGATTTGGCTACGGCAAAATACATTGCCCAAAACGGACGGATTTGCGTTATGTATCTAGGCGACATAGTGGAGGTTGGACCGGTAAACGATGTTTTGTTCAATCCGAAGCATCCGTATACGCAGGCTTTGATAACGGCAATTCCCATTCCGGATCCCAAACTTGCCGCACATCATCGTCCGATACCCGTTAGAGGTATGGAAATGACAAAGCTCACCGATAGAGGCGAAGGATGCGCTTTTGCTCCGAGATGTCCATATGCCGTAGAAAAGTGTATCGTTGGCGAAATCGATTGTGTCAACGTCGACGGTGTCGTTGTCAAATGCTGTAATCTTTGTGGGGTGCCAAAATGGGCGAATTAGCAAAAAGAGTTTTCTTTATATTGACATTATCTCTCTGCATATTGTGCGCATTTTGTGTTTTTGTTGTAGAGCGCGGTACTGCCGAGTATTTTGTGGCATTGCTTGCGGGGATAATAAACTGTTGCGCTGTTGTGGTTCAGCTTATTGTCATGTTGACTAAGGGTAAAAAATAATGAAAAAAATTTTGTGGATTTGTGTAATAGCAATCATTAGTTGTGTTGTGTTCGGAGGTGTGGCTATGGGATATGCGCAGAACTACATCGGTGCAAGAATTGTGAACGACGATAGCTTTGAAACGACAATCGTTGCAGACGCTGTCGTTACGGATGAGCAATTCGGCGCAGACAATAACGGAGTAAAAGATAGCACCGAGGCGATAAAAAAAGCAATTTCATACGTTGCCGAAATCGGCGGTGGTACGGTGTATTTGCCCAAGGGCAAGTATCGCATTACAAGCAGCATAACAGTTGAAAACTACGTTACTTTGATTGGAAACTATGCCGATCCCGACGGTTCGACGGAAGAGTACGGTACGTTGATTATTGCCGATGTTGCGCCTTCGTCGGAAACGCTTCCCGGGTTGTTCCGTCTGCGAGGCAGCAGCGGAGTGGTAGGGCTTACAGTGTGGTATCCACAGCAAACGTTGACGGATGTGCGAGCTTTTCCGTACACATTCGAAATAATGGGCGGCGCATTCAGTATTTTGGAGCATATGCAGTTTACCGTTAAAAACGTGACGCTTATAAATGCGTATAGGGGGCTTGCTGCAAGCCGCACTGTTAATCCGTCCGTCCCGGTAGGCACCCAAGACGCCCACGAAGGACTTGTCGTGGAAAATTTGAAAGGAACCGTTCTCAAATGCGGTTTGGATTGCGTCAACGAATCGGACGTGGGTTATGTCAAAAACGTTGTGTTTTCACCAAAATATTGGGCTAAGGCAAGCAAACTCGGCGCTCCTACAGAAGATGCTATAAGGGATTATACCCGAAATAACGGCTGCGCTCTCATGCTCGGTGACTTGGAATGGTCACCTTATTACGATATCCGTGTGGAAGGGTACAAAACGGGCGTGCATATCATCGAGGGTACGCGTATACAGCATGAAAATCCTATTGCCTTTATGGGTGGTTTTTATCGATTAAATGTAATAGATTGTTTGTATGGTTTGGTTGTCGATCAACTATACAAAGGATGGGGAATGCTCGTTACCCATTCTCAAATAAAGGCGGAAAAGGCATCCGTCGTCAACAATGCGCCCGAAGGTTATGTGAGGCTTACCGACACGGAAACAAGCGGAAATATGTATGGCGAACGTATTTTCGTAAATGCCGCGCAAGCATCGGATCTCGAAACACAAACGCCTGTTTTTGCAAAAACAAAGGAGAAGCTATACAATGTTGTTGCCGACTATGGAGCTGAGCCCAATGGTTATGCCGATTGTACGGTGGCAATTCAAAAGGCTTTGTCCGACGCCGATAAAAACGGAGGCGGTATTGTTTACTTGCCGGCAGGATATTACAAGGTTACTCAAAGGTTGACGGTTGGAAATGGCGTTCAGTTACGCGGTTGCATGTCGGTCGCAAACCGAGATAATCTTGGAAAAAGCGGAGGAACGATCATATTTTGTTATGTTGATAGTGATAGTAATACGGCTGAAACCGACACGGCATTCGTAACGCTCGGGGCCGACGCCGGTTTGTATGGATTGCGTATTTGCTATCCCGACAACAACATTTGGATGATTGGGCAAAACGAGTACACTGTTAATCGTACGGCCTATACGGTTCGTGCCGCAGGCAACAACGGCTACATTGTCAATGTCGGATTGCTTGACAGTTACAACGGAGTGGCAGTATCCGCCGACAATGTGGTGGTAAAAAATATACTCGGGCTGTTCTTTAATCAAGCCGTGTTTGTCGACAATTCAAATAATTGCCATGTGGAAAACGTGATATCCAACGCAACGATTGCTACGCAATCCGGCTTACATTCCAAGTTTACCGATTTGTTTGGCAAAGCTTGGATGTGGCGCGTAAACGCTTTGTGGAACTATTACACGTACACGGAAACTCATACAAAGATGATTCGCGCCTGCAATTCCACAGTCAACGTAATGAGCGTATTCACTTTTTGTTCGGCGGAGATTTTCTCGGCAAAAAACAGTGTGATTACGGCAAACGGCTGTGGTGCCGATCGTATGTGGCAGGACGGAATAGTGTTAAACAGTATTGCTTCCGACGTTACGCTTGTCAATCAACTTAAATACAATTGCATGATGTTTAACGTCGACGGTGTCGGCACATTGAACATTTTCGGTCGTATGAATTTAGTTCTCGGCAATTCTCCTGCTACAAAAGACGTGGAATACAATGTTGTAGATAATGTTGTGGTGAAAGATACCAACGCAAAGGTATACGGAGCGGGCATTAAAGTTTCTTACCCTTGTGACGATGTATTGGGGCAACCTTCTTCCAAAAATCCGATTACGGATATTGTCGGAATACTAAAAGGACTAAAGTAAAGAAATAAAACAAGGAGCCTGTATGAAAAAATCTACTATTGGGTGTATGATTATAGTTTTAGCAATGATGCTTGTTTTGGCAGTTGCGTGTGGCGGCGTAACGGCTGTCGAAAGCATACAGTTGCGTGCTGTCGGTCTTAAAAATGACGTTCTCACCTTGTACAAAGGTGGCGAAGTGAAGGTTTCTGTCACAATAAAACCCGCTGGTGCCAACGCCGAAATACAATGGAAAACCGCAGACGTTACGATAGCTACGGTATCGTCTGACGGCGTCGTTAAGGGTGTGTCGGTTGGACAAACTAAGCTGACGGTTCATGTCGGACAAGTCGAAAAAACGATAGATATCGTTGTAGATGACTATGTGCCTGTCGAGAGCATATCTTTTGCCAAATCAGAAATGACCATTGACACGGGGGTGCGCAAACAGCTTGATTTTACTGTTTTGCCGCAAAACGCAACGGTGAAAACCTTGTCATTCACTGTCGAACCTACCGACGAAGGAGTCAAAGTGAGTTCGTCGGGCATAGTTGAAGTCGCAAAGGACGTAGAAGGCGGTAGACAATTTACGATTACGGCTCGCGCTTACAACGAAAGTTCGGTTTATGCAACCATGGTGTTGACCGTGCAGGAGTATGTTTTGCAAGATATACTTATTGTCGACAACGATTTTCATACGGAAATTACTTCCATAGAAGTACCTGTCGACGAGCCTTACCGGGTGTTGTTTCAGATGCCTGTCCCCGAAAAAGCAATCGGAACAGGCGAAAAAATACCTACGACCTGGACTTCATCGGATGAGAGCATAGTAAAAGTTAATCAAAAGGGCAGACTTACGTTTCTATCCAGGGGTAAAGCGACGGTAACGATGGAGGCAATGGGATTTACGAAAACCGTCGATGTAACGGTTACGGATGCATGCGGAAACTTCGTCGAAAACTACTACATGCCACAAAACTACATTGACGGAATAAAGACAATAACGCATTCTTCGGACAACGGTTGGCAGACTTTTGCCGACTTCCGTAACGGCGGCACAGGCGCAGAGGATGCAAAGAAATTTGTTTTGCAAAAATACAAATATCATACGGGGCCCAGCAGTTGGTTTGCGGGTGGCGGTTTCTGCATAGAAATGGGTGGTTGGGATAATATTCACTCCGGATTGGAGGATGACGATCTTCCCGGCGGCGGCATGGCAAATTTGTTTATGTGGTGCGAGTTGAAGTTGGGAGGCAATGCGACAAAATTGCGTACTTACTTCCAATACAGAGAAACCGACGCGACATTCAAGTACAAACTTCGTCACACTTTTGTGGACATTGAAACAAAGCAGGTCTTGCATCTTTCCGATTGGAAGACGGGCGAGTTCAAGAACGATCCGAATTTGGTTGCGGGAGAAACTTTTATAGAAAGCGATATTCCGGCAGAGTATAGAGGAAAAACGGTTATAGTAATGCTGGAGTATGATGACATAGACTATACGACGGACGGAATACTCAATGGTGTAGAATCGGTCAATATCAAGTATTTTTCCGTGTTGAATTTTGACGGACAGCCCATAGAAAATGCGCTATGGGTGCTTGGCGACAGCATAATGACTGAAGATTTTACAGGTAGTATGGTTGCCGAAATAGCCAAGGAAAGCGGTTACACATTGTTTCGCGATACGATTTCCGGCAGCACTGTTGCCCCGGCATCGTCAATCGGTATAGTGGATCACATCGATAGCGGAATGTATGCAAACAATTTCGGAGTTTTCGGTTCGCCCAAAGTAATTGTTATTCAGCGCGGAACAAACGACGTGTATTGGTCGGGGCAGACGGGCAATCCTCTTAAACTAGGTGATGTGGACAGCACTGATAAAACTACCACCTATGGAGCTATTCGGTACACGTTAGACTACTTTACAAAACTGTATCCGCAAGCCAGAATAATTTGGTCGACGGCATTTTATCGTACGGATGTAGATGATGCGAGAATGCGTCAATACAATCAAAATCTTAAAACAATTTGTGCCGAATATGACAACGTGGAAGTTTTTGATTTGTACGAGAAAACAGGATTTAACGAAACTAACGCCGTGCAGTATCTTATCGACGGAATTCATCCGAGCAACAGCGGAAAAGCGGTACTTAAAAAACTGTGGATAGAACTGCTTACAAAGTGATATGCGCCCCAAAAGTGATGTTCGCTTTTGTAAGGAGTGAATGGCGTAGATTTGTAAGTTAAAGTGTCGAGATGACTGTATTGACAAAAAGGGTAGAAATTGAAAGAGAGCTTTTTCATAGGTATCGACCTCGGAACGTCGGCAATGAAAGGTATTTTGACCGACGCACGAGGCGCAATAGTGCGCCAAGCGACGGCGACATATGACGTAATATATCCGCAAAACGGTTGGACGGAGCAAAATCCGTCCGACTGGATTGTTGCACTTAACAACGTGCTTGCCGAGTTGCTTTGTGTGGGCAAAAACTGCAACAAGTGTGACATTAACGATTGTTTAAGCGCAAAAAGCGATACGTTAAGTATTGTAAAGTGCGTCAAAGGCATATCTTTCGGCGGACAAATGCACGGACTTGTCGCATTGGATAAGTACGGCGATGTGATACGTCCTTGCATACTGTGGAACGACGGCCGCACGGAAAAACAAACGGCGTATCTCAATGATGTTGTGGGTAAACAAACGCTGTCGGAATTAACCGGTAACATTGCTTTTGCAGGTTTCACTGCACCGAAGTTGTTGTGGCTAAAAGAAAACGAGCCTGACAACTTTGCAAGGATAGACAAGATTATGTTACCCAAGGACTACCTTGCATACTACTTGTCGGGCGTTGTGGCAACCGATTACAGCGACGCAAGCGGTACACTTTTACTGGACGTCAAAAACAAGCGCTGGTCGCAAAAAATGGCAAACGTATGCGGAATTTCGTTACAAAACTTGCCCGAATTGCACGAAAGTTACGATGTAATAGGCACAATTAAACAGGATATTGCCGCACGTTTCGGTATGTCCGACGTGAAAGTGGTAATAGGCGCAGGGGACAATGCTGCGGCGGCAATAGGCACGGGCACGGTAAACGACGGCGACTGCAACGTATCTCTCGGCACAAGCGGCACGATATTTGTTTGCCAAGACAAATTCAGCGTGGACGGAAACAACGCCTTACACAGCTTTGCGCACGCCAACGGCAAATGGCACTTGATGGGCTGCATTTTGTCGGCGGCAAGTTGCCGTAAGTGGTGGCTCGTGGATATACTGGAAACTTGCGACTACGCAACCGACGAACAACAATTGGCAAACGTCGACAGTGGCAACGTAATCTTTTTGCCCTACTTGAGCGGCGAACGCAGTCCGCACAACGACGTAAACGCCAAGGGTGCGTTTGTCGGACTTGCCGCAACCACAACTCGTGCGCAAATGAGCCGTGCAGTACTTGAAGGCGTTGCTTTTGCTATACGTGATTGCTACGAAGTTGCCAAGGCAAACGGACTTGAAATAACCTACACCAACCTTTGCGGCGGCGGTGCGCGCAGTGCAACTTGGCGACAAATTTTTGCAGACGTATTAGGAATTTCCGTACATATTCTTGCTACCGAGCAAGGTCCGAGCTACGGCGCGGCAATACTTGCAATGGTGGGTTGCGGCGTGTACCGTGATGTTGCGGAAGCGACCGAACAAATGGTGTCGGTCAAACAAACAATCTTACCTAATCCGCAAAACGTGGCAAAATACCAAAAGAAATACGATACTTTTACAAAGTTGTACCCAATATTAAAAACACTATCAATTTAACTCCGGTTTTGAGTCAACTGTTGGGTTGCAAGAGAATTCTCGCACTGTAAAATAATTTGCATATTTGCTTTTTGCCAGTCGTCCGAGGTACATCGGACGGCTGATTTTCTCTTTTTTTAAACAACTTTAGTAAGATTGTTCTCCGAAATAATCTTGTTTAACAAAAGCTAACGAAACGTTCCCCAAACCGAGGTGTTTGTGATAGAATAAGACATAGAGAAAGTGCTTCTCCTTCTGTGAAATTTATTGCAAACTAATAATACATCATGGAGAATGTTCTTGCTCTATTTTTTTTGCCTACACCCTAACATTTATTATAGAACTATAAAAGAAGCATTGTAATAGAAAAATAGAACTCCAAAGTAGAGTTTAATTATTCGGACAAAACTAATCCCGATGGGCTAATGACGGCTCGTCGGGATTTTTCATTTTTACAAACAAAAACCCAAGCGAACAGCCTTGTTCGCTGAGGTTATGATGTGGTGGCATGAACATTTGCTTATTCGACGGATATTTTGAAATGGATGTTAACTATCAGCCGAGCAGAGCGAACTAATTGTTAATATATCTTTTTGCCACTTCTAACTCAGAACTGTCATGAGCATATATATGCTTAAATGATTTATCCTTGGGAGCGTTTAGTTCCTGCTGTACTGCCGCCTCGTTAAATCGCAGTATTGTATTTTCGCTTTTGCAAACAAAGCAATTGTCAACATTTTTCAATTGTCCAAATAAAATGGCAATGTTTGGGCTTATTGGCAATACAAATAGTAGATACCTTTTATCCGGCGCTACAAAAATAACGTTTTGCGGAATAACTAATCTTATTTTTGTTTTATTGATAAAGAGCGACAAATAAAAATCACTAAAGTGCTCTTCGAATACATGATAAGAGGAATTTGTCGCGACAATTGAATAGTCCTCTATGCTTAAGCCAAAATCAAAAATCTGACTCTTTCTCAGTTGCTTTGCAAACCATGGATTGCGAGCGAAAGTTATCATCACAAAACGTTTCAATGTTTCCAGCTCTTTATTAGATAGGTATATATTACAGCTTTCCTTGACAGCTACTATTATTTTGTTTTTGACTTCGCCGAATTGACTTTCTAAGTTTGCAAGAATTTCACTTTCCACATAATCTGAATAATAGTTTTCGATAGTATTACATTTTTTAATTGATTCTTCCGTTATTAAACCATCGGTATTCATCACATACACCTTGTAAGTATTTTTATTGATGGAAAATGGTTTTAATAGAGATGCCGGAATTTGAACATGGCTTTTAGACATTTTTACCGCTCTTGTTTTGAGTAAATTCCATCAATATGCGCATGAACACGCTATCTTTTCGATGGAAAGTATCTGATTGTCTGCCGTTTTAATAAGAAATGAGTATTCCGTGCCTTGTATGTCGAGAATACGCATATAAATATGCCCTTTGGCTAAATAAACCAACTGATCCACAGAAAGATTATTAAGCACAACTGTAAATTCCTCTTTTCCCTCAACACAAAAGTTCGTTCCATTGATTGGTTTAAGTATACACTTTTCCAAAACAATTTCTTTTATAAAACAGACATTATTACTCGCATTTTTTACATTGAAACTGATTCCATAATTGTCATCTGTATTCGACGAAAAGCAAAGAGTAGTTCCTTTTTCACCTTCGATACAATTATTTTTAACACTACGAATTTTTCCGTCTTTGTTTATAATTATCGGACAAATTCGGTTCTGCTCTTCTTTCCTCTTTTGCCGAGCCTCGTTTTGAATTGTCCATGCTACGCCGAGTAGCGTCAATAGTCCACCGAATATTGCCGATACGATTGTAATAAGCGCATCTCGAAGTGTTTGGTCGGATATTTGCACAATCAAATAAATCGATACACCTACTCCGATAAGAAATTCTATACATAATAAAATTTTCGATGTACTTTGCGTGCGATTGGGCCGGAAAACATTGGACATATCTGTAAAAATGTAGAGAATGATTAATCCTCCGGTTACGTATTGCGCCCAAACAATCGCTTTTGCAATGGCAATATAGAAGAAATCTACGAAAGTAAAAAACAAAACTTTAGTAGAAATCACACCTAATGCATGAACTTTTTCTTCGTCCGTACGATTTTCGTCTTTTAATCCGTAGATAAACATCGCAATTGAGCCAAAAATCATTGATTCGATGAACGTAGAAAATCCGAACCAATACCAGTCATAACCGGTTGAGTAATTTAGTACAGTAAATATTCCGCTCATTACTAACGGAAGATAAATGCGACATAAAACACTACACGCTTTTGCAAATGATTTTCTCGTTTCTTTGGGATTTGTTTTGTCTTGAGCCTTCTTGTCGTTAACAAATATCGATAAAACAACAATAAAGACGCTACCATAAAATAGTATGTTTGCAAGTGTAAAATCGATTTTCATTCCAATAAATGGCGTCACAACCATACCGATAAATGCAACAAATTTTACGATTGCCCAAAGTATTTTTACAACTTTAGAAAGATTATTTTTCAGCGTTTCATCATGTTGCGTATTCGTCGTCATAACTATTTCCTCTTTTCACTAAGTTAATCTATAGACCATAAGTATTATATCAAATTTCGTCATTGTTTTCAATAGAGATATTAATTTTGAAACAGAAAAATTAATTTGAAAAGTTTAATTCTGTTTACAGTGTTTTTTCCTTTCGTCGGGCGAATTGTAGCACGGACGAAAGCGGAAGTAAACGAACGGAAGCAAATATTGCAGTAAAACGTGTAAGTTGTTTATAGAAAAGGAATTGTCGTTAAAAAGTTAATACGTATGCAAAATTTCGGCATATTTATAGGTGACACCAACAATATTTTTCCGTTCGTTGACTTCCGTACAGCAGATAACTAAACAGACAAACAACCATCTTTCGTCCGTGCTACGGCTTCTATGCCGAAAGGCAAAAAGAAACTCACGGAGGTAATGAAAGATGAAACAAAATGAAAAAAGAAACTACAAATGGCGCATGGTAGAAATGTCCAATGAAACTGTCATTACTGCGGACAACGTAAAGTGTATCGGTGAGATACTTGCGCTGCAAGCGTTAAAAACAACAATTGCTTACACAGGTAAGACATTGCACAAATTGTATCAAGGGTTGGTACACGATATACTTCGCTCCGAAACTTGCACCGACGCATTTAGTGATGGCTATGATCTTGCGCAAACGGCAATTCTGTTCCTGTGTGAACATATGGGCAAAAAGCTTGGAGATATTGTTGGTGCTAACCGTTATGGCAGACCTATAACCCTTACAAAAGCCTGTTACAATGCCGTAGACTATTTTGTCTTTCACCAGCACGTAATACCGCAAAAGCATTATGTAAGCCTTTATGATGACATTGTTGTGCGCAAACTCGAAGAGCAAGAAAGGTATATTCCGAACGAAGATGACTATGCAGCTCTCAATGCAAGATAGCTCGAATGCATCTGAACCAAGGTGAGAAAGAAGTGCTTGACTCATACATGTCCGGCATTGGACATCTTGAAACTGCACGATACTTAAATGTGCATCGCGTTACTGTTTGGAAACGTCGTAATAGAATACGTGAAAAATATATTAAGACATTTGGTACGCACTAAGCTACAGAAGCAACTAAATAACTATTTTCAGCCATGGACTTTATGTCTTCGGCTGTTTTTTTGTGAAGAAGTTGAAAAAATTTAAGTAATTTTACAAAACTGCTTCGAATCGGGTATTCCCAATGGCGAATATATTGAGAGTATTTTCAAATACAAAAAATGTTGACATTTTGCCGTTAAGTGTTTACATTGCGAAAATACTTCTGAAAAATGAGGTTAACAATCGCTATCTTGGTGGCAAATAAGTAGAGAGAAAAAATATTAAAGAAATTTTGTAAAATACGCAAAAATGGCTGTTTCTCATGGCGACTAATTAGAGAGATTTTTTTCTTGTTTATAGCTACCCAAAAATCATCTCAATAGCTTTACCTGCTTGCGTTTGCCGTTAGATACAACCTTGACGTATTGAGTGAACGGCACGTATATAGACATGAAGTGGATTTAATTATCTCAAAATTGACTGTAAAACTGCCGAAACCTCCGCCTGTTTCAAAGCAATTTTTATACGTCAAAAACAATGGCAGAAGTATAGCAAAGTTGGGGCTGTGACGATGGTGCGTGCGCTTGTCATATAAAAATAGCGAGTACAAGCACCGAACGGAGCCGAGTGTCGCCGCTGACCCGCTTGCGATCGCTCGGACTTCCGTCGTGCGATTGCTTGCAATTTTCGCACAAATAATTGCCCAATTATTGTTGCCGCCGATTGCGTTGTGCATTGTCTTTCGGAAGCAACAGCATAGCTACAGCGCATTCAGTGCGCAAGCTTTCCATATTTACTCCGTGTTTGTTACCTAACGCTTTTAACTGAATACGGGTTAAGATAAAACTACAGGATTAAGGAGAACATTGAAATGAAAACTGCAGTCATCTACGCTCGCTATAGCAGCGATCGCCAAACAGAACAATCAATAGAAGGACAACTTCGTGTATGCACCGAGTACGCCGAACGCAACGAAATAACTATTGTGGATACATACGTCGATAGGGCAATGTCAGGTACTACCGACAATAGACCTGCCTTTCGCAAAATGCTTACGGATAGTGCCAAGAAAAAGTGGGACTTTGTAATTGTCTACAAACTTGACCGTTTTAGCCGAAACAAGTATGAGAATGCGATACACAAGAAAACTTTGCGAGATAACGGCGTAAAGTTATTATCTGCCATGGAGAATATTCCCGATACGCCCGAAGGTATTATTCTCGAATCGCTGCTTGAAGGTATGAATCAGTACTACTCTGCCGAACTGGCTCAGAAAGTAAAGCGCGGTATGAAAGAGAGTCGACTAAAGGGACGGTTTACAGGTGGAACTGTGGCTTATGGATACAAAGTGGTGAATAGAAAAATTGAAATTGATGAGGATAAAGCCGAGATTGTTCGCAAGATTTTTGACATGACAGACCAAGGGTTTACTGCGCCGGAAATTATTACATACTTACACAATAACGGATTTGATCACAACGGCAGACCATTCTTGAAAAATGCTATTTATTGGCTATTACACAATCCCAAGTACATAGGAAAGTTTACGGTTAATGGCGAAGATTACGACAATGTTTATCCGCCAATTATTGACGTTGAGCTATTCCAACGTGTACAGTCGCGGTTGGAGCAAAATCAACTCGGACGGAATTGTATTTATACAGATTTTCTTCTGCGTGGAAAAGTTTATTGCGGTTATTGCGGACATCGTATAAACGGCGAAAGCGGAACTTCTCACAATGGAAACAAGTATTTCTTTTACAAGTGCTCGTGGCGTAAGAAAGGTAAAGGCAACTGTACGAAACAAACCGTGCGTAAAGACGATTTGGAAAATATAGTATTGGACATGGCAATGGACTTGTTTACGAACAAGGTTGATCTTGACATCATTGCCGACGAAATTATGCGCGTGCGAGAAGAGAGTGCGAAAGAACACTGTGAGTTGAATATTTTGGTTGCCAAGCAACGTGAAGCACAAAAGGCGTTAGATAACGTGATGAAAGCCGTGGAGGCAGGTGTGTTTACGGCAACTACCAAAAACAGAATGGAAGAATTGGAGCTTGAAATTGACAGACTTGCCGTGTTGATTGCCAAGGAGGAAAACAAGTTGCAACAGGCTTTATCTCGTGACGACGTTATGGAGTATTTGACAAGCGGAGTGCGGGAACAATCCCCCAAGGTGCGTATGGAACTGTTGGTGCATAAAGTAACTTTGTGGGACGACCACATAGAAGTAGAGTTTAATTATTCGGACAAAACAAATCCCGATGGGCCGGTGACGGCTCGTCGGGATTTTTCTATCTCAAAAAATATGTACAATATGTCAGTAAACAACTGTGTGATAATTGTAAGAAAGCGAATTGCCATTGATACGTTGACATTTAATTGACGAGTTTTTGAGCGTCGTCGGAAAGCTCAATAAAGTTTTGGGTTATGGCGGAGCTTGTAGTGCCGTGACAAATCTGCGTAGGAGTATTTTCAAAAATGTTGCTTGGAAGATTACGGTGTGTTGTTATTTGTATGATAGAGCTGTCCTAGGTGATAGTTTCCATGAAAATTCTTTTACAATATCTATAAAGTACGGCAACATTTTCTATATTTAATATATGCGGCATGTCGAATACGCCAAAGGAGCGAATAAATGTGCAGATATTTAATCGGCACAAGAAATTTACTGTTTTTTTTGCGCCAAAGTTCAATAAAAAAGGCGGCAGATGTGCCGTCTAAAACAAAAACCCAAGCGAACAGCCTTGTTCGCTGAGGTTATGATGTGCGTGTGTACGACAAAATCTTGTTTTGGGGGCGATTTTTGAAAGTGTATCGAACTATAAGTAACTTTTTACAACCGTCAACAATTACAGAGGTCTACACTTAGTCAACATTCTTCTATTTACCGATTTCAATATAGTCCAACTTGCACAATGAATAATTGGCAACATTTTCGTTATCGTTTACTGTTATTTTGCCGTTTTCAATGACGGCACACCTATGAGTACCATCGTTCATTGTAATATCCAGCTCATCATAGGAAAAATGATGAATGATATTTATATGCGATATGTTTTTTCGAGTAACAAGTCCTTGCTCGGTTTGGATATTCAATGATTCGGGTGTTATAATACAATGTAGGGAGTTATCCCCACTTCTCGCATATAAATAATCCGATGAAACACATTTATCGAAAAATTCCTTCGCTTCGTTATTTTCGTAAGTGATCTCACCATTGTTCTTTATGTAGTCTACCAAGTCATTGACGTTATTAAACCATGTATTGTCACTATCAGTAAAAATTCCTTCAAATTCGTCATCTTCAAAATAAACAATGGAATTGATCCATACATTACCTGATATTTCTTTTCTCAACAGGTAAATGGCGCGATTCAATTGTTTGAACGGGGATTTTTGATACTTACTATGAATTTCACCCGTCCACCAATCGGTTTTCTCTTGTATAAAACCATTATCTGTTTCTGTCAAATGTCCTTTCCACCGTTTTACCTCTATTGCAAACAACTTATCCCGATACAATACCAAACAATCAATCTCGGCATTTCCGTACAATGTATTAATTATAATATTTCTCTTTATTCGAGAAAAAGGCAACTTCGTTTTCAATTTGCCTATAAAAGACTCTTCCCCATTCCACAAGGGTGGTGGTGAAACAACCAATGAGACAGCTTTGGCTTTCAATCACACATTCGAGGTAACATTCACCGTAGTATCTAACACAAGTGATGGTACTGGCGTATATACTCCAAACTTGATTACCATTAACCCATCTTGGGTTGGTACATGGGGTTACAACGAAGGTCAGACCTTGGAAGTAGTGAACGAAGGTGGTAAGTACTCTATCAAGGGCAACAACCAGTTTGACATCACTTATAAGAGTGATGCTCACAAGGATGGTTCTATCATGAC
>OGMF01002746.1_pt1 | contig 14357 bp, 10 predicted proteins | sample 1572921 | NCBI WGS metagenome assembly OGMF01 (sample SAMEA2581919, study PRJEB24529) | metagenome | biome: Human gut stool | place: China | collected 2011
ACTTGCCTTTGGACTGGAAAGTGGAACGGATTTTACGGCTGGTGTCTCTGGCGTAGTATTCGTTAGTCAACCTCGAATAAAGAATGACGGCTTATGCTTCGATATATCCGACAAAATTGTAGTAGATGTGAATATCGCGTTCCTCGTGATCGTCCACGGTATAGCGTTCGCTGATCTCAATTTTCTGAATCAGGCGCACCAGCGTGGGACGGTCTAATTCCTCAAGCTGGGCGTAGTCCTGCATCATATCCAGCCAGGCGTCCACGGAGGATTCCGTTTCTCGGCTGGCGGCAAGTTGCCCGGTCAACTCCTTATGACGCTCCTGCTTTTCCCGACGTTCGGCTTCATATTGATTGAGCAGATTGACGCACACGCTCTCCGGAATGCGCCCCAGAACCTTATCCTCATAAGCGGACTGAATCAGCTTATCCAGATCCGGAAGCCGTTTGCCGATGGCGTTCAGCTCTGCTTGCAGCGTTCGGGTGCGCTCCACGCTGGCGTTCTGTTCCCTCGCTAAAAGCTGCGTCCTCAGCGTCTCACGGCTGTTCTGCGCCCACATTGCCTTGCACCGTATGTCGGTCATGACAATCTGCGTCAGCACCTTCTGGTTGATGTAATGGGACGAACAGGCATTTTTGCCGCCCGATGCGTAGCGGTTGCAGACATATGCCTTGTATTCCGGTTCCTTCTCGGAAATCTTTTTGCGATAGTCCCGCATATACCGCATGGACGATCCACAGTCCATACACCGCAGCAGACCGCCGAACAGGGCAACCGTGCCGCTCTTGCCGCTGCGCCCTCTTGCCGGGTGGTTGTCCATTCTCTGAACAGCGTCCCACGTCTCTTGTGGGATCAGCGGCTCATGGGTGTTTTCCACCTTGATCCATTCGGATTCCGGTTTGCTGACCTGTTTGTGGTTTTTGTAGGACACCGTGCCGGTCTTGTTCTGTACCATGTGACCGATATAAACCTCATTGCGGAGAATGGTTTTGACCGTCACATCGTTCCAGAACGGTGTCTCGCCACGCAGATTTTCCCGCCCCTCCGCCATGTAATAGAAGCTCCTTGGCGCAGGGACTTTTTCCGCGTTGAGCTGCAAGGCGATCTTGCGGAAGCCGTACCCCTGCAAGCGCAGATCGAAGATGTGCCGCACCACGGGAGCCGTCACCGGATCGATCTCAAGAACGTGCTTGTCCGCTTCGCTTTTCCTATAACCGAGGGGCGCATAGCAGCCGACATACTTGCCGCTTTTGAACGTGGACAGCTTCACCGCCTTGATCTTGCTGCTGGTGTCCCGCGCATAGAGGTCATTCATCACATTTTTCAGAATGACCAGCATCTCATTGTTCTTGCGGAGCGTGTCAACGCCGTCGTTCAAAGCGATGAATCGACAGCCGAGGGACGGAAACACAAAGTCTGTGTACTTGCCCGCTTCGATGTAATCTCTACCGAGGCGCGATAGGTCTTTGCAGAGGACAAGGTTGATCTTGTGATCCGCGGCATCCTGCACCAGCCGGTTCAGTCCCGGACGGTCGAAGGTCGTACCCGAAACGCCATCATCACAGTAATAAACAGTTCTGTTTCGCGTTGTTCTAATCAATCGTGCGGTATGAATATCATTGCGGCACGGTGATTTATGTGGAAATAAGCAAAAAATTCATAGGCGCTATGAATTATTGAGTTGTTTCAAGCCTTTCACAAAGGAAATATTCCCCTTGTAGATTCTATTCCATGTAAAAACAAGACGTAAACTCAAATGCATGAGCTTGCGTCTTGCTTTTGCCCGTACCAGCTGTACCCCTATGACACATTGTGTACCTATGGGGTGAAACAGTTGAAACTTCTGGGTTTTTCGCGTAGATATCTTTTTTGGTTCTACTAGATGGTGGACAGTACAGGACTCGAACCCGTCTTCCGGGTTTCGGGTCCTGTTTTTCCATGTTTTGCGGTCATTTTTTGTGCTGTCGGCGCAGTGTATTGTGCTGTTTGATGTTCCATGGGTTTTAGCCGTGCTTTTGCCGTAAGGCTAAAAATAAGGCTATTTTTACATTGTACTAACAAAGAAAATTTGTTTATAAATGTAGTAATAAAAATTAACACCAGCAAATGATTTAGCCGCTTTGAGTATAATACGTTTTAATAAGTTCATCATTGGCACGGGTCCAATAGCATTGTTTTAGCCTAAATACACCAATACATCGCAGTTGCCATGTGGGCTAAAAACTATACTCAGGAACTAATCGCAACATTACCAAAGTATATAAAATAATTGTTTAATCAGCAAATTGTTTTAAATAAATGGGCACTCTGTCGGATATAAAATATTTTTGCTCTGGTTATAAGCAATATCTGTTAGGCCCAAATAGCAAAATAGTGTATACAAAGATTTGCCGCAATGCTGAAAAGCCACAGCCCCGTGGTGTGGATATCGCTTCTCAATTAGCACATGCCGATAAAAACGGCCCATTTCTTCGATAGCAAAAATTCCTATACCACCAAAAGACCGAGTTTTTACATCTAGAACTTCGCCCTGCGCGATGTATGCACGAAGTTTTCCCAAACTATCACACTGTAACCGAAATAGAGTAATTGCTGATGCTGCAATGTCGCCTTCCAAAGTTCCTCTAGTAAAATCCGGAGTTTCGCCATTTTCGAGCAAACGATTTTGAATCAGTTGATATTTAACCGTTCGATCCGCGCACATTTTGCAAGCGGGGGTATTACCACAATGAAAGCCCATAAAGATATCTGTCAATTTATAATTGTACCGAGCCTTTATATCTTCATCATAAATATATTGCGGTACAGAATTATTAATATCAAGAAGGGTTACTGCATCATCAGTAATGCAGGTACCGATGTATTCTGAAAGCGCCCCGTAAATATCCACTTCGCAGGATACCGGAATTCCTCGGCTAGCAAGTCGAGAATTAACATAGCAAGGCTCAAATCCAAATTGACCCGGAAATGCCGGCCAGCATTTGTCTGCAAACACCACGTATTTCCGAGAACCCCTGTGACTATTCGCCCAATCTAATAGTGTCAATTCAAGCTGTGCCATTCTAGGCAACAGATCAGGATAGAGGTTACCACTATCTCCTAACTCTTCCGCCATATCTGCACAAACAGCGGGAATTCTTGCATCTCCCGCATGGGCTTTGTATGATACCAACAAATCAAGTTCAGAATTTTCTTCAATTTCGACACCCAACTCATACAAACCATTGATTGGTGCATTGCATGCAAAAAAGTCTTGTGGGCGTGGGCCAAAAGTAATAATTTTAAGATTTTTTATTCCCAAAATAGCCCGAGCCACAGGGATAAAGTCCGAAATCATTTCCGCAATTTCTTCTGCAGTTCCTAAAGGGTACTCCGGAATAATCCCTTTCAATTTCCGTAAGCCCAAATTATAGGAGCAATTCAGCATTCCACAATAAGCGTCTCCACGGCCGCTGACCATATCACCGTCGCCTTCCGCAGCAGCAACATACATACATGGTCCGTCAAAATATTGTGCAATTAGCGTTTCCGGTGTCTCAGGACCAAAGTTACCCAAGAATACCACTAAAGCGTTGCATCCCGCAGCTGTTACATCTGCGACTGCTTTTTCCATGTCGTTTTCATTTTCAACAGTAATCTGGCATTCATAAATTGGGAAATCTTTAATTGCAGCAATAACGTTCTGACGACGCTTTACAGATAAAGCAATTGGAAAGCAATCACGTGACACAGCAATCAGCCCCAATTTGACTTTCGGAATATTATTCATAGGAATACCTCCTCAAATCTCATCTTTTAAATCAATATTTTTTCCAATAAGACCTATATATGCGCCCTGTATAGCCTCCGTTGACTCTTTATGCGCCAAAAGCCATTTATTGCATGCTAAAAGACGGTTATCTTCTTCGTTTTTAGAATCAATCTTCGATATTGGTGTGTTTGTGCCCTTAGGTAAAACGACTAACACTTGAAATCCGCGCCCTTGCTCCGCGCAGCAAGGTGCATAGTGCAAAGTTGTAGAATAGAGTTCTACCAGCATTCCGGCCGGTACACGATAGGCTAGGACTTTGTCCGTATTTAAAGTTTCATTTCTAATATCTTCCAATTTTGCTAAAAGTAAAATAAAATCTCCAGTTCCTAAATTTAATTCACTACTACGATGATACTCAAGGCAGTTTAGTTTTGTATTGTAACCACTACACCACCCTAATTGGATTGGCATACCACCATATGCCCGCTGTGTAAGTTCTTTATATATGGGAAGCGTTTCTAATTCCGGTTGGCTTGGTGTATATATAGTACTATTCTCATCAACTGGTATCACACGCTGCATTGTCTCCAAAAGTTCTTTTATATCATATCCTGACAAAATTTGTCCAAAAGCACGAAATGACGGATGCATTACAGATAAAATTTTCATGTTAGTATCTTTTCCTCTCGTACGTTTAAAATGGGGAACAACCCTTTACAAGCGGGATAAATTTGCCGAAATTGCTGGTAGCGTTCCTCATATAAAGAGGCAAGATTTGGTTCTACAGGTATAGTCTCAGAAATAGTTATCAGTTTTTCGCAGGCTTGTGCTACACTGGGATATATCCCACAAGCTACCATAGCAAGAATTGCACCGCCGATTCCTGGACCTTGCTCTGAATCGGTAGTATGCAGTTCTAACTGCAAAATATTTGCCATTATTCTTTTCCACATAGGACTTTTGGCCCCACCACCACAGATTGTACTTTTAGTCACCTTAATACCAAGTTCTCGAACTACCTCAAGGCTATCCCGGATCGCAAAAGCAACTCCCTCTAGTACCGCTTGCGTAAGATCAGCCCGGCTCGTGTCCATAGTCATACCAATAAATATACCACGGGCTTTCGTATCATTAATTGGACTACGCTCGCCCATTAAATAAGGAAGGAAAAAAACACTGTTGCGACCAAGTCTGTTTTCAGCAATTGACGCCTGCTCCGTAGCATAGTTTTGTGTTTTGAAGATGTCCTCCATCAACCATTTGTTACAGGAAGCCGCAGAAAGCATACACCCCATAAGATGATAGCCCCCGTCAGCATGTGCAAAAGTATGTAAAGCGTTACGAGTATCAGCGAAGAATTGCTGGGAAGAGATAAAAATTGTCCCTGAGGTCCCGAGAGAAATATTACAATTTCCTTTGCCAACAGTACCAGTACCAATTGCGGCTGCCGCATTATCTCCTGCACCAGCGGCAACAACAACCGATTTACGCAAGCCAAAAGCATTTGCAATTTCCGGAAGTAGCGTTCCAATCGGCGAAAAACTTTCAAAAAGATGCGGCATCTGTATTTCGCCAACACCACATAACTCCAACATTTCCTTTGACCAGCATTTATTGGCCACATCCAGCAAGAGTGTGCCGGAAGCATCAGAGTAATCTGTACAGTGGACACCGGTCAAGCGGTAGTTAATATAGTCTTTGGGCAGCATAATTTTGGAAATCTTTTTAAAATTTTGGGGTTCATACTTTTGAAGCCATAGCAACTTGGGTGCTGTAAAACCAGCAAATGCAATATTTGCTGTCCACTCTGATAGTCTGTCTTTTCCAATTACATTATTTAAATATTCTGTCTGTTCCTCAGTCCGACTATCGTTCCACAGAATAGCCGGTCGGATAACTTGATCCTGATCATCCAAAATGACAAGTCCATGCATTTGCCCAGCAACACCAATACCGACCACTTGTGCAGCATCAAATCCATAAAGTAATTGCGGAATTCCCGCAACACAAGCCTCCCACCAATCTTCTGGGCACTGTTCCGACCATCCTGGTCGCGGAAAGGAAATAGGATATTCTCTTGAAACAATATTTAGAACCTCTCCGTTTTCGTTTACTAACAGAAGTTTTGTTGATGATGTTCCTAAATCAATTCCGATAAAAAGCAAGATAATCTACCTCTTTCATTTATAGCAGTGAGTTTAGAATTCCTCAACAATTTGAAAGGAGAACTGCTACTTTGCACTTTCTTTCATTCGGCGGTTTGCAACTCGCGAACTAATCGAATCAAGGATAATTGCGAAAAGGATAATTGCACCTTTTGCAACCATTTGCCAATAAGAACTGACATGCAAAAGATTCAGGCCATTGTTCATCACGCCGACAATCAAGCAGCCAATCAAAGTTCCAATCATGTTCCCGTAGCCCCCACCTAACGGTGTTCCGCCAATGACAACCGCTGCCAATGCGTCCATTTCCATTCCTTTACCAGCAGCAACCTGCGCACTGGCTACCCGGCCGTCCATAATAATAGCGCCAAGTGCAACACTGATACCCATACAGATATAGGCAATCAACTTTGTCCTTGAAACATTGACTCCGCAAACGCGTGCGGCATTTACGTTGCCGCCAATAGCAAGTATGTGGCGCCCGGTCTTGGTCTGAGACAAAAAAAGCCACATAATAATCGCCACAGCAAAAAGGATTAAAACCGGAATGGGAATTCCCAAAATATAACCTTGTCCTATGTGGATCAGGGTATCCGGCAAGCCACTAATCGGCTTGCCACCCGCAATTAAGTACGTTGCACCTTCAAAAACATTGCCCATGGCAAGTGTTACGATAAACGGTGCTAAATTAAAGACAGTTGAAATTGTTGCGTTGATAACTCCACAGACAACACCTACCACGATCCCTGCTAAGCAGGCAACCGCCAACGGCATGCCATCTATTTTAGCTAGTATAGCAACAATTACGCCGATCATACTGAGCATATTGCCAACAGACAAATCCATGCATCCTGACGCCATAATAATGGTAAATCCAAGGGACATCACCCCAGAAATAGCCACCTGCCGTACAACATTAAGTAAGTTATCTTTTGTCAAAAAAACCGGGTTTTGGAAACTTACCACTACAACAAAGAACAAAAGGATAACCAATGCCTTGTTGTCAAATAGAAAGGATCCAATTGCCGAAAATGTTGACCTTTTCTCTGTGGTAATTTGATTATTTTTCATGGCTATAATCTGCCTTTCTGCAAAAGCGCTGTTGGAGATATAAGTTTCACGCTTTCGCTAATAACTGATTTATAGAATTGGATCACGAGGGCACTCGGCATACTAACCAGCATATTAAGAAAAAGCAATTGAGACTACATAGTCTCAAGCCTGTGGCCGTTTAACTAGCCGATAGAAATGATACCATTCATTAAAGGTTGTAATATTCTGCCTTTATGATACAGCACTAAAAGCCGCATGCATCAAGTCTGCTTGCGTTGCTACTTTGGGATCGAATTCGCCGACAATCTTACCGCCGCTTACAACAAGTATTCTATCACATGTCCCAAGCAATTCCGGCGTTTCGCTGGATACCATGAGAACCGACATACCTTCTTTCGCCAATTGATTAATAATTTTGTAGATTTCACTCTTAGAGCCCACATCAATACCCCGAGTAGGCTCATCCAAAATCAATACATCTGGTTTTGTTAAAAGGCTGCGCCCTATAATTACTTTCTGCTGATTTCCACCAGAGAGTTGAGCAATAACCTGGCGCTTACCAGAAATCTTTACTTTCATTTTCCGAATCATGCTGTCGCTTTCCTGTTGCTCTAAGTGGTTTTTTACAAAGCCGCAGCATGTATACCGAAAGAGATTAGAAAGTGTCATATTAAATTGAACTGATAGTTTTCCAATAGTTCCTTGGCGAAGCCGGTCTTCTGTCACAAGCCCAATTCCATTTTTGATAGCAGTCTCCGGCGAATTAATACGGACCTCTTTTCCATTCAAAAAGATCTTTCCTTCATCTAAAGCCGTCATTCCAAAAATAGACTGCATGATCTCTGTTCGGCCAGCACCAATTAGCCCGCAAAATCCTAAAACTTCTCCTTTCCGTACTTCAAAAGTAACATCGGAAAATTCCCCATATCGAGTTGCATTCTCTACACGTAACACTGGCTGTCCAATTTCTACATGGTCTTTAGAATACATTGTTGTCAGTGCTCGACCTGCAATTAATTCGATCAGGTGATTCTTATCAATTTCGCTGGTATCACATGTCTGAATAAATTTGCCGTCTCGCATAACTGTAATACGGTTGCAAATTTCAAAAATTTCCTCCAATTTATGTGAAATAAATACAATGGAAACACCTTGAGCAGTTAATTTGCGAATGATTTTATATAAAAGTGCCACTTCGCTGTCTGTTAAGGCTGATGTAGGTTCATCCATAATAATAATCTCAGCATGATAAGATACAGCCCTACATAGTTCCACCAGTTGTAATTGCGCAATACTCAGATCTTTTGCTCTCTGCTGTGGGTCAACATCAATCTCCAGCGACTCTCGAAAAAGTTGAGCCGTTTTCTCGTTCATTGCTTTTTTATTAATAAACAAGCCCTTCCTAAAGAAATTTTCACGTCCAATCCACACATTCTCTGCAATGGTCATATTGGGCATCATACTAATTTCTTGGTGGATCATAGTTATGCCGGCATTCAGCGCTGCTGAAGGTATCTTAAATTCGACCGGTTTTCCCATATAAATAATTTCCCCGCCGTCCCGTTGGTAGATTCCAAGTAAGACGTTCATTAGGGTTGATTTCCCTGCCCCATTTTCCCCAACCAGGGCATGTACTTCACCTTTTCGCAAAATGAGTTGAGCATCTGAAAGAGCTTTTACACCCGGGAAAATTTTTGTAATATTTTTCATTTCTAGCACGATGCATTGTCTATTTTTATCCATCTTTACCACCTTTTTAAAATGGGCGCAGGAAAGTCCGCAGCCTTCCTGCGCCCACAAGATTGTTGGTATCTATGATGCCATATTTATATCGGTCTGCAATCTTATTTTAGACTATCTAAAATCTCCTGTTTGTTTTCTGGTGTCATCATCTGTTTACAAGCAATTAGGACATCTTTTCCTGGGAGTTCTTGCCCAGTCAGTAGTTTCATTGTGTATTCCATCTGTAGTTCAGCGGCCAAACGTCGATTTTCAAACACAGTTCCAGAAAGAGTACCCTCGTCTAATGCTAATTGAGCACTTTCAGAACCGTCAATACCAAGAACCACAAAGTCTGAGGGATCTTTTCCAGCGCCCTGCAAAGCCTGAATCACGCCAATAGCCATCTCATCGCTCATGCAGACAATGCCGTTCATTTCCGGAAATGCTTGTAACCAGTCTTCTGCAATTGCCATTGCCTCTGCGGAGTTCCAATTCCCAATCTGTTCATCCAATAGCACAACATTTTCGCCATCAACGCAATTGTCTTTCCAGCCATCATACCGTTCAATGCACCCAGAAATACCGCTCACTCCCCAAATATATCCACAATTCAGAGTTTCGCCAGGATGATTTTTGACCCACTCGTTACAATAATCAGCCTGCATCTTTCCCGTCAGCACCTGATCTGCGTACAAATAGAGATCATATTTATCAGTATTTACACTGTAACTAATCAATACCGCTTTGATTCCTGCGTCGTAAATGCTTTCCACTGCGGCTACACTACCCTCAGAATCCACTGCCCATACTAAAATAGCATCTGGTTTTTGCACAATCAACGATTCAATATCAGATTGCTGTGTAGCAGCATTATTCTGCGCTACAGTAGTTATGATATCAACGTTGTCGCCGTAATGTTCCTGCAACCATTGCTTGGCATATTTTTCCCATTCCACATGATACTCTTCGTAGCCAGCATAGGCTATGGCAATCGTATAGTGTTCGTCATCGGAGGTTCCTTGGCTTGGCTGTGTATTATTCATTTCATTCACGCTGTTGCTCCCACAAGAAGCAAGAATGCTGACACAAAAAGCAAGAGAAAGTGCCAATGCTAACAACTTTTTCATATTTGCCTCCATTCTAGTTTTCCAATACCTCTGTTTTTGCGTAAAAGCCTCTGGTTTTTCCAATTACAAATGTATCCGTTGTAATATCAAATTCTTGAGACAGACGAATATCCTCCGAAGAAGATCCAATCATCAGTCGCATTTTGCCTGCTTCGACTTTCCACTTCATATCCGTATCGAGGAAAGCAATCTGCGACAGCGGCAAAGAAAACCGAATTGTTTTGCTTTCCTCGGGAGCAAGTGTAATACGCTTAAAACCAATAAGTTCCTTAACTGGGCGACCAATAGATGCAACCAGATCCCGTACGTAGGCTTGAACGACTTCGTCTCCCACCCTGCTGCCTGTGTTTTTAATAGTTACGGAGAAAGACAGTCTATCTGTGCCACAAATCTTATCACTGTCCAAGCACAAATCCGAATAGGTAAACTCAGTATAGGAAAGGCCTTGGCCGAAATAGCGTAGCGGGCGATTTGTTCCATCAAAGTAGCCCTCATGGTTAAGCACCAAACCAGTTTTCGAATCATAGCCACTGCCCTGAATATGCTCAGCATATACAGGAACTTGGCCAACATACCGCGGCGTCGTGACGGGCAATTTGCCGCCGGGATTAATGTCGCCAAAAATGGTCTTAGCAATTGCAGCACCACCATAGGGCCCCGGGCACCAAGCCTCCACGATAGCCGCGGCATTCTCGTCAATGTAGTTATCCGATAGCGGTCGACCATTGATGTGGATTACAGCAGTTCTTGGGTTTGCGGTGAGGATCGCTTTTGCAAGTGCTGGCTGCATACCTGTCAATTCCAGTTTGCAGGAATCCAATGCCTCGCCGACCGTATTTTTCTTACCCCAGCCATTTCTGCCACCGATAACGAGAATTACAGCGTCTGCATCAGCCGCAGCAGCAATAGCGGCTGCGAAGTTGCTGTCATTACCGCCCTGCACATCCTCGCACCCCTTTTCAAATACAAACTCCACCTTCGGATACAACCGACGGAGCGCTTCCAGCAGTGACTCTGACATGGGATACATTTCTTTCATGTGAGCATTTGTACAGGGATCCTCTCCAATAATCACATTTTCCGAGTGCGGAGTAATTTCTTCACTTATAAGCCCCGCCCCAGCCATCTGTGTACCCTTCCGATAGGGCTTTCTAGAGGCGTGTAATTCCATTTGTGCAGGTAATGTATATGCATTAAACAGCGCTCGGATATCATCTGCTAGTGGACCAATTACGGCCACCTTTTTTAAGGATTTGCTAAATGGTAGCAAAGCGTTTTGATTTTTAACCAACGTCATAACTTTCTCAGCAGCCAGTTTAGAACGCTCTTCATACTCCGCTATTCCGTAACTCTTTGTAATCTCAATTTCGTCGGTAAAGGGCTTATCAAATAACCCAAGCAAAAATTTTGTCCGCAGTACCCGGCGCACAGAACGATCAATAAAGGGCTGATATTTGTCTGGGTTTTCGGCGGCTGCTTTTGCTAAAGGTTCAGCGTACCCCACAAAATTAGGACACTCTACATCTAGTCCAGCCTCAATGGTTTGGCACGCAGCATCACCCATATCGACGGCAGCATTAAGTGGATGAATCAGGCGTTCTAAAGACATATAGTCAGAAACTACAATTCCCTCAAACCCCATCTCATCCCGTAACAAATCCGTTAGCAACCGTTTTGACTTCACAATCGCCTCACCATCAATCGTATTATAGGCATTCATAATACTGCCCAGTTTTGATTCTGTGATGGCTGCTTGAAAAGGCTTAGCATAGACCTCACGAAGTTTGCGCGGCGGAATGTGGCAGTCATGCATATTGCAACCGCCCTCAGAAAAACCATACCCCAGAAAATGTTTGCCCGTGCACACTACACCATCTGATAGGTCGTCGCCTTGGACACCTTTTGTAAACGCTGCACTCATAGCTGCGCACAGAGTAGGGCTTTCACCATAAGTTTCATTAATACGCCCCCATCGGGCATCCCGGCAGACATCCATCACCGGCGAAAGAATCTGGCGTACCCCCATTGCTTTGCATTGTCGGCGTATCACATCGCCCATCCCAACAACTATTTCAGGATCCCAACTAGCAGCCAAACCAATAGCTGCCGGGAAAACGGTCGCCTGAGCTTGCGCTACCCCCTGAAGAGCTTCACTGTGAATAATTGCAGGAATTCCCAGACGTGTATGATGTACCAAAAATTTTTGTATTTTTTGCGTTGTTTGGAGATTCCAAGCAATTTTTTCTTGGCTAATATTGTCAGCAATCTCGCCAATGCCGTTTCGCAGATTATATTCCATATTGGGAACATTGTCCTGCACGACAACCATACAGCCTAACTGAGCAATTTTTTCCTCCAATGTCATTTTTGCCAGCAAGTCTTCCACTCTTTCTTCAACCGAACGAGTGGCATCCATGTAAACGGCATTTTCAAACTCATGGTCCATTTTCATCAGCCCTTTCTTCTGTGCATTAATATTATCAAAATGTGCTCGTGCACAATACAATAATAATGTAATTTTGAAATTTTGTCAATTGTTTTATAAATAGTTTCTAAAAACCAGCAAAATATATAAATGCAATTTATTAATATTGTAAAATCTAACGATTAATATTTTTTCTCGTACTATGTTCACGTGCACCTTATTGACAAATACAGAAGTTTTAAATATAATACCAACAAATATGTATATAATTAGTAATGGAGAAAAATATGTCTACTATTAAACAAATTGCTTTAATATCTGGTGTGTCACGCGGTACAGTCGACCGCGTTTTACACAATCGTGGAAAAGTAAATCCCGAAACAGAGCAGCGCATCCGTGAGGCGGCCGCACTGCTAAACTATTCACCCAGCAAGGCCGGGCGTACCCTTGCTGTTTTAAAAAAAAATCTAAAATTTGGCTATATTTTATTTTCAAAAACAGAAGTAAACCCTTTTTTTGAGGAGGTTGAGGCGGGAATACACTCAAAAGAAAAGGAACTAACTGAATACGGTATCTCAGTTGACATCATGTATTCAGATTTTGATAACTGGGAGCAGCAAGTTGCAATACTGGATCATTTTATGCGTCAACAGTATAATGGCGTTGCTTTGACTCCAGTTAATCATGCAAAAGTTGCAGAAAAAATACAAGAATTATCTCGTGTCGGTATTCCCGTTGTTACGGCGAATTCAGATATTGATTGCTCTGGTCGCATTGCTTATGTGGGCAGCAATTATAGTCAAAGCGGAAGAAGTGTAGCAGGGTTGTTTCATCTGATTTGTCCAAAAGGCGCCAAAATCGGAATTATATCTGGTTCAAAAAGTATTTTATGTCATACTGAACGGATCAGAGGATTTTCAGAGCGTATCGAAGAGGCATACCCGGAACTCGAAATCGTTGCTGAAGGTTTCAATGAAGACGATGACATTAAAAGTTATATTGAAACAAAAAAGATTTTGAAAGAGCATCCACAAATTAATGCCTTATTTTTAGTAGCAGCCGGCATTCAAGGGGCTTGTACTGCTGCTGAAGAGTCCGGCCGTAAACTGATTATTGTTTCTTTTGACTGTACACCAGTTACACGACGTCTAATTGAAAAAGGCATTATTGCTGCAACTATTGATCAGCAGCCAGCTTATCAGGGAAGCAAACCTCTTGATATACTATTTGAACTCGTGGTTAATGGTATTGCTCCTACGCAGTCCCATTATTTTACCAATGCGTCTATTTTGATCCGGGAAACCATATAACTTTTTGAACTGTTTTTTAATAAAATAGTCAAATCTTGTTCTGACAAAAATAAAAAGCGGTAGGAGCGATTTCTGATAGACCTCCTGCTCTGTCAGAATGCTGTTTGTAAGCTGCCCCCATTCCCGTTCCGCATCTGTCCGCCAGTTATAGAATATCTGCGTGTGATACGGGTCATACTCAATTCGCACTTGGTTTGCCATGCTGATCCCTCTCTTTCTCGTGTATTTCCTGAATATAGTCTCCCTGACTTCTCATCCACATTTCGATCCCCTTGCCGAAGACCTCCGCAGAGATTGTCCAGCCGGAATCGTCCTGCGAGAGGATTTCGGCGGTCGGGAGCCGGTCGAGCACCGCTTCGATCGACGGGCCGGTGTATTTGAACCGGATCTTCTGCAGCTTGCCGCCGTACATGAACTGTACGCGCCTGCGGAATTCGCCCTCCTGAAAGCGTTTGGCGTAGGCGGGCGTGAAGTGCTCGCCGGTCGCGCGGAAGGCGCGGATGCGGTCGATGCGGTAGATCGTCGGGTAAGGGTCCTCCGGGTTTTCAAAGCTTTGCTTCCGGTCGACGCCGCGCAGATACGCGGCCAGATAGAAATAATACTCCGAAAACAGGATGCCGACCGGCTCGACCGTCCGGCGTACCGTCTCGGCTCCCCTGAGCCGCTGATAGTCCAGCTCCAACACCTGCCGCTGCTGCACGGCGCGTTTGTTTTCCTCCGGTACGCAGCAGTCGACCAGCTTGTCCAAAATCGGCAGCATTTCATCCCGCCGCATGGAGCGGCTTTCGAGCAAAATCTTGCACA
>OGMF01002750.1_pt1 | contig 14312 bp, 13 predicted proteins | sample 1572921 | NCBI WGS metagenome assembly OGMF01 (sample SAMEA2581919, study PRJEB24529) | metagenome | biome: Human gut stool | place: China | collected 2011
TATTTGACGATGTATTCCGTGTTGGACGCAAAGGAAGTGAGAGTTTTCCTGCAATTCTCGAAAGTCACACACCGCTTGACCTTATTATAATCATGCTTGGAACCAATGACTGCAAAACATATAACCATGCAAGTGCAGATCGCATCGGAAAAGGAATCGAAAAACTGATCCAGCAGATCAGAAAAGCTGATCCAGCGATCGATATTTTATTAGTATCTCCGATCGAATTAGGAGAAGATGTATGGAAACCAGGATTTGATCTTGAATTTGACCAGCATTCTGTGAAAGTATCCAAGCAATTAAAACAGACTTATTTAAAGATTGCATGGAAGTACGGATGTGATTTCCTTGCAGCAAGTGATGTAGCCAAGCCAAGTAAGGCAGATATGGAACATATGAATGAAAAAGGACATAAAAACCTTGCAAAAGCAATCGAATCATTTCTTGTAGAAAAGGAAAGAAATCATTCAAACGATTATGTAAATGTGGTATGATAAGACAAATGTGGTATTTTATAAGGATTCACATAATAAAAGAAACAAAATGTTCAGAAAGGAATTTTACATATGGAAACGATCAATCCACAGGAATGGAAACAAGACCTGCCAGCATTTAAAGAAAAGACAGACCAGTTTTATGCAGGAGAACTAAGTAAAGCAGATTACAAAGGATTTTCCGGTGGTTACGGAAGTTATGCACAGAAAGATGGAAAAGCAAGTATGATCCGTCTTCGTATGTCAGGTGGCCATTTAACAAAAGATAAATTAAAATTTATGGCAAGTAGTAAATTTGTAATTGATTTATTTAATACATTTGCTATAAATAAAACCAATAATTTAGATAGTGATATTAATAATTACTATAAACTTATTGAAATAAAAGAAACTGAAGCATCTTATGAAAGAATTTATAAAGGTAAAGATAAAATATATATTGATTTTTTAAATACCTCTTATGAAATATATGATAAGTTAAGCAACCTTGATGTAGTAAATAGTATCTTATCACAAACTGATTTAAAAGTACTATCAATACTGATTACATTAGAACTTATTACATTATATATACCAATGATTGATACTATAAAAAATACCGTTTTAAATGAAAATATCATTAATGAGGCCTTAGGTGATGTTTATAATGTTAATTTTAGTTTATATAGTGAGGTAAAAAACCTAATTAATATAAATATTTCTAATGGAAATGAAAGTACAACTTTAAAGCAAAAAATTAATGATATTAATCACCCTGTTGAGGTAGAAAAAGTATTTGGTTCATATTTAGATGATGATTTATTAAATACTTTATATAAACTTTTTGAAAAAGAAAAAGATAATAGTTTAATTTTGAAAAAAATATTTATGGGTAAAACTATAGAGGAAATTAAAAGTAATATTGATAATGAGGTTATTAGGGTAGCAACTGAGAAAGAATATGATGAATATCAAAAATTATTATGTATGCCAAATGATAATGCTTGTGATTCTACAAAACAACTCCTTAATAAACTTTGTATGATCAATTTAACTGATATAAAATTAAATATATTATATGAGTTTGTGGCTATGAATGATTTTTATCAAGAGGCTTTAGGAAAATATGGAATTACTAAAGAAAGTTTATCAAAAAAATTTGGATTTATTAATAGTAAGCTTACTTATAATGAAATTAATTTAGAAAATTTAGTGGCTTTAGAGGACTACTTCACAATTCAAAATAATGGTCATAAATATAAAAATAGTATTCAAAATATATTAATTAATTTAATTACAGACGGTTATTTTGATGAATTAATTACGAATAAAAAGGCACTTTTATATGAACTTAAAGAAACTAAAAAATATATACCATCACTTAGTGAAACTATTGAAAACTTGCAAAGCATTCCAATTGAGGAAGTTAATATTGGTAGTTTAAGTGAAATTATGAAATTTGGTGATGCCTTAAATGGAGAATATGAACTTGTTACAAGTGAGGAAAGAAAAGCACTTGAAAGCGATAGTAGTGCATTATCAATTCAAACTATAAATGATTTATTATCAAAGAAAAACAAACGCAAAAAGGGATTTTGGGCATCATTATTTGAGCCTTATGAAGAAGAAAAAACTATTACTGATGTTCCAACTTTAAAAGAGGCAATTAATAAAAACATTGTTATTTTGTCAAAAGAACTTTTAACATTTGATTTGGTAAGAAAATATATATCAGTTTATTTTGCTAAAAATCTAGAATATGTTAATAAATCTAGTGAAGCACTTGCTTTATTAAATGAAAGACTTAGTAAGTTAAATCCTAAAGATACTTTTGAATATGCTTCCTTTTTAGAGGTAAATTCAATGAAAACTATTATGACAGAAAAAAATAAAAGATTTAATGTTACAAGCTCGCTTTTAAATCAAGAATTATATAAAATTAATGCCGCAATTGTAAACCATTTTATTACAATAAATGCCTTAGAAATGGCAAGAGATGACTTAATACCTTTAATAGGTAGTGAGGTTATAATTGGTACGGGATTTATATCAAATAATAATGCTATGCAAATTACAAATGATGTAATTGGTCTTTTCCAAGCAATACTTGCACAAAATGTTGAACAAACTAAAATTATGCTTGAAAGACTTAATAATATGCCAAACATTGATGTTACAAAGTTAAATGCTAATGTAAATGGTTATATTGAAATGCTTGAGGAAAAAAATAGAAGTTTAGAAATGTAAAGTCTAAACTTTTTTTAATATTTAATTGAAAAAATGTATAAAATATAATATACTTAATTTAGATAGGAGGACAAAATGAATATAGTGTTAATTGTTATTATAGTTTTAGTTGTAATAATTGCTTTATACGTAATTAATACAAGAAATGCATTAGTAGTTTTAAGAAACAAGGTTAAAGACCAATTAAGCCAAATTGATGTTCAACTTAAAAGAAGATTTGATTTAATACCTAATTTAGTAGAAACTGTAAAAGGATATGCTAAACATGAAAAATCTACTTTAGAGGATGTTGTCAAAGCTAGAAATACATATTTATCTGCTTCGACTCCTGAAGATCAATTAAAAGCAGATGGACAGCTTACTGCTGCAGTTAATAAACTTTTTGCTTTAGCGGAAAGTTATCCTGATTTAAAAGCAAATGAAAGTTTCTTATCACTTCAGAAAGAACTTACTACTTGTGAAGAAAAAATTACTTATGCTAGACAATTTTATAATGATTCAGTACTTTCTTACAATAACAAGATTGAACTTTTTCCTAGTAGTATAATTGCTAGTATGTTCCATTTTGAAAAAGAGAAATTTTTTGAGGCAAGTGCTGAAGAAAGAAAAAATGTACAAGTAAAATTCTAGGCATTGCAAAATGCCTTTTTTAATAGGAAGGTTTATGAGAAAAAGAAATTTATTATTATTTATTATTTTAATGTTATTTCCAGTTTTAGTATTTGCTAAAAATGATATTTATTCAAAAAATGCTGACATTTATATTAATAAAGATGGTAGTGCAAATGTTACTGAAACTTGGGATGTAAAAGGGCAGGATGGTACAGAGTGGTATATTCCCCTTACTAATCTTGGTCAAAGTGAAATTTTAAACTACACTGTTACAATGGATGGTAAAGATTTAAGATTTAAAAGTTGGAACATTGATGAAAGTATAAGTCAAAAAGCAGGTTATTATGGAATAAATTATGTAAATAATGGTATGGAGCTATGCTTTGGTAAAACAGATTATAAAAGGCATACTTTTGTAATTAAATATACTATTACAAATTTTGTATTTACCACAAGTGATGCTGATGTTATCTCTTGGCGTATATTTGAATATCAAAATAGTTCAACAAATTGGGAAAACTTTACAGTTAATATAAAAAGTTTTTATTCATTTCCTGATACTTTAGATGTATGGGGATATGGATACAAAGGTTATGCTTATGTAAAAGATGGTATGATTCAAATGTCTAATGAAGGAGATATGGGTACAAACTATGTTGTACTTCAGGCAAAATTTCCAAAAGGTACTTTTGAAAACTTAGTTACATACTCACAATTTGAAACTTTTGATGATGTAAAAAATATGAATGATGAAGGAAAATTTGACTATGATTATGATTTAGATAATGAGTATTCAAATTTAAGTACATTAGGAAAAATATGGTATATTATAAAAAATATTATTTCTACAGTATTTCCATTTGCATTATTTGTTTGGATTGCTGTAATGTGTACTAAACCTGAATTTGGTTACAAAGACAATAAAAAGATTGATAAGAATAATACACCAATGTTTAGAGATATTCCTTGTAATAAAGATATTTATTATGCAAATACACTTATTTATTTAAATAAATTTGGTTATAAAGAAGGAAATATTATTGGGTCAATCATTCTAAAATGGATCAAAGAAGATAAAGTTAGATACATTAAACGTAATGATGGTACTAGAAAAGAAGAAAGTGTATTAGATTTAACTAGTAAACCTGAGTTTACTGAAAAAGTTGAACAAGAACTATTTGATATTATGTATAAAGCTTCAGAAGATGGTTATCTTGAAAGTAAAGAACTTGAAAAATACTGTAGAAATCATTATTCAAAGTTCTTTAGTATATTTACAAGACAAGTTAATGAGAAAATTAATTCTTTAGAAGCTGAAGGTAAAATTTATAAAAAGATTAATAAAAAAGACACTAAAGCAAAGAAGATTATGGATGAATCAATTTATGAAGATAGTCAAAGACTATTTGGTTTAAAACTATTCTTTAATGAATTTGCTAAAATGGACACAAAAGAAACTTTAGAGGTTAAAATATGGGATGAATATTTAATGTTTGCTTATTTATTTGGTATGGCCGATAAAGTATCTAAACAACTTAAAAATCTATATCCAGAATATATTGAACAAGAACTTGAAAGAAATAATTTAGATTTAAATACTTTAGTTTTAATTAATAGTATGACAACTCGTTCAGTAAATGCTGCAAGTGCCGCAAGAAGTGCTGCACAAAGTTACTCATCTGGTGGCGGTGGATTTTCCTCAGGAGGCGGAGGAGGAGGCTCCTTTGGTGGAGGCGGATCTTCCGGAGGTGGAGGAAGTAGATAATACTTTTTTCACAGAAAATGCAAGAAATTGCATTTTTTTTATTTATTTTTTTTTAAAATGTGGTATACTTAATTTATGCGAGTTATTAAATTATAATTCAATGGGCTGTTAGCTCAGTTGGTAGAGCAACTGACTCTTAATCAGTGGGTCTAGGGTTCGAATCCCTAACAGCCCACCATTTATATTGATTGCATAATCTAACAAACTACTTGTTAGATTTTTTATACAAAAATTTCTATCTAACTACAAAAATAGTAATAGTCAATAGACCATTACTATTTTTTTCTATTCCCTAACAAATCTCTCTAGTAGTTTTCTACTACCTTCATCATAACTAATCATTCTCTCAGGATGCCATTGTACACCTACCTGAAAAATACCATTATCACTTTCTATAGCTTCAATCAAATGATCATCACTATATCCCACTACTTTAAACAAACCATTTGTACCTATAGTCTGTAAATGATGTGAATTAACCATTATTTTAGAAGTTCCAAATATTCTACTTAATATTCCTTCAGTTAAAGTAACACCATGTACATAACCCTCTTCTTTTTTATGATTATAATTTCCAATAGAAATAAGCTTTAAAGAACTTCCATATAAACACATTGACTGCATACCCTGACAAATACCAAGTAACTTTAAATTATGTTCTAAAGCATATGAAATTAAGTAAAAATCAATTGGTCCAACATCATCTCCACCAGTAAGTAAAATACCAGATACCCTAGCTAATTTATCAACAAGAACATCAATAAAATCGTAATCATTAATTAAAAGAACTCTCCCGCCAAATTCTTCTATTCCCTTAACATAATATTCATTTGCAACATCCGAATTTTCTCTTCTAATTAAAACACCTATCATAAAGAAAAAAGAAAAGTTATCTTAACTTTCCTTTAGCTCCTTTCATACCTTTAACTCCACCATTAGCAGCAAAACCTTGTAAAATATTAGAATCAAATGAATGAGTCTTACTAATTCTCTTCTTATATTCTTTAATTCCAATATTAATCATTTCATCTAACATACTAGTAAAGTCAACACCTTTAGCCTCCCATAAATAGAAAGCCAAACTTCCCGGAATAGAATTAATTTCATTAACATATACTTTTTTACTTTTTTCATCTATCAAGAAATCTATTCTAGAGTTGCCAGCAGAACCAAGTGCTTTAAATGCCTTAACAGCAATTTCCTCTACTTCTTTACGCATTTTATCATCTATATCAGCTGGTAATTTTCTATTAGTTGAAGCCATACCTTTAGAAGCCTTAACTGGAGCTTTTCCTTTTAACTTACCATTCTTACCTCCACCAATATATTTATCAGTATAAGTTAAGAATTTATTACCAGATAATACCTCTTCTATCTCACTAACCTTTTGATGTTCATAGTTACCCATAACCGCAATATTAACTTCAACTAAGTTTTTAACAACTTCTTCAACTACAATCTTAGAATCGTATTGAATTGCTTCATCTATTCCTTCTACTAAACTTTCCTCATCTTCACATACACTAATACCAACAGAAGATCCCGTAGTAGCAGGTTTTACTATAACTGGATATTTTAGTTTAGAAACCTTCTTAATAACTGCATCTTTATCGTGTTTATAATCAGCATCATAAAACCAAACATAAGCAGTCATTGGAAGTCCAGTTCCAGCCCATACATCTTTCATAAAAGCTTTATCTTGTCCAACAACAGCAGCATATACATTAGGGCCAACATATGGAACACCTACAGTTTGTAAATATCCTTGTAAAACTCCATCCTCAACATTTGTACCATGAACTATTGGGAAAATAATATCAACTTCCTTAACAATAGTTCTAGGAAATTTCTTTTTTTGTAATACATAAGATCCATTCTTATAATATAAAACAACATTCTTTGCATACTTCTTAATTAAAGATAAATCTTGGTATACATCAATATCCTTTAACATATCACCAGTATACCATTCTCTATCCTTAGTAATATAAATTGGGATAATTTCATATTTTTCTTGATCCATTTTATTCATAGCTTGAATAGCCGAAATAATACTTACCTCGTGTTCAACTGTTTCTCCCCCAAAAACAACACCAACTTTAATTCTCATATCTAAAAATCCTCCTACTCATTATATGTATCTGGCAAATCATTTTCAAATAACGCAAATATATCATCTTTGCCATTATATATACTATTAATAAAAGCATACGCTTCTCTAACATCATTAAATACTATTATTTTATCTTTGTCAAATCCTTGTGTTAATAAACCTTCATAAATTGGTTTAGTCCTCTTTTCGCCAATTAGTATGACATAATCCGCAACCTCAGCAATTTCTTCACCAAATTGTTTATTATAAAATTCTTCTTTTTCCCCAAGTTCAACCATTCCTGGAGTAACAACAATTTTTATACCGTTCATCATTCCCAAAACATGACAAGCATTCTTCGCTCCAACAGGATTAGAATTATATGCATCATCAATTTGATAAAAATTACCAATTTTTTTAAGTTCCAATCTATGTTCAGTCGGTCTAACTAACTTAACAGCATCAGCTAGTTCTTCAAGTGAAATACCAAATTCCATTCCACAAGCAAGACCAGCTAATATATTATAAACATTATGCTCACCTAACAACTTAGTTTCAAAGTGATAAGTTTTTTTATCATTCTTAAACATAACATCAAAACTAGTCCCTCTATAAGTATACTTTATATTAAATGCTCTAATATCAACATCATTATTATTAATGCCTATCCAAATAGTTCTAACTTTATTTTTCAACTTATAACTAACTTGTTTCGAATCGTCACCATTAAGTATCGCAAAACCATCACTAGGAAGGGCCTCGATCAATTCAAACTTTGCCTTAACAATATTTTCTTCACTACCAAACGACTCTAAATGTGCAGTACCAATAGTAGTAAGAATACCATACTTTGGTTTAACAAAATCACAAAGTGATTTTATTTCTCCTCTAACATAAGCTCCCATTTCAGCTATAAAAATATCAGTAAATATATCCAAATGATTATTAATAGTCATCATCAATCCATAATCAGTATTTAAATTTTTAGGAGTAGCTAAAGCATTATATTTAACATTTAAAATATCACTCAATATATTTTTAGAACTAGTCTTACCATAACTTCCTGTAATACCAATTATTTTTAAATTAGTCATTCCTCTAAGTTTATGTTTAGCTTTATTTTTATAATATATATATACAAATTTTTCTATAGGTTTATTAATAATATTAGCAATAAATACAACAAATGGATTTAAGTATATCATAATATAACTAAGTAAAATCAATTTCCAAGTAAGTGCCAAATCATTTATATTAAATAACGAAATAACAACTGGTATCAAATATAAAACACTAGTAGTAACAATAAGTCTTTTTATTCTCTTAGTAATAACTAATGGTTTTTTATTTTGATCAGTTTCTATTTTTTTCTTCCACTTTAAACCTAATAAAAAATCAAACCCAATAACAACAAGACTAACTATAACTGTAGAATATTTAATATCATAAAGTATTAAACTTTCCACTAACAAAATACCAATAACTATTAAGTCTAAATCTAAAAATTGATTCTTAGTCTTAAATAACCATTTTATATATCGATTATTCTCATTATAAAGGTTTTGCTGTAACATATGTAATGTACGTTTTGTCTTATAAAATAATAAGAAAAGGAATGATAAAAATAATAATATTTTTAAAACCATATTATCCCTCCTAAATAAAGCTATTTAATATATTTATAACTTGCCCTAAATTCTCTAGATAAGCATAATGTGTCCCTGGCAAAACAATAAGTGCCGCATCTATCATTATTTTTTCAAGCTCTCTAGCTTCTTTAACTGGAACCGCTTCATCATGTTCACCCCAAATTAGTAATGTTGGTTCCTCTATTCTCCTAGCAAAAGATGCCAAATCTTCATTAACAACATTTACCAAAGTTTGTCTCATTATCGGACTTGCAGCTCTATAATCAGGAGAACCAATATATTGTTTCATAAAATCCCCAAACTTATCCATGCCAGGTAATTTTTTTATTTTCTTTAAAATTCTTACCGATAAAGTCAACTCTTCTTTTTCCTTCATACAAGGACTACCAAACAAAACCAATTTATCAATAGGATTATCTGCTGAAAAATATATAGCAACTCTTCCACCAAAGGAATGTCCAATAACAGTAGGTTTCTTAATATTTAATTTTTCAACTAATTTTTCTACTAAAACAGCATAATTTCTTATAGACCAAGCAACTGGTGGCTCACTACTTTCACCAAAACCAGGAAAATCAATAATTGTAATTCTATGGTTACTACATAAGTTATCCCCTAGTGGCCTCATCATTTGTATATTTTGTCCCCATCCATGCAAAAGTAAAACATCACTACCTTCACCATATTGTATGTAATTAACTTCTACATTGTCTATCTTAATTTTCATGCACTTATCACCCATATAAAAATTATAACACAATTAATAATACTAAATAGAAAAAAATAAGTTTCAAATAGTAAAATAATGTAAAAAAAAAGTGAATTATTTTTCACTTTTCTTATAAACTTTTGATTTTTCAGCAACTAACGAAATACTACCAACTGTCTTATCACCATGTAAAACACCATCTTTAACTTCATCAAAAGTAGATACACCATTTAATTCAAACCCTAATTTATTTAACCCAATAACCAAAGTACTAAAATTAGTAGTAAACATTTGAGTACCAAGTAATAAATCTTCATCTGCATTCATTTCAAATTTCTTCTCACCATCATAATGTCCAGAAATACTATCGATAACAACAGAAACCTTATCTCCTAAAACTCTAGGTTCACAAGTATATTCTCCATTTTCATTAATTGATCTACTATCTACAAAAACACTAAAATCAAGACCAATAGAAATGTCACTAACATCTCTTGCTCCGTTTCCTAACTTTTCTAATACATCAGCAAAAACACTAGTAACATTAGAAGAAACATCTGTCGTATCTCTATAAATTTCAGCTTCTGATACTTCAGGTCCAATAGGACCATCTTCATAATTACATAAAACATATCTTTCTTTTTTTTCTAATAGTTGCTTATACATAAGTAAACTATTTCTATCATTTAACTTTCTTATATTCATTGTAAAATCTCCTTTTAAATTCTAATATACTTTCATCAGAAAATGTTCACATATTATAACATAAATATTACATTAATGCAATAGAAAAGGCCAAATATATACATTTGGCCAATTAATTTATTTTTCTAAAATCACATCAAATAATTTTACTTTACTTTCAGAAACGTTTCCTTTTATAGAGACACTTTTCTTTAATCCGGTCACAAAACTAACGATAGTTTCTAAATCACTACTAGAAGCATAAGGACCTTCACTACCACTTATTCCCATTTCATCACTCATATATAAAACATGATAATTATAACCATCAAGTATTCCATTAAATAATATATACTCAACACCATTTTTCTTATTAGTAGTAACACTCAAATCTGAAAAGCCACCAGCCTCATACTTAGCTTTTAGTGCATACATATTATTTTTAACATCATTAAATGTTACATTAGTAGCAGAAGAAATAATTGCCACAGAATCTTGAGTATCATTTAAAAATACCGATTCATAGTTAGTACCAAGTTCAGCACCAGAAACAAAATTCCAACCATTAGGAACATATCCAGTTCTACCATTTACTGTAACCTCAGGTAGATTATTAGTTGCAACTGTATCATTATTTTTATCAGTAGCATCACTCTTATTACCAGAAACCATTAAATAGCAAACAACAACAGCAATAATAGCAATAACCAAAACAAGAATAATAGTTATTAAATTACCAGACCTATTAACTTTATTTAAACTATTCATAGTACCAGTATTACCCTGACTCATCTTAGGATTATCAATACTAGTACCCATAGCTGAATTTGAAACCATACTTGGACTAGTACTTATATTTGAACTAGTAACATTATTATTTGTAACAAGATTCATATTCATATTAGTATTAATATTTTGACTCATGTCAACACCATTATTAGCCATATCAGAACCAGTATTAGTATTAAAACTAATATTAGAACTTATATCACTTGTATTATTACTGACATTTACTTGATTTACATTAGAATTAATATTAGTATTTAAAATTCCTGTCTCATTAGAAACCAAACTACTAGTGCTAACATCAGTACTATTTAAATTATTTGTATTTGTTAAATTAACATTCTCCTGAGAAACATTAGTAATAACTGGTTCCTGTACCGAAACACCCTCACTACCATTATTATCAAATCTCATACCACAGTTAGAACAAAATAAACTTCCCACTTCGACAACACTATTACACTTAGGACAATTCATAATAAAGACCTCCTATACTATAAATAATTATAGCAATATAAAACAATAAAATCAATGTTTATCTTCTTTCCAACCTACTTCATCTTCACAAAAGAATTAATAATTAAATCAAAATCATCATTATACTTTTCAGAATCCTTCTTATCACAAATAAGCTCATAAGTAAAAACATTTTCCTCATTAAACTCAACCGCAATAGTAATATGCTTATCATCATTTTCATATACACTCATACAAATATGATCCAAACAATTAAAAGAATCTTTATTATATCCATCACCAACTAAATCATCAGAAATAGAAATAGCCCTATTCTTATTACTATCATAATCCATACCCAATTCATTATCAGAAATATTAATTACAATTTTAGCAGTACCATCCTTTTCACTAATAGTATAAACACCTTTTTTCTTAGAAACCTTAAAACTAGTCCCATAATTAAACTTAAACTCATTATCACTATACTTTAAAAATGAAACTTTATTAAAAAATAAAAAATAAATAACAAATAATATTATAATTAAAACTAAAAATATTCCTAACCATAAAATAATCTTCTTATAATTCTTTTCCATAATATCAACCTCTAAAAAATAATATCATAAAAACAAATAAATATAAATATCTAAGAATACTATATACTGGTGATAAAATGAAATTAAAAACTATATTAATCCTCTCTCTAATAATAAATATTATTTTCTTTTCTCATATTATAAATATCAATGCTAATAAATTAATAACTAATAATAATGAATACAAAATATTAAAAACTGATAGAAACTATAAGATTCAAATCTATTATCCTATAACTAAATATAAAACATTAAATAAAGCTATAAAAAAAGAAATTAAAACTTATATAAATGAATTTAAATATAACATAAAGTCTTCAACAATACCTATAAACCAGTATTATCACTTAATAATCTTATATGAAAAATATGAATATCAAAACTACATATCCTATATTTTTCGAATAGAAGACTTTACTGGAGGTGCTCATCCTAATCATCGTCTCTATACTATTGTCTACAATAAAAATGAAAATAAAATTATAACTATAGATGACCTAATAATTAACAATAATGAATTATTAAATACTCTATCTAATTATACTAGAGATAAATTAAGAAGAAATAAAAGAATTACTGATATTTCAATGTTATATGAAGGAACTAAACCAATTAAAGAAAACTTTAATAATTTTATCTTCTCTAAAAATGGACTAATTATATATTTTCCTCAATATCAAATAGCACCATATAGTCAAGGTGAATTTAATGTAATAGTACCTTACAATATATTATTTAAAAATATAACTTTTTAGTTTTACATTTTAACAAAAATTTGCTATATCTAAATTAGAGGTGAATATCATGAATCTAATTGGAAAAAATGGTTACAATATCAGTTTTAGTGAAAATGTACCAAACAACTGTAAAGTTATCATAATTGCTATGCATGGCTTTGCTGGAGACAGGGAAAGTAGTTGCATAAAAGCATTAGAAGAGAAAATTAAAAATACAAAAATAGGACTAATAAAATTTGATTGGCCTGCTCATGGAGAAAGTGAAACTAATGGTTTCAATCTAACTATAAAAAACTGTATAGAAGATTTAAATAGTATTATTAAATATACTAAAGATAAATATAAAAATAGCACTTTAGTAGCTTTTGCCACAAGTTTTGGAGGTTACATAACATTACTATATAATTACTATTACAAAAACACTTTCACATCTATTATTTTAAGAAGCCCTGCTCTAAACATGTATGAAGTTATGCAAAACACTATCTTAACTGATAGTAAAAGACAAGAACTAAAAAGTAATAGCTATTTTAATCATGGTTTTGATAGAAATATCAAAGTAACAAAAGACTTTCTTAATGAATTAAAAACAAATAACTTATTTGAACTATATAAAAATGAAGAACTAAATTATATTACAATTATTCATGGTACAGCTGATGATGTTGTACCTATCAATGATTCTATAAACTTTTCTAAAAAACATAATTGTACTCTTTATAAAATAAAAGGTGCCGATCATAGATATAAAAAAGAAGGAGAATTAGAAAAAGTAATTACTATTACTGCAAATATTCTAAGCAAAATAACCTCGTAATTAATAGTCTTAAAAATTAAAAATGATGATATAATGGTAATGGTGATGAAAAAAATGGATATCAGTGAACTAATTGAACAGTATGTTAATACTATGCTAAGGTATAAAGCATTAAAACAAAAAAAGGCCATTGCTCATGATAATTACATGCGTGCAAAAGAAATAATGAATGATACAAGTAATAATTTAGTAAGTCAAGAATTTATCGATGCCTGTTTTAAAAGTGAACAAGAAATTAAAGCCGAACTTTCTAGTACAAAAAGTATATTAGACTTTATTCAAAAAAGCTATAACCAAGCCTGTCTTGATATGACGTTAGAAGATGCTCTAACAAATAGCAAAATAATAGAAAGAAAGCTACAAAAAAGTTTAAAAAAATATAGTGACTTAAAAAAACAAAAAGAAGCTTCAAACTATGCTGGAAGAAAGTATGAAGAAGAATATGACTATCAAGTAGCCTTACCATTCTATCAAAAAGAAGCTGAATATAAAGAAAAGTTAAAAGAACTAGAGCCAACAATCAAAGTTTATAAAAAAATTACCATTTCTCTAAATCGATTAGTAGAAAGTAAAGAAGCTGCAAAAGATAGAGAAAGAACTATTTCACAACAAAAATAGATATCAATACTAATGATATGAACCCCGTTTCTTGGACAAAGAAACGAGGTTTTTATATGAGTAAATTA
>OGMF01002757.1_pt1 | contig 14287 bp, 15 predicted proteins | sample 1572921 | NCBI WGS metagenome assembly OGMF01 (sample SAMEA2581919, study PRJEB24529) | metagenome | biome: Human gut stool | place: China | collected 2011
TCCGGAGCACCAAGGAAGTGCGAGTCATCTGTGCGGACTGCATGGAGCTGTTCGTAAAGGCCGACTAAATCATAGCAGGACAGAGAGCGAGGGCACGAGTGAGAGTAGTGCCGGTTTTAAAAGTGCACTCGTAAAGACAGAGATTCGCTGGGCTGTGAGAGGACGCCCATTATATCAAAGGAGCACCGTCATGACTATCATATCAGAACGCCTGCAGTACCTGCGCCTGACGAACGGCTATACCCAGACCGATCTTGCACGAACCATGGGAGTGACCCGCCGGGCAGTCTACGCATGGGAGCACGACAAATGCCCTGAGATCCCCCGTCTGATCCAACTCGCCCAATTCTATCAAGTGTCGACCGATTATCTGTTGGGCCTGACTGAGTGAGAGGTGTCCCGCTACCGGAGGCCTTACCGGAGACTTTTTGCCCGCGACAGTGCGGTCATCCATCAGTTCGCGCGCCCAGCAGCAAAAAAGCTCCACATTTTAAAAGTGTACTTGTAAATCCACTTTATTGGATGCATCATTTGGTAGACTTCAGGTACAGCAAAGGCAAACACACTTCAAAATACAGGAGGACAAAATCATGGCAGGCGCTTTTTCATTTGTTTTAGGTATGTTGGGTCTTGGTGCGGCTGGTGCAGTCAGCGCGGGACAGAACGCAAAAATCAAGAAGGCAGACTATCAGTATGGCGAGGAGCACGGACTTCATGGCACCTCTGAGGTCCTGCAAATGCGTGAACGAGTGCGTAAAGAATGGTGGAGCATCTGCGGAAGAACTTACAATGCGTGTGAGCGACCTGCATCGAGTTACGGTGATCTCAGCAGAACCCCGTGGTGCTATCTGAAAAAACGTTGGTTCATTGACCACCTGAACAAAAAGGGCATCCCCTATGATGATTTGGTCGTGAACGATGTTACCGGCGTTACCTTTTACGAGAGCCAGAAAAGAACGTCCGAAGCGTATATGAGAAAGCTGCGGTAATAGATATCGCGCCCACCGTCACCATTTCTATCAGCAGCAGGAGGTAGATTTATGGCTGAAAATATGTTCGTTGTTAAAACGGTATTCCATGATGAAAACGGAGACACTCTGCTTCGTGAAGATTACCGTGAGACACGAGAAAAAGCACAGAAACTCAAGGATTTGGCCGATTTTGGCTATGCCGGACTTTTTGGCAAAGGTCAAACGAAAGTTACCACAGAAATCATTGAACGCTGACACCAACCACCATTTCCTATAGCAACAGAGTCCTGCCGCTCAGATGTGAGTAGCAGGGCTCTTTCTATTTTATACAGTATTCAGTCAGAAAGTGAACTTAAAAAGCCGCGTTTAATATCAGACAGCACACATCCCGGCAGATTTTCGGTTCGATTATGTGACTCCCCGAAATTGTGGGGGAACAGTTTCATTCGACCACTTTTGGTCAAAAGTTATTGGTTTTGTAGAACATGGGGGTCTGCCCAATTTTCGGCATACTCACTTGTGGTCACGGATAACATGTTTGAGCACCGTCTGCATTTGTCCAAAATTGGACACACCTTTCTTAATGGAGTCAGTCTAAGCGACCTCATCTGAACTTATGTCGTGACAGGTGCGTATTGTTTGGTACAGGGTCGTGTATGGCGATTCTATCAGCGCAACAAGGATCGTCTTGACCCGCTTTCAGGGTTAATCAATTTGATTACCCCTGGTGGAAAACAACAGTCTTACGTTTATAATCTGCGCGGTGTTATGGAAATCTGCCGATTCAGCACACTTCCCCACGGATTTTCGGCTCAATTATTGTTTTCACTGCTTTTGAGCATATCCATTTGCGTCGTGAAATACGACGGAATTATAGTACGCATCCCCTAAAATAAGGCATCCTTCCCCAGATTACAGGGGAAAAAGGAAAGTCAGAAATGCCGCCACCCGAAACAAGATAGATGTATAAGGTCGTGATTTGCGACCTTTGGAGAACATGGAGGTCAGAGCGCAATTTTACGCACACCCACTTTGGGCATGGGTGACATTCTAAGCATCCATCAATGGGGTCTCATACGGCGATTCCATCAGCGCAACAAAGCATGTCTTGACCCGTTAAGCGCGGTATTCAACTTAAATACTGAGGTCAGAAATCACATGCAGCCCGTCTTGATTCCCTGAGCTCCGTAATCAAATTGATTATGCAGGTCGAAAATCATACGGAAAATCGTGAAACTGTCGTATACAGTTTGCGCGGTGTCATGGAAATCTGCCGATTTAACACACATCCCGGCGGATTTATGGCCTTTGAAACGATATGGAACTTGTGCACAGTTTTGTGTATATCTGTTTGAGGTCACACATAAGAAAGATCGTCTTAGTCCATTGAGCTTGACTAACAACCTGTTAGTTGAGTTTGGAAATCATACGCCGACACGTCTTGCCCCTCTTTCAACTCGTCCCAAAACGGTACGGGTTGAGGTCACACGTCTTGATCCTCTCTCAAGGGGACTTCAAATTGAACCCCCCCTCTTGGATTCAAACGATGGTATGTCATTCCTTGCGCGGTGTCATGAAGATTCCTCGCTACAACACCAATCCCAAGACCAACGCCCTTATAGACTGTATATATCATAGCCAAGCACCCTGCTGACGCGTTCCTATCCCCTTCTGGTTCACGCTGCCGTGCCGCTGTGACACATTTCAGCACTTAACGACGCATTTGGACGCTTTTCGCCAGGTTTGGCATATTTTGCGTTACATTTATTTCGAACAGGATGGAACTGATTCAAATATATGTAATAGGAATGGTGTCAAAATGGTTACCTCCGATTTGTCCGCCCGTATCAATGATGTTCTGCGCTACGTCGGGATCACCCGCAACATGAACGCCTACATGATTCTATCACAAGCTCTGACGTTGATTGCCGAGGATGAAGACCGTCTGCGAGCCGTAGAGAAAGAGATCTACACGCCCATTGCCGACAAAACTCTGCGCGGGCCCAGAGCAGTCCAAAGCACGGTCCGCCGGGCATCCAAGGTCGCATGGGATTTCTTCCCTGATCGCGTTCAGGAACTGGCTGGCTATCCTCTGAATGGTCGCCCATCTGCCGTAACTATGCTTGAACTGCTCTATAATGGTGTCGCTCGCTATGACGATCTTTCTATTCTGAAATAAGCGCCCTTCAACAGCAGCACTCCGCTACTCTATGTCGAGCAGTGGGATATTTTTGCATCTTGATTCGATTTCAACCTCGTTCATTTTGAACGGCGTTGATGGAAAAAGAGCTGTAAAACGTAAATATATTGCACACAATCTGCATGGCGTTATGAAAATTTGACGTATATTAATGGTTGTACAATAAGGACAATTTGACTAATGTTTATTGATCGTATCATCGATAGAATATGCTTCTTGTCAGTCACTTTGACTACTGAGCCTTTGAACCTAGCTCAAATTGAGCCATGTTGCAGTGGTGTCGCTCTGACCCACTCCCTTTTGGACGGCGTAAAAATCCGCCCACGAAAATAGTTACGGAAATATCCGTATGTAAATTGGGCGGCTGAAAATTGAGCTACGAAACAGTATCCACAATATAGACGTCCTTGCACAATTCGACGATAACATGTCTTTTTTACTTAAAGTTCACTTTTTAGGTCATTCCAGATAGCGTAACGATTTGTGACGCCATCCGCCGGGCAGACGCTTGCTCGCTTCTCAACATTCGACGCATTATCGTGTTTTCTCAACAAACTGAGAATCAACATTTTTTTGATCTTTTCAAAGAAGCCCCATATATTTTGACGATGAATCGAATCATCGTGATACATTCGCTGTCGCTCCTCAACTCCAATCTTGAAAAAGCTCGCAGGTTCGCTTAGTCAAGATTTCCGTTGGCGTGTTCATGATGACTGAGCGTTTCCGCCCATCCTCATTCTTCGGACGTTCGAAAGCACTCAGCTATCATTCCACGCAGAATAGAATTTGTCAATAAAAGACGCTTCCATTCTTAATCATCCATAATAAAAGCCCGACCGCTCAAATCAGTAGCCGAGCTTCCATAATCGATATGCGTATATTTTTCACTTTGCTATATAGTGTAGTTAATTTTATGCACATCTTACTTCTTTGTTGCTTTGTGACATTGTGCAATTTTTCGTGTAGTTTCTATAGTATCGGCACGCGTTTTTGCACATTTTGTCGATCATCATTTCAGTTCCACAAGCATCCAGACTGTCTTAAACCGCCACTTTCCTGCTGTTTCTCTTGTTGTTATAATCTCTACCCTGTATTTTTGAAGCTCTCGATTTAAAAGCAATTTGCCGATCGTCTCTTGGCTAGAGCGTCCTTTAGCCGGAACAATATTCAGGACGCGAATCAGTGCTGCCTTTAGCTCATCCTTTAGCATAGGCTCATTGAGATGTTCCGCAATGTAGGCTGACACATTATCCGACTTATACTCTGGAACAGGACCACCCAAATCGCCCCGAATCATACTAAGAATTGCGTCATGATATCCATCCTGTAACATTTTCAGTGCGACACTTTTCTGATACTGGAAGAACATCTCTTTCATCTCGTTGATATGGTACTCTTTTGTTCGATGATCGTAGTACAAAGTGGACTCCTCACCGATTCGCTCGTTTACATCCGGAGCTGCCAAAAACTTCTCCCAAGTCTCCCCGCCTGCACGATAACACAGTGCTGGTTCGAGATTATAGGTGGCCTCTTTAAGGCGCGTCTCCAGCTCCCGTTTTCCCTTGCCGCGCAGATAGAGTTTAAAGGTATCCGGCTCACTCACTGGCCGCTTTCTGCCGATCTCCTGAATCACCTCCATAGGCAACCACTGCTCAATGAAAATATGTTTGACCGTCTCATCTTTGATATCAACACCGTTATAGAAGACAGTCGTAGTAAAAAGGATCCGCTTCAAAAGCTTTCCGTGCCGGACACAATCATATAGAGTATCCATCGCGCCGGACTTGTTGTAGTCAGAGCAGTAGTAGGAAGCCGCATCACCGTATATCAGCTTCATTTTTTCAAGCGTTGCACGACTCGATACAAAAACAATCACTTTTTCATCCGGTGGAATGGAATCCAAGAGAGCCTTACGCTCAGCATCCCGATAGTAGAATCGAATTTCTGAGACACACGATTTTCTTCTTGGGATTCGGTAGTAGTTTTCTGGGGGAAGTGTCCCCTCCTCCTTCCACTTCTGAATCAAGAAGTCCATCGTGGCGCTCATGTAGATGACCGTTTTGCACGGGACCAGCTGCTCAATGCACTGATAGGCCAGATTTGTCTTATGATTGAATTTTGCGTCGTTCACAAAGAAATGCGCCTCATCACAGACAATATAGGTATAGCTGTTCCTGATGTGCTCCAGCGTCTTCTCCGGGTTTTCCTGATAGTCCTTCTGGAGCTTTTGATAGGTTTGCACCTCTACAAACTCAAAACTCAGGCACTCGATCATCGCCAATCTAACCAGGTCTGTATCTCGGAAATCCCTTTCGACTCCATCCGCTAAAATGGCTTGGACGATTTGCTCCCACAGCGTTTTCCGGTTGCAAAGATATAGAATTCGCTTTCGATCTTCCACATTGAATCTTGGGTAGCTCGTCATATTTTTCTTCAATAAGTCAATGATTGCAGTTGTTTTGCCCGCGCCTGTACCCGCATCGATCACATAGCGGCCAACTCCCCAGCTTTGTATAACGTCGCCGATGGCCTGTGAGACGTAGCATATGTCCTCTGGCAAAGCCGGTAAAGCCCGTTCAAATAGCATTTTCTCACGGCGGATATCATCCAGTGACCAAATCATTTCCTGTTCGGCTGCTTGCGGTTTCGTCATCGGAGCAGATACGCGCGGCAACTCTTCACAGGGGTCCAAGCCAATGTCGGTAAGATCCCCAAATAGCGCCAAGATAGACAATGCACCGTTGGGTTTGTTTTGGGGCAGAGATACAGGCTGCATGGGTGTAGTGGTAACATTTGTTTCTTCAGTCATAAAATAATATTGCTCCTATAAAAATATAAGGCGCACAGCCCAGCCATCTTGCCAGACCATGCGCCGGTTTGTTAGCGTCTACCCAGAAAAAAGCTCTGGTCAAACGCTTCGTTCTGTGCTATTATAGGGGCGGGAACTTACGTACGCATTTATATTCCCGTCTCTATGGCCGTTTTACCTGTTGGCGCAGGTAAGGCGGTTTTTGTTTTACTGTTGCGCATGGGACTTTGCCTCGATTGCTGCCGCCGCTTCTGCAAACGTCTGCATGGCGCTGTTGTAGCCAATTTGGAACGAGTGCTCGGCAACGGACGCAATCAGCCCTTCCAGAATTTCAGATTGGATCTCGTTCTGCGCTTCGCTCAAATACGGTCGAATAAGCGCCTCTGCCTGACGATTGCTTACGTCTACGGCATCCTTAAACTTCTCCTGACTCTGCTTGATCTCGTCAGCGGTCTCAAATACATCCTTTAAAAAACTCATTTTGATCTCCTTTTTCATATTTATAATCGTATTTTCCAGCTTTCCCCCGGCGGGGTACGGAGCAACTTCTGGGTCCCACATATTATGCAGCACCTCCGGGGTGTTATTGACCTTCTGCGCATCGAGCCATTCCATCAGCCCTTCGCGGAAGATCCGGTAGCTATTGCCCACCTTTACCGCCGGGAAGCCCGGTTTACTCACCAGCCGATAGACAAAATTCTGCCCGAACCCCAGCAGCTCTGCCACCTCGGCAACGATCATCATGGGCGAGAGCTGTGTCGCAGTCGTCGGCTTTCCAGTGGTGTTCTTTTTGCTTCGTGTCATAATTTGTATGCTCCTATATAATCGGATTGTATTTTTTGGCAGTCAACTGGGCATTGCCAAATTACGCCTTATTGTTTTTTCTCTACATGCTATCAAACCTCCTTGTTTTGCTTGTACAAACAGTATATCACCACTTGTATTAAAATTCAATAGTTATCTGTGATTTTTTCTTCTGTATTTTAAGCAAAACCCAATAATACCTTTTTTGAAAAGTGCTATTGTCTTTCTGTTGGTTTTTAACAAGCGCATGCCATTTTCACATCAGATATAAAACAATCCGTAAAATTGTCGTATCAGGCATCGTTTCCAGCACTGAGAGGATTTGGGTTTCCCCTTCTGCCGCTCTCCGACGTCCGTTCAGGCAATCATGCCATCCATAGCGCACCACCTCCTGTGCTTCCATTGGCGAAATTGCGCCCTTTTTCGCTTATTGGCGATACCATGTCTCTTTTTGGTTTTTCCCCACTCCACTCAACATCGCCAACATCGCCACACTGGCGAAGTTGATTTTCGCCGTGTATTCGTCATTTTTATGCAACTTCGCCACACACCCGTCTGACTGCCCGTACAGCGCACAAGGAGGTGATGAACTTGAACTTTCCGTCAGCCTGCCGCACCCGCTTGGTTTGGATCTTTTTCTCTTTTACAAGGAATGTATGTGCCCGCTCAACGGTGCGTTTGCTGCATCCTGTTTCGTCCATTACCAGCTTTTTCAGATCCATACCAGCCATCGGTCCCTGCTCTTTCAGAAGGGCCATGATGGACTCCTTGGCATCCTGCTGTGACGGTTCCAGCGGCATCGGCTTGTCGGCCATTAACTCCTTATAATGCTTCTCCGTGGTCGCTGCCAGCACTGCCCGGGCGGTTTCCACCTCTGCGCCCGCCTTGTTCTTCACGCTTACCGTCTGGGTACGGAAGAGGATACTGCGTGCCTTAGTGCCAACGTTCAGCTTTTCCTGCGTTACATAGGTAACGCTTTCGTCCTTCGGCAGCCGCCCCAGAATGGTCACACTACGAGCGGCATTCCACAGCTCACCAGAACCGGCCAGCAACATCCGTGCATCATCGCCTGCCTTCTTTACCATGTGAGACACAATAACCACGCTGAACTGGTCTGCCGATGCTTTTTCCTGCAGCATATCAAGTGCCCCGCGCATTACATCACCATTTGCCGCTGCATTCCCCTCCAGAAAGCTCCTGAGCGGGTCGATGATAACCAGTGCCGGACGCAGTTCATCAATAAGTTCAAACAGGCTTGCTCCAATAACAAGCTTTTTCTTCTTCTGCTGCCAGTACCAGCTGGGAGTGACGTAAAACACCCTGCGCGTATCCGCCCTTGCAGCAATCAAGCGCGGAGCCAGAGACATACCGGGGTCATCCTCGCTCGTAAGCACCAAAACGTTCCCCTGTGTAACTGCAGCGTCAGGGAAGAGCATTGTGGGGCGTCCGGTCGTCACGGCAGCCGCCACATCCGCCATGAATACGCCCTTGCCCACACCGCCGGGACCTGCTACGACCGACACGGCACCCATCGAGAAGTATCCTTTAACAAGCCACTGGGTGTTTACCGGCTCCACATCTCTCAGACACGGGATCATGCCTCCATGGTAGACCGGCGCAGATGAAGCAGTGGTCGTGGCAGAGATTAGCGGAAAGAAACTTAAAGAGTTCATAGTTATCTCCTTTGTATTCGTTTATGATTTTGGAATGCTTTTATACGCTACATCGTGCACCTCCTAAAAAACGGCAACAAAAAAGACGCACAAACTGGCAGAACAACCAAACCGTACACCCGAAAGCATTTTTCAGGCATGCAGTTTAAAATTAATTCTGTCAGTCCGTGCGTCTTGGTCATCCAGGACGTCCGTTATTACACTCAGAGCCGGTCAAGAAAATTACGTGAATCACTTCATCTATTCACGTACTAGAACCAAGTGCTTGACTATAAACGGAATATCAGCCACCCTTCGAACAGCAGATCCGCAAAGGAGTTGCCTTCACGAGCCATGCCCTCTCACGGTGGATTACATCATAAACAGGCTTTAACCGCTGCGGCCGGCATCAGGCAGCTAACCCTTGCGCCGATCGTGCGATTCTCAACCGAATCACCCGTCTATGAGCCCCCGCCGGACTCTGCAGCCTTTGGGCTGTATACTCCTTTAGGGGAAATTAATTATACCATAATATTCTGTTTTTATTAAGAGAATACCGTTAGAATTTTCGGCATGATTTTTGTGCATTTTGCACATCATCACAAAAAAGAGCAGCCCCACCACCCGGCGGAACTGCTCCCAAGCACACGATCTTCTATTCTTTTACAGGTTCATCAAGGGGCTGGTTTGGGTGCCCCGGTCCACAATGTCCTTATCCTTGATGCCCAACAGATATCGCTGGGTGATCATGATATTGACGTGTCCCATCAGGCGAGAGACACTGTACAGGTCCAGTCCATTCTTCAGCTGCATCTGTGCAAAGGTATGGCGACAGGTGTGGGGGCTGACCCGTACCGAGGAGGAGACTCCCACTTCCTCTGCAGCGTGCTTCAGCATCCGAGCAACTGCCTCATCCGTGAGGGGCTTGCCTGTTTTGCTGAGGAAAAGGTTCCCGTGGCAGGTAGGGCATTCTTTCCGGTAACCATCCCGGAGCGCACAGTATTTGATGAGCTGCTTGGACAGTGCCGGAGATTTCGGCACCACACGCTCCTTGCCGCCCTTGCCATGCTTCACCAGAATGTAATCCGGTTTGATGTCCTCGGGCTCCATCAGGATCATCTCGTTACAGCGCATTCCTGTGTCAAACAGCAGCATGATGATGGTCTTGTTCCGCACCTCCAGAAAGTCCTTGCCGTCGTAGAACTGGATCATCCGCTTCATTTCTGCTGCGGTAAAGGTATCAATGATGGTCCGGGGCTGCCGCAGTGGCTTCACTTTTTTGGCCGGATTATCTCGCTCCTCCAAATAGCCCTCCTCCACCAGATAATTGAACCAGGTGCGCCAGACCTTCAGCAGGTCGTTGATGTACCGGGGCGTATTGCCTGCATCCCGCTTTTCCTTCATCAGGTCCCGAAGGTGCCGTGGGCGCACATCCTCCAGTTCTGTGATCTGCTTCCGTTCCAGAAATTCCAGCAAGAACCGGGTAGATGCCCGATAATTCCGCAGAGACCCCTTTGCCAGGTGGCGGCATTCACAGTCATACAAAAATTCGTCCCGAAGCTCTTTCAAACACATAAAAAAACACCCTTCCTTTTGCGGCGGACCACAAAAAGAAGGGCGAAAAATTCCTAGATATGGTTGTCGTACCTAGTCAGGCTTGTTCGTAGTTGAATAAGACAAACTCCGGTAGACAAATCAGGCGATTTTTAACGACGGAACGTCATTAGCAGTTCTCAGCGAAGTACTTGATGGTACGGACCATCTGAGAGGTGTAGGAGTTCTCGTTGTCGTACCAAGACACGACCTGGACCTGGTAGGTGTCGTCGTAGCTACGCTGGTTTTTCGTACACTTTTTGTAGTCGTTCCTAATTTTGAAACAACAGTTACAGTACCACAGCGTACAGTTGTCGTACTAAACCCGGCTTGTTCGTACCACCATTATACCACGTTTCAGCGTTGTTTTCAAGTTTTTCTTGTTTCTTTTTCGGGTGGTATATTCATGCGAGCGATAGCGCATATTCTCATCCGTCATCCTTCGGAGAGCCCGGGGCCTGAGGGCCTCCGCCGGGGCGTCTGCCCTGCCCAGGTACTCTCCTCAGTCCGTGATCTTGCGGCTCTGAAGGGCGATCCCGGGGTGGATCTTATGGGGTGAGCAGATACCAGATGGCTGTGTAGCAGGTTGTTTGTGGCCCTTCCTGCGCTTTCCCGGCGGTTTTTGGATTGAAATTTCACCGGACGTGTTTTTGAAGGGTATGGTGGGAAAAGGAGGATATTTGTTTGATATGAAACAGTCAACAATAAAAGACGTCATCCATCCTTAGAATGTCACATCTGCCGACCAGCTCTTCTCATCTTCCCATTCACTTTATCCGGCATATCAATGAGTCCGAATCGGTAGAACATTCCATAAATATAAGTCACGCCTCGGATGTCGCCCAGAGCTTTTGGCCTGTCCACCACCGCTCCCACCTCTTTTATATTGTTCAGTGCCAGCAATACCGAACTCCATGCCAGGCTTTTACTGTTCTCCCGGCGGTCGATCCAAAGCTCTTTTGTGTATTGTCCATTCCGACCTTTTCGTATTTCATAGGTAAAGGGTAAGCCGGAATAGGTTTTGAACCGCACTCCAGAATAAAGCAGGACCACTTCCCACAGGTGCTCCTCTGTCGGCTCGGTTCGCAGTTTTCTTACTGCTCGGTATCTCCTCTGCCGCTCTGCTCCCACACTGATTTTTTCCACGGGTGCCTCCTTTGGAAAGTACACGCCCTTTTCGTATGGCAGGTACGATGTGACGGAGGCTTTGGACAACTTGAGGGCTGATGCGGTGGAGAGAACTGCATCCTTGTAACCCTGTGTTTCTCTATAATTGTTAAAGGTATGCTGCACCATCTCTGCTACGTCTGATTCATAGATCCCGGCTGTGATAAGTAGCTTCCGGACCTTTATTGGATTTAATCCCAGTTCTTCACCGATGGCCTGCAAGGACATCTCAGAATCATAAAGCACCACAGCACATTCCATCTGATCTTTCAGATTTTTCCCAGCATCATACTCCGGCTTCAGCTTCTTCCGACCACCGCCCGGATTTCTGGCTTTATATGGTATTTTCTCGTCCATGATTATTCATGCAACTCCAGCGGCAGGCCATCCGGGTCGTGGAAGAAAGTCATCTTTTTGCCGGTATAACTATCCACACGAATCGGCTCACATTCAATTCCAGCCTCTGCCAGATCATTTACTGTCTGTTCTATGTTATCAACGCAGAACGCAAGATGGCGTAGACCACAGGCCTCCGGACGATTCACGCGCTTCGGGGGATTCTCCTCAGCGAAAATTTCCAGCTCCGTGTGTTCATTGACACGAAGATCCAGCTTCCAGTCCTTGCGCTCCGGGCGGTAGTTCTCTCTGATGACAGAGAATCCCAGCTTGTTCACATAGAAATCCTTAGCTGCTTCATAGTCAGATACAATGATTGCAATGTGGTGAATTTTTGATAAGTTCATTTTGTGTCACGCTCCATTTCTTTTGTTTTGTTCTTCTTTTATTTCCGTTATAAACTATATAGCAGCCTTCAAAAAATACCGTGTGAACTCCTGGAGTTCAGTTTGTCCACACGGCCGATCTTATTTCAGTTTTTCAAGAATCTCGTCCGCACTCATACCGCTTGCCAACAGCTTCTTCAGCACAACCTCCGCTTCTGCTTTCTTTGCTTCTTCTGCAGCCCTGGCATCTGCCTTTGCCTTTTTTGCTTCCAGAGTGGCCACTTCTTTTTCGGCTTTCTTCAAAGCAGTCTTCTTCTCTTTCAATATGTTCTTCTGCTCCTCAATAGCTTTCTGGATGGATGCGATCTCAGCAGTCAGAGAGGCAATAGCTTCCTGCTTCTCTGCGATTTGAGATGCGTAGTCTTTGGTGATATTGGTTTTGGGACGGTTTTTGCTGCCTTTTGTTCTGGGCATGATGATAACCTCTTTTCTTTTTAATCAAAATTGTTCTAAAAATCCGGGATAACCACATTCAATCTTAATCGAACTATACTCTTTCTTCATATCGTATTCTTGAATATATTCATTTCTCATCGAATCAATATATTGAATTCCAAAATGAAGTCCTTCTTTTAGTTCATCTTCGTCAACCATGAAAAACAAGTCGATAGATTCTCCCACCGCAATAACATTATTAAATGCTAATCCGCCAAAATTGGCACCCGTATGAACTACTAATGTATTTGCAAAACCATTTCCTATGTTTTTTATGTTTACATTAACTTGCAACTGTTTCTTCTTGTCCTCTTTACTTTTACCTAAAGAAAAGCTGCGGGTTGCTTTTCCACCAGACGCCATTGTAACATTTAGGAACGGCTGAATTGCTGCCTTTTCCTTCTGCTCATCCGACTCCTTATAATAGCGAATAGTATAAAACACACCAATAAAGGCAAGTGTTCCGGAAATCATTCCACCAATAATCCCGCCCCAATATGAAGCTAAAGATCCAATCCACGTTGAGTCTATCGTGTCATTTATAGCTAGTTTTGCAATGGATATCCGTATCAGTGCTTCTACCACCAACGTTAGTAGGACTGAAATGGCAATAAATGCGATTAAAAACCACACAATGTGTCTAATAATTTTATTTTTATTTTTCTTGTCTTTTTGAGGATTATATGGTAAACCAAAGCGTTTAAATGTTACCATCACAATATACCCTCCATTCAAATACCGTTCTCACACTTAGCCGCTATTTCAGCGTTGCCTACTGCTCACCACGGAGAGGTGTGCAAAGTTCCGAGCGGCAAAGCTGTGAGAGATCTCCCACAGCTCAAGTTATTACTTTTATCAGTTTTTTTCAAAAGAGATTCTTGCTTGCAATCCATATCCCTATCACAGCTCCAAGTGTATTGAATAACACATCATTCACATCTGCCACGCCCCTACCTGTAAAATACTGCAGTTCTTCACAACACACTGAGAGCAGAAAAGCCGCAGCGACTATTTTCTTTCTGTCCGTTTTCAATCTCTGACCTGTCCAGCCGAACGGAACATATAGGATCAGATTCAACAGATTACCCGCCCACACACCAGCATTGGGCCACAATTTCAGGTGCAGTCGGATGTTCTCATTATATCCCGGCGCACGGCGCAGCAATGTGATATAGAAAATCAAAAATACACTATAGGCAGTAGGAAACCACTTCTTGTCTCTTCGGTTGAGCCACGCCAGTAAACCCAAAAATATTAAAATAACACCCTCGCCTACTGTCAGGTTCGCACTCGTGCTGCAATGGATCTGGTGGACAAACTCCCTCAAACTCCGTAGCCTCTGCTCTTAATGGTTTCCACAACCTGAGACACATACTTCTGGCAGGTATCGTGGTCGGGAGCTTCCACCATCACACGCACAACCGGTTCCGTGCCAGACTCACGCACGAGAATACGACCAGTGTCGCCAAGTGCTTCGGCCACAGCCTTGACTGCTGCCTGCACTGCTTCGTCATCCTGTGCTGCTTTCTTGTCAGTCACACGGACATTCTCCAGCACCTGCGGATAGATCTTCAAAGGCTCAGCCAGCTTGCTCATAGGCAGCTTCTTCGCCAGCATGACCTCCATCATTTTCAGGCTGGTCAGGATACCATCACCCGTGCTGGCGTACTTAGAGAAGATAATGTGGCCACTCTGCTCACCGCCGATACGGCAGCCGTTTTTAGCCATGTACTCATAGACATACTTGTCGCCCACAGCGGTCTTGGCGTAGCCGATGCCCTTCTCATCAAAAGCCTTATACAGGCCAAAGTTGGACATAACCGTGGTAACGACGGTATTGGTCAGCAGCTTGCCACGCTCCTTCATGTAGCAGC
>OGMF01002761.1_pt1 | contig 14273 bp, 8 predicted proteins | sample 1572921 | NCBI WGS metagenome assembly OGMF01 (sample SAMEA2581919, study PRJEB24529) | metagenome | biome: Human gut stool | place: China | collected 2011
GCGCTTGCGTCGGGGTAAAAGGCGCTCGCATTCACGGTATCGTCAGAGAATTGAGAAATGAAAACATCGATGTAATCAATTATACTGCAAATACATCTCTTTTCATCCAAAGATCATTGAGTCCGGCAAAAATTTCTTCAATTCGTCTGAACGAAGAAGAAAAAAAAGCCGAAGTATTCTTAAAACCTGAAGAAGTTTCTCTCGCCATCGGTAAAGGGGGACTCAACATCAAATTAGCATGTATGCTGACCGGATATACGATCGACGTATATCGTGACATCGATGAAACAGAAGAAGAAGACATTTATCTCGATGAATTTAAAGACGAAATCGATGGTTGGGTAATAGAAGCCCTAAAAGCTATCGGATGTGCTACGGCCAAAAGCGTATTGGCAATGTCCCGTGAAGAATTGATCGAAAAAGCAGATCTCGAAGAAAACACCGTTGATGAAATAATTAATATATTAAAAGCAGAATTTGAAGAAGAATAGAAAGGGAATCCGTCATACTGCGAAGTAAGACGGATTTACCCTGTTTCCCAGTCTGGAAAATCTCCCGGAATCCGACTAAATATTCTTCTTTCATTTTGTATAACGCTAAAAAACGATTATGACGATAAGGTTAAATAAAGTAGCAAGAGATTTAAATGTAGGAATTCAGACAGCTGTCGATTTCCTGCAAAAGAAAGGATTTTCTATTGAGTCAAATCCCAATACGAAAATCAGTGACGAACAGTATGCCCTGCTGGTAAAAGAGTTCAGTACGGATAAAGATCTGAAAATCGAATCGGAACGTATCAGCCAGGAGCGCCATAATAAAGATAAGAACAAAGCAACCGTCGCTCTCGAAGGCTATGAAGAACCCGCATCGGACAATGAATCGGGAAAAACGGAAATAGCGACAACCATAGACGAAGAATTAAAGCCGAGAATAAAACAAGTCGGAAAGATAGATTTAGATAATCTATACCGTCCGGTAGTTCCTAAAAAAGAAGAACCGGAAGAGACCGTAACGGACAAAGAGGAAAAAACAGTTACCGAAGAACCCGTACAAGATCATAACGAGATCGAAAAGGAAATTCAGGAAGAAGAACAAATTTCTATAAAAGAACCCGAAATTACAGAAGAACCCCAAACTGCAAATATCGAAGAAGAGGAAGAAAATCTGACTTCAGAAAACGATATTGACGAGAATTCCGAAGAAGAAGAGGACGATGAACCCATCCATATGAACGAAGAAACAAAAGAAGACGAAATATTTACGCTAAACCGGCCTAAACTGACCACGAATATCAATGTTGTCGGGAAAATAGATCTTTCAGCGTTGAATCAACAAACTCGTCCGAAGAAAAAAACAAAAGAAGAGAAAAGGAAAGAGCGCGAAGCTAAAGATAAACAGCGCAATGATCTGAAAAAGCCGCTTATTGCGGACGCAAAAACGGCCGAATCTCAAGAAACGGATATGGAACGCAAAAAACGGAAACGTATCCGCAAAGAAAAAATCGATATTGAGAAGAATGCGCCGACCACAAATCCGCAATCTCGAAACAACGGCAACCCAAAAGGTCCTAAGTTGAAACTGAAAAAACCGGTAAAAGCTGAAATCAGTGAAGAGGATGTACAGAAACAGATCAAGGAAACACTGGCCAGACTGACAACTAAAGGACAGAAAAAGAGTGCAAAATGGCGTAAAGAGAAACGCGAAGCTTTTGCCAACAAAGCTCAGGAACTGGAAGAGCAGGAGATGGAAGAAAGTCGCATCCTGAAACTGACCGAGTTCGTTACCGCTAACGATCTGGCCGTCATGATGAACGTACCGGTAAATAACGTTATCGCAACTTGTATGAGCATCGGTATCATGGTGTCTATCAATCAACGACTCGATGCGGAAACGATCAATATCGTAGCAGAAGAGTTCGGATTCAAGACAGAATATGTCAGTGCAGAGGTAGTAGAAGCGATCAATGTAGAAGAAGATAAAGAAGAAGACTTGACTCACCGTCCCCCGATTGTCACGGTTATGGGACATGTCGATCATGGAAAAACTTCGTTACTCGACTATATCCGTAATGCGAATGTCATCGCAGGTGAAGCCGGAGGTATCACCCAGCATATCGGGGCTTACAATGTAAAATTGAGCGACGGTAGAAGAATCACGTTCTTGGATACACCCGGACACGAAGCTTTCACTGCCATGCGTGCACGAGGAGCTAAAGTTACGGACATCGCAATCATCATCGTAGCTGCAGACGACAGTGTGATGCCGCAAACCGTCGAAGCAATCAACCACGCATCGGCAGCAGGAGTACCTATCGTATTTGCCATTAACAAAGTCGATAAACCCAACGCCAATCCCGATAAGATTAAGGAAGAATTGGCCAACATGAATTACCTTGTCGAAGAATGGGGTGGAAAATATCAGTCTCAAGATATTTCGGCCAAAAAGGGTACAGGAGTACACGAACTGCTCGAAAAAGTTCTACTCGAAGCCGAGTTGCTCGACTTAAAAGCAAACCCCGACCGTAAAGCTACCGGTTCGGTAATCGAATCGACTCTGGATAAAGGACGAGGATATGTAGCTACCGTATTGGTAGAAAACGGAACTCTTCGCACCGGAGATATTGTTCTTGCAGGAACACACCACGGTCGTGTCAAGGCCATGTTCAATGAACGAAACGCTCGGATCAATGAGGCCGGACCATCTGCACCCGCATTGATCTTAGGCTTGAACGGTGCTCCGCAAGCAGGAGATATTTTCCACGTAATGGAAAGCGAGCAAGAAGCGCGTGAGATTGCAAACAAGCGAGAACAGTTACAGCGAGAACTCGGATTGAGGACACACAAGCTACTGACTCTCGATGATATAGGAAGACGTATTGCCATCGGTAATTTCCAAGAACTGAATGTGATCGTAAAAGGAGACGTTGATGGTTCGGTAGAGGCATTGAGCGACTCTCTGATCAAATTATCGACCGAAGAAATTCAGGTAAACGTATTGCATAAAGCCGTAGGACAAATTTCCGAATCGGATATTACCTTAGCTGCGGCATCAAACGCAATCATCATAGGATTCCAAGTACGTCCGTCTATGGCAGCCCGCCGTCTTGCAGAAAAAGAAGGTGTGGATATTCGACTCTACTCGATTATTTACGATGCGATAGAGGAAGTAAAATCTGCTATGGAAGGAATGCTTTCTCCGGAAATCAAGGAAGAAATTACGGCGACTGTCGAAGTACGGGAAACTTTCAAGATCACAAAAGTGGGAACTGTCGCCGGATGTATGGTTAAAGAAGGTAAGATCAAACGTACCAACAAGATTCGCCTTATCCGTGACGGTATCGTCATTTACTCCGGAGATCTCGGTTCGCTGAAACGATTCAAAGAAGATGTAAAAGAAGTTGCTACCGGATATGAATGCGGTCTTAACATTGCCAACTACAACGACATCAAGATAGGAGACTTGATCGAAGCGTATGAAGAGGTCGAAGTAAAAAAGACATTGTAAAAACTCTGCACAGGCATTACCGAAACAATCGGGTTACCTATTTGCAGCAAGAATATAAACACGGATGTAAAAGAAGTAACCCGATAAGTCGGAACTTTTTGACATCTGTGTTTTTCTGTTCGGAGACAAATGATTTAAAGGGAGTATGAGAATCGAGATTATAGATATAGTCATTGCCGTACTCATTTTGTACAGTATTTTCCGAGGCTATCATTTAGGACTTATTCGTCAGATCGGGGCTTTGGGAGGCATACTGTTAGCTATTTTGGGGGCTAATCTCTTATCTCCTTTCATGGGTTTACTATTGAATAAAACAGAGCTGTTTCCCGAATACGTCAACCATAAAATCGCATATTTGGTAACTTTCTTGATCATTCTCTTCTCCTGTAAATTTATCACCCGACTGATGCAACGCTTTGCCCGGATGCTACATCTCGGACTTCCGGACAAATGGGCAGGTGTTCTTTTCTGCGGATTTAAATATATTCTTGTAATCAGTGCAGTTCTGAATATTTATGATTTATTACACAAGGAGTTAGATCCGAAAGATACAAAAATGCAAGAAAATTCATACTTTTATTCCGAAATAATAAAAGTCGCTCCTTTTATTCTCGATTTATCTAAACAAGCATTCCGTAACGAGAATAAAAACAAAGAAACAGACAAACCAAAACAGATAAGTGTTTGTTTATTAAAAAGATATTCTTACGACATCCCCATTTTATCCGATATAAACGATAATGGGCTAAATGTAAAATATATATATGAAACAAGAAGATCCTAACCAAATATTAAACGACGTTACATCCAACGATTATAAATACGGATTTGTAACCGATATAGAAACGGAAGTGATTCCTACCGGATTATGTAAAAATGTAATCAGGCTTATCTCTCAAAAAAAAGGAGAACCCGAATGGCTTCTCGAATTCAGACTAAAGGCTTATGAACACTGGAAAACATTGAAGATGCCGCATTGGGCACATTTAGACATTCCTTCTATCGACTACCAGGCAATCAGTTATTATGCTGCACCTAAGAAAAAAGAAGGACCGAAAAGCCTTGATGAAGTAGATCCCGAGTTACTGAAGACATTCAACAAATTAGGAATCTCTTTGGAAGAACAGATGAAACTTTCCGGAATTGCCGTCGATGCTGTCATGGACAGTGTTTCGGTAAAAACGACATTCCGGGAAAAACTCGCCGAACTGGGCGTAATTTTCTGTTCGTTCAGCGAGGCGGTCAAAGATTATCCCGACTTAGTAAAAAAATATCTGGGTTCGGTGGTATCTTATCGTGACAATTTTTTTGCAGCGCTCAACTCCGCCGTATTCAGCGACGGTTCGTTCGTGTATATTCCCAAAGGGGTACGCTGCCCTATGGAATTATCAACCTATTTCCGTATCAACGCAGCCAATACGGGACAATTCGAACGCACCTTAATCGTAGCCGATGACGACAGTTATGTAAGTTATCTCGAAGGGTGCACTGCTCCGATGCGTGACGAAAACCAACTGCATGCGGCAATAGTAGAGATAATCGCCCACGACCGTGCAGAAGTAAAATACTCTACTGTTCAGAACTGGTATCCCGGTGATAAAAACGGGAAAGGCGGTATTTATAATTTTGTAACGAAACGGGGCATGTGTAAAGGAGACCATTCGAAAATCTCATGGACACAAGTAGAAACAGGCTCTGCCATTACATGGAAATATCCGAGTTGCATACTTGCCGGAGACAATTCGATCGGAGAATTTTATTCTGTTGCCGTTACCAATAACCACCAACAGGCAGATACAGGAACGAAAATGATTCATTTAGGAAAGAATACAAGAAGTACGATCGTCTCCAAAGGTATCTCTGCAGGATACAGCCAAAACAGCTATCGGGGACTGGTCAAAGTTTCTCCTCGCGCCGATAATGCCCGTAACTATACACAATGCGACAGTTTATTGCTGAGTTCCCATTGCGGAGCACACACATTTCCGTATATGGACATAAAAAACAATACCGCAGTCGTGGAACATGAAGCTACTACATCCAAGATCAGCGAAGATCAGATCTTTTATTGCAACCAAAGGGGCATTCCGACAGAAGATGCCGTAGGCCTGATTGTAAACGGTTATGCCAAAGAGGTGATGAACAAGCTTCCGATGGAGTTTGCTGTCGAAGCCCAAAAGCTTTTACAAATTTCCTTAGAAGGCTCGGTAGGATAATTGAATACTTTTAGTTTGAACATAAAAAAGACGACATACGATGTTAGATATTAAAGATTTACATGCCAGTATCAACGGCAAAGAGATATTAAAGGGAATCAACCTGACGGTAAAACCCGGAGAAGTTCATGCGATTATGGGTCCTAACGGATCGGGGAAAAGTACATTATCTTCGGTTCTGGCAGGAAATCCGACCTTCGAAGTAACCGAAGGGAGTGTAAATTTTTATGGGAAAGACCTGTTATCCCTCTCCCCTGAAGACCGTTCTCATGAAGGCATTTTCTTGAGTTTCCAATATCCGGTAGAAATACCGGGTGTAAGCATGGTGAATTTCATGCGTGCCGCTGTAAATGAACAACGCAAGTATAAGGGTTTAGAACCTCTATCCGCAACAGACTTTCTGCGCATGATGCGCGAAAAACGCGAAATCGTAGAGTTAGATAACAAACTGGCGAGCCGATCGGTCAACGAAGGCTTTTCCGGCGGAGAAAAAAAGAAAAACGAAATTTTTCAAATGGCTATGCTTCAGCCTCGTCTGTCGATTCTGGACGAAACGGACAGCGGACTGGATATAGATGCCTTACGTATCGTCGCTGAAGGCGTGAATAAATTGAAATCAGATCAAAATGCGACGATCGTAATTACTCACTATCAAAGATTGCTCGATTATATCGCTCCGGATTTTGTTCACGTGCTTTATAAAGGTCGTATCGTAAAATCAGGCGGTCCTGAACTGGCCTTGGAGTTAGAAGAAAAAGGATACGATTGGATCAAGAAAGAAGTCGATAAACAAATCTGATCCTTTTAATCAGACATTTCATTATCATTGTACATCATGAATATAGAAAAACAATATATAGAATTGTACGACCAGTACCATTCGCTCATCGACAGTCATGCTTCTCCCATTCTTAACGCATTGCGGGAAAAAGCGATGTCCGATTTCCGGGTAACCGGATTTCCCTCCCCAAACGATGAAGAGTATAAGCACACGAACATTCCGGATCTGTTCGCTCCCGATTACGGATTGAATCTGAACCGTTTAGAGATACCCGTAAACCCTTACGAAGTATTTCGATGCGATGTTCCTAATCTCAGTACATTGCTTTACTTTGTAGTCAATGACAGTTTTTATACAAAAGAAAATCCTAAAGTAAAACTGCCCGAAGGAGTTCTTATCGGAAGTCTTAACGAAATGGCTCATTCTCATCCCGATCTGGTACAGCGTTATTACGGGAAACAGGCTTGTACCCGAAACGATGGAATCGTCGCATTAAATACGGCATTCGTACAAGACGGATTTTTTCTTTACGTACCGAAAGGCGTTATTATAGAAAAGCCGATACAACTGATCAATATACTACGGGGAGACGCAGATTTTATGGTAAACCGCCGCCTGTTGATCGTTTTGGAAGAGGGTGCACAAGCTCGTCTGCTGGTTTGTGACCATACGATGGATAAAAAGAAATTTTTGTCATCGCAAGTAACCGAAATTTATGCCGGTAAAAATGCGGTATTCGACTATTATGATATAGAAGAATCATCACTGAACACTAACCGGATAACCTCTACTTTTGTAGATCAAGCTGAAAAATCGAACGTCCTTATTAACGGCATTACCCTTCATAACGGCACGACTCGCAACAATTACCGGATGACATTTTCCGGAGAACATGCCGAAGCTCATTTGTGCGGAATGGCGATAGCAGATAAAAAACAATCGGTAGATAACCATACGTTCATCGACCATGCCGTTCCTCACTGCACCAGTAATGAACTGTTCAAATATGTTCTGAACGATTCATCGACAGGCTCTTTCAGCGGACGCATTCTCGTACGGGAAGGCGCACAGAAAACCTCGGCTTATCAAACCAACCGGAATCTTTGTGCGACAAAAGAAGCCCACATGTACACGAAACCGCAATTAGAAATATATGCAGATGACGTAAAATGCAGTCATGGCGCTACCGTAGGACAATTAGACGAAAACGCGCTGTTCTATCTCCGGTCACGGGGAATCCCCGAAGCTGAGGCACGAATGCTGTTGATGTTCGCCTTTACCAACGATGTAATAGAGAACGTCAGGATGGATGCCTTAAAAGACCGATTGCGCCAACTGGTAGAAAAAAGATTTCGCGGAGAACTCGACAAATGTGCAGGATGCAATATCTGTCAATAAAATAAAGGAGACCATATAACTATGTTAGATATTCAAAAAATACGAAATGACTTTCCTATACTCAAACAAAAAGTATATGGGAAACCATTGGTTTATTTTGACAATGCTGCAACCTCTCAAACTCCCGAATGTGTTGTCGATACGATCAGAGACGGATATGACCGTATCAATGCAAACGTACACCGAGGTGTGCATTTTTTAAGCCAGGAAGCTACCGAAGGTCACGAGAATGCACGAAAAAGAGTGCAGCAATATTTGCATGCAGCACACGACTACGAAATTATTTTTACTCGTGGAACTACCGAATCTATAAACCTGGTCACAAGCTCGTTCGGAGACGCTTTTCTGAAAGACGGAGATGAAATAATATTGTCGGAAATGGAACATCATGCCAATATCGTTCCGTGGCAATTGCTTCAAAACCGGAAAAAAATTACATTGAGAGTCGTGCCTATCGATGAAAACGGAGAACTGAAGATGGACGTTTTCCGCTCATTATTCAATGAAAAGACAAAACTCGTATCACTCTCACATATCTCTAATGTTTTAGGAACTGTAAATCCTGTAAAAGAAATAATTTCAATATCGCATTCGCACGATGTGCCCGTCTTGCTGGACGGAGCACAGGCTGCTCCTCACACTCGGATAGACGTGCAAGATCTGGATGTCGATTTTTATGTTTTATCAGCTCATAAAATGTATGGTCCTACCGGAATCGGAGTATTATACGGTAAAGAAAAATGGTTGAACGTCATGCCTCCCTATCAGGGTGGAGGTGAAATGATTTCGCATGTTTCTTTCGAAAAAACGACATTCAACGAACTGCCTTATAAATTTGAGGCCGGAACTCCCGACTATATCGGAACAATGGCTTTCGCGACAGCCCTCGATTATATCGAAAATATCGGGATAGAGAATATTGCAGCTCACGAGCAAAACTTGCTCCACTATACGACCGGACAATTGATGCAGATAGACGGCATGAGAATCTTCGGAACTGCACATGAAAAGAGTGCTGTTATCTCGTTTCTTGTAAAAGATATTCATCATTATGATATGGGGATGCTACTCGATAAACTCGGCTTTGCCACACGTACGGGACACCATTGCGCCCAACCGTTGATGCAGGCATTAGGCGTGGAGGGTGTACTTCGGGCATCTTTTGCCGTCTATAACACCCAAGAAGAAGCTGATGCATTCGTTGCAGCCGTAGACCGTGTTGCAAAAATGTTCTGATCTGATATATAAAAATTCAACAAGGATGTAGAAAATATCTACACCCTTGTTTTTTTGCCAAAACCAAAATAGGGTATCAGATAACTTATTTTCAACAAAATGACAAATATTCTGCTTTTTGCACGGATATTGTTATATACTCAGTTATTTGAATCATTTGAAAAACTATATATGAAAAAATTTGTAGAGTCAATCGCCAAAATGGAGTTTAATCGAAAAAAAATTCTGACTGTTAGCATCGGGATTATTGTCATCGGAATCGTCTATTACGTCCTAAGCCGTCCCAGAAAAGCAGCCGTCTCCGAACCTACGGTAGTTATAGAAACCGTAACGACAGACGATGTCGAAATTTATGGAGAATATGTAGGACGCATTCGAGCACAACAGTTCGTCGAAGTTCGTGCACGAGTAGAAGGCTACCTTGAAAAAATGCTCTTCGAAGAAGGTACTTATGTCCCTAAAAACCAACTATTATTCATTATCAATCCCGACCAATACAAAGCAAAAGTCGATAAAGTAAAAGCCCAGCTTACCAAAGATAAAGCTCAAGCACTGAAAGCTAAACGCGACTTAGAACGCATACAACCCTTGTACGCTCAAAATGCGGCAAGCCGCTTAGACCTCGACAATGCAATTGCCGCATACGAAAGTGCGGCAGCTTCGGTAAACATGACTGAGGCCGATCTGTCGCAAGCCGAAATGGAACTGGGATATACGGCAGTTCATTCTCCCCTTTCCGGACGAATAAGCGAACGTCATGTCGATGTAGGAACATTAGTCGGCCCGGGAGGAAAATCTCTATTGGCGACCATTGTCAAAAGCGATACGGTATTAGTCGATTTCAGCATGACTGCCTTGGATTACTTGCGCAGTAAAGAGAGAAATGTCAATCTGGGACAACGGGACACCTCCCGCACGTGGCAGCCTTATATAACGATTACGCTCGCAGATAACTCGATATACCCGCAAAAAGGTTTGGTAGATTTTGCCGAGCCGCAAGTAGACCCGCAAACCGGAACATTTTCCGTGCGGGCAGAGATGCCTAATCCTGAACAGATATTGCTGCCGGGACAATTCACCAAAGTAAAATTATTGCTCGATGTCCGTGAAGATGCCATCGTTGTTCCCAACAAAGCTGTAATTTTAGAAAAAGGAGGAGCTTATATCTTCGTTATGCGCAAAGACTCTACCGTAGAAAAACGATTCATAGAAATAGGCCCGGAAATCGGGAACAAAATGGTTGTAGAACGAGGTCTTGCCACAGGCGAAAAGATCGTTACCGAAGGTTACCACAAATTAACTCCGGGCATAAAAGTCAAACCGGTCACCGAAGCCATCAAGCCTGAAACACCGGAAGAAAGGAGCGAATCATGAAAAGCGAATTTTTTATCGACCGCCCCGTCTTATCGATCGTTCTGTCCTTAGTCATCGTTATCGTCGGGCTTATCGGGCTTTTCTTGTTACCGATAGACCAATATCCGCAAATTACTCCTCCGGTGGTAAAAATAAGCGCATCCTATCCGGGAGCGAGCGCAACGACCGTGTCACAAGCGGTAGCTACACCCATCGAACAAGAATTGAACGGAACTCCGGGAATGCTTTATATGGAATCGAGCAGTTCCAACTCGGGAGGATTCTCCGCCACTGTGACTTTCGATGTTTCTACCGATGCCGATCTTGCTGCCGTAGAAATACAGAACAGGGTAAAACTGGCAGAATCGAGACTGCCGGCAGAAGTCATACAAAACGGAATATCCGTAGAAAAGCAGGCGGCCAGCCAATTGATGACGATTTGTCTTACATCGAACGGCCCGGATATCAGCAAGCACCACAACATCTGCCATTGAAAGAACATCGGCAATGTCTTTTTACGTCGACCCGAAATTCGATGAAATATACCTAAGCAATTTCGCAACGATCAACGTACTTGACTTATTACGTCGAATCGAGGGTGTCGGCAGAGTATCGAATATCGGAAGCCGCTACTATGCCATGCAAATATGGGTACAACCCGACCGTCTTGCAAACTTCGGATTAACGGTACAAGACCTGCAAACCGCACTGAAAGATCAGAACCGGGAATCGGCTGCCGGTGTCTTAGGTCAGCAACCTGTAACCGGGCTGGACATAACGATACCTATCACTACCCAGGGGAGATTATCATCCGTAGGGCAATTCGAGGATATTGTCATCCGGGCCAATCCTGACGGCTCTCTTATCCGGTTGAAAGATGTCGCCAGAGTTTCCTTAGAAGCCTCTTCATACAATACCGAAAGCGGTATCAACGGCGGTAATGCCGCCGTATTAGGAATATACATGATTCCCGGAGCAAATGCGATAGAGGTTGCGAAAGCGGTAAAAGATGCCATGAAAGAAATCAGCAAGAACTTTCCGGAAGGCATGAGCTACGAAATACCGTTCGATATGACGACTTATATTTCTCAATCGATTCACGAAGTCTATAAAACACTGTTCGAAGCATTGGGATTGGTCATTCTTGTCGTATTTTTATCATTACAGAACTGGCGTGCGACCCTTATCCCGGTAATTGCCGTGCCGATCTCATTAATCGGAACTTTCGGATTTATGCTGATATTCGGGTTTTCTTTAAACCTTCTGACCATGCTCGGTCTTATCCTCGCCATCGGTATCGTGGTAGATGACGCCATCGTCGTCGTAGAAAATGTCGAGCGGATTATGGAAGAAGAACATATCGGTGCATACGAGGCGACAAAAAAAGCGATGAACGGACTGACAAGTGCTCTGATTGCGACATCGTTGGTACTTTGTGCCGTATTTATTCCCGTAAGTTTTCTTAGCGGCATCACCGGACAACTTTACCGGCAATTTACGGTAACCATTGTCGTATCGGTACTCATATCGACAGTCGTGGCCTTGACATTAAGCCCGGCAATGTGCGCTCTGCTGTTAAAACCGAGCAACAAGAAAAAGAGAAAACATATTCTATTCCGATATATAAACCACTGGTTGGTTACCGGAAACAGAAAATATTCCAACCTCATACAAAAAGCGATGATGAATCCGAGAAGGATATTGTCCGGATTCGGAATCATGCTGGTCATCATGTTCGTTATTTCCCGTTTTATTCCCACCAGTTTTATGCCGCAAGAAGATCAAGGTTATTTCAAAGTAGAATTGGAACTTCCTGAAGGTGCGACTCTCGAACGTACCCGAAAAGTCACCGAAAGAGCAGTCTCCTATCTGCTGGAGAATCCGTATGTCGCATACGTACAGAATGTCACCGGAAGCAGTCCTCGAGTAGGGAGCAACCAATCGCGAAGCGAACTCACGGTAATCCTTAAACCTTGGGAAGAGAGAGAAGGTGTAGGTGTAGAACAAATCATGGAAACCGTACGAGAAGAATTTTCCCAATATCCCGAATCCAAAGTATTTCTAAGTACTCCTCCGGTCATTCCGGGTCTCGGATCTTCCGGAGGATTCGAAATGCAACTCGAAGCACGGGGAGATGCAACGTTTCAGAATCTCATACAAGCCACAGACACGTTGATGCATTACGCTTCGCAACGGAAAGAACTGACAGGACTATCCTCTTCTATGCAATCGGAAATTCCGCAACTCTATTTCGATGTAGACCGGGACAAAGCCCGCATACTGGGAGTACCGCTAACCGACATTTTCTCCACGATGAAAGCTTATACGGGGTCGGTATACGTCAACGACTTCAACATGTTCAACCGTATTTATAAAGTATATATTCAGGCTGAAGCTCCTTATCGAGCTCATAAAGACAACATCAACTTATTCTTCGTACGCGGAAGTAACGGAGCTATGGTTCCTCTCACCGCTCTCGGAACGACCGATTACACGACCGGCCCGGGAAGCATCAAACGATTCAATATGTTCAACACGGCCATTATCCGAGGAGCAGCGGCACAAGGATACAGTTCGGGGCAGGTGATGGAAATCATGGAAGAAATAGCGCAACAACACTTGCCCGCCAATATCGGAATCGAATGGAGCGGACTCTCGTTTCAAGAGAAAAAAGCAGATGGTAAAACAGGCATGATAATGGCCCTCGTTTTCTTGTTCGTATTCTTGTTTCTGGCAGCACAATACGAAAGCTGGTTAGTCCCTATTTCGGTACTGTTATCTCTCCCCGTAGCTGCTTTCGGAGCTTATTTAGGAATATGGGTCTGTGGAATGGAAAACGACATCTATTTCCAAATAGGACTTGTCATGTTGATCGGATTAGCCGCTAAAAACGCGATTCTGGTGGTCGAATTTGCAAAAATTCAGGTCGACAACGGTGCAGACATCATATATGCCGCCATTCACGCAGCACGCCAACGATTCCGCCCCATCGTCATGACCTCTTTCGCTTTCATCTTGGGTATGCTCCCGATGGTATTGGCAAGCGGACCGGGCTCGGCAAGCCGGCAATCTATCGGAACAGGAGTCTTTTTCGGAATGATATTCTCCATCACATTCGGGATTATCCTCGTTCCCTTTTTCTTTACTTTAATATATAAACTCAAAGCGTCAATCAAAGAAAAATGGTCATGAAAATAGTATCCAAAATATACATAGTATTCGTTATTCTGATAATGACCGGACTCTATTCCTGCAAAATAGGGAAAAAATACAGTCGTCCGGAATTACACCTGCCCGAAAGAATTACGGAACAACATTCCGACTCGTCAACTCTGGCCGATCAGGATTGGAAAACTATATATACGGACACTTTATTGCAGTCTCTTATACAAAAGGCTCTCGATAATAACAAAGACATGTTGATCGCAGCGTCCCGTATAAAAGAATTGGCATATAGAAAAAGAATAGCTACCGGAGATTTATTCCCTACCATAAATGCAGCTATACATCCTGAACGGGAACATACGAATGACGGAGGGAATAACCCCGACAACGATAATTCGTTCGAGGGAAAACTCTCCCTATCATGGGAAATCGATTTATGGGGAAACCTACGCTGGGCACGAGCTGAAAGTATTGCCGAATATCTCGCATCGGTAGAGGCAAGGCGGGCTTTACAAATGTCGATGATCGCACAAGTCGCACAATACTATTACGAACTGGTTGCGTTGGACAACGAGCTGGACATCGTCCGCCAGACACTGGATACATGGGAAAAAGGTCTC
>OGMF01002767.1_pt1 | contig 14239 bp, 11 predicted proteins | sample 1572921 | NCBI WGS metagenome assembly OGMF01 (sample SAMEA2581919, study PRJEB24529) | metagenome | biome: Human gut stool | place: China | collected 2011
ATTGCGTCTACGGTAGCGGCGTCGGCGTAAGCCTTGTCGAACATACCGCACTTAACCTGCATTGCGTTGTACTTCTTGATGCCGTCAACTGCAACTTTGGCAGGAGCGATTGCGTCTTCGGTACCGAATGCAAACGCGCTGGGTCCGTTAAGCGCTTCGTCAAACTGGGTGTAACCGAGTTCGTTGAGAGCCTTCTTGAACAGCGTATTTTTGATTACCTTGTACACTACGCCTTGCTTGCGGAATTCCGAACGGAACTCTGTATCCTGAGCAACGGTAAGACCTTTGTAATCGATGATGACGAAAGAATGACATTCTTCGATTTGCTTCTTGATTTCTTCTACCGTATCTCTTTTGGCAAGTTGTGTTGCGCTGAGATGGGGATGATGATGTGCCATATCCAAGTATTCCTCCTTTTTTAGATTTTTCAATTAAAAACCCTTGCACCTGCTCGCAGGTACAAGGGTAGGAGTGCGAAACTCTAAACCACTGTTGTACCTCGGCAAGATTTACTGATACTTGCTGTCTTAGGAACGGATGTGTGGGTCAGTAATTAACTGATTGATTATTTGTACAGAACCTTGATGCCGGGACCCATTGTGGTAGCAATGGCAACACTCTTGAGGTACGTACCTTTTGCGCTGGCAGGTTTAGCCTTGATGATAGCGTCCATAATTGTGGTAGCGTTTTCAACAAGCTTGTCCTTACCGAAGGACTTCTTGCCGAAAATTACGTGAACTACGGATTGCTTGTCTACACGGTATTCAACCTTACCTGCTTTGACATCGTGTACAGCCTTGGTAACGTCCATGGTAACCGTACCGCTCTTGGGGTTGGGCATCAAGCCCTTAGGTCCGAGGATCTTACCCATACGACCGATAAGTCCCATCATGTCGGGGGTTGTGATAAGTACGTCGAATTCAAACCAGTTTTCTTTCTGGATCTTTTCGATGTAGTCTTCTGCACCTACGTAATCGGCACCGGCAGCCTGCGCTTCGTCAGCCTTGGCACCCTTAGCGATTACCAACACGCGTACGGTCTTACCTGTACCGTGAGGAAGTACGACAACGCCGCGGACTTGTTGGTCTGCGTGACGGCTGTCTACGCCCAATTTTACGTGCAATTCCAACGTTTCGTCGAAATTGGCGGTTGCTACGTTGATTGCTGTTTCTACTGCTTCGGGAAGTTCGTAACTCTTGGTTTTGTCGAACTTTTTCAAAGCGTCAACATATTTCTTTCCTTTCATTTGGCGCCTCCTTAGCCTTCTACGACAATGCCCATACTACGAGCAGTGCCTGCAATCATGGAACAAGCCGACTCAAGGCTGGCTGCGTTGAGGTCAACCATCTTAAGTTTAGCGATTTCTTCCACCTGAGCGTGCGTAATCTTGGCAACCTTGGTTTTGTTGGGGGTTGCGCTGCCGCTTTCGATACCGCATGCCTTTTTGATAAGGACGGGTGCTGGCGGAGTTTTAAGAATAAACGTAAAGCTGTGGTCTTGGTAAATTGTTACAATTACAGGAATGATAAGTCCTGCCTTGTCGGCCGTACGAGCGTTGAAATCCTTGGTGAACGCAGGGATGTTGATACCGTGAGGACCGAGTGCGGAACCAACCGGGGGTGCCGGTGTGGCTTTTCCGGCAGGAAGTTGAAGTTTGACAACTGCCGTTACTTTCTTTGCCATAGTGTTTCCTCCTATTTGTGGTTGTAGCGAAACGCAAACAGTATTTTTGCGTTTCTCCCATTTGCCGCCTTTTGTGCTTGGCGGTCAAGCATGCCGCATTTCCAACAAGCCGTGCGACGCGGCGTCAAACCGAATTACTCCTCCGTTGTTGCGGGGGCTTCGGTAGGATTGGTGATTTTTTCGATCTGAACAAAGTCCATATCGACGGAAGTTTCGCGTCCGAACATATTTACGGACACCTGAGCCTTCTGGTGGTCGACGTCAATCGACTTGATTACTCCGACAAATCCTTCAAACGGACCGGACACCACTTTTACGCTGTCGCCGACAACCATATCGAAGTTGACGACTTTGTCCTCTAGACGAAGACGTTTGACTTCGTCGTCTTCGAGGGGCCACGCCTTACCGTTGGGGCCTACAAAACCCGTAACGCCGCGAGTGTTGATCAGGATGAACCACAACTCCGAAGAGTAAACCATCTTGATGAACACGTAGCAGGGCATTACCTTGGCTTCGTATGCGTGCATACGGCCGTTGCGTTCCTCTACCAGCGTTTCGGTGGGGATCTTCATGTCAAGGATGATGTTTTGCCAGTTGTTGTTTTCAACAAGCTGTTCGATGCTCTTCTTGACAAGCGATTCGTAACCGGAATAGGTGTGAAGTATGTACCATTTTGCGTTGTTATTTTCGCACATAATCAGCCTGCTCTATTTGGACGTCAATGAAATAAGCCATGCAAAAAGACTGTCTACGCCAAACAACAAAAGGGCGAAGAACAATACCACCAACAAAACAATGCCCGTGTTTTTGAGCACCGTTTGAAACGAAGGCCAAGCGACCTTTTTAAGTTCCGACCAACTTTTAACGAAGAAGTTGCCCAATCTTTTGAAAACGTTGGGTTTCTTGGCTTTTGCTTGCAATGCCATTTTCGATTCTCCTGTTACTTGGATTCTCTGTGCGTCGTGTGTTTCTTGCAGAATCTGCAGTACTTGTTACGCTCGAGTCTTTCCGTCGTGGTCTTGCTGTTCTTAAAAGTGTCGTAGTTGCGTTGTTTGCACTCGGTGCAAGCCAGAACAACCTTGACTCTGTTACCTTTCTTCGCTGCCATAACTATCATTCTCCTGTGATTTTGTGCCAAAACCAAAGCCGAAAAAGCATTTTTTTGCACACAAAAAATTACACTCCCGAGAGAAGTGCTATATTATATTACCACACCGCCCTCGCCAAGTCAACTGTTTTTCGCTTTTTTACAGAACAAATCGACACTTTTTATGCGAAATTTTACTTTTTCAAATGGCAATGTGCTAATATAGGATATTATAAGATATCTTAGAATAAAAGTCAAATAATCTATGCGTACGCGCGCGTAACACATGCGTATGCGCGCGAGGGCATGCATGCGTGCGGCAGGAGCGTATACCATTATTGGCAAAGTTCGTTTTCGGTTGCATTTTGTCGTGAAGTGCGGTACAATAATGTCACTTATCTGAAAAGGCGGCGCGGCGACTGCAATATGCGACGACCGACCGAGGGACGACATGGCTTACGACGCACTTACGCTGTCGGTACTGGCGGACGAGTTCCGCGAGACGCTTATCGGCGGCAAAATCACAAAAATCTATCAGCCGGAAAAGGACGAAATAGTCCTGTTTATCTTCAACGGCAAAACATACAAACTCGTGGTGTCGGCAAACGCGGGCGTAAACCGCATACACATCACGGACATGCCGACGGACAACCCAAAGGTATGTCCGAGTTTCTGCATGCTGCTGCGCAAGCACGTAACCAACGCAACGATAACCGACGTGTGGCAAATGCCCTACGAACGTGTAGTTGACTTTGCGCTGCTTGTAAACGACGACCTGGGGTACCGCAAGGAAATGCACCTCGTGTTCGAACTGACGGGCAAAACCAGCAACATAATACTTACCGACGAAAACCACGTCACGCTGGACAGCATAAAGCACCTGCCGCAGGACCTGGACAGCACGCGCATAATCATGGCAGGAGTAAAATACAACTTTTTCAGTCCGCAGGACAAGATTCCGCCATTCGACTTCGCACGGGTGGGGGCGTACCTGCAAGGTTGCGACCTGCCGCTGCGTAAGACCTTGCCGACGGTGCTGCTTGGCGTATCGCAAGCCACCGTCAACGAGATGTTGCACGGCATCAACGAGGACGACCACACCACGGCAAACAATCTGCGTGTGCTTAAACAAATGGAGGCCTACAAGACGGCTTTGTCGCAAAAAAATCCTACCGTATGGCTGAAAAACGGTATGCCGACGGACGTTACGCCCTTTGAGTACCACACGCTTAAGGGCGACAAACTGCACTACCCGACGCTCAACAAGGCGCACGACGAGTACTACTACATGCTGGACAAGCGTCAACGCTTCAACGACAAAGCCAAGTCGGTGACGACGGTAATCAAAAACGCGATTTCGCGTACCGAAAAGAAACTTGCCGCACAACGCCAGTGCGTACTGGAAGCGGAACAGCGTGAAACCTGCAAACAGTACGGCGACCTGATACTTGCCAACATCTGGCAAGTAAAGCCGCAACAAGCGGAACTTGTCTGTGACAACTACTACGACGGCACTACGGCAAAAATCCCACTCGACGTTCAACTGACGGCGCAACAGAACGCGCAAGCGTACTACAAAAAATACCGCAAACTCAAGTCGTCGGCGGAACACAACACCGCTCTTGTTGCGGAAAACGAAAAACTGCTGGAATACCTGCTGACGATAAAGGACAACCTGCGCTACTGCACCGAAGAAGACGATCTTGCCGAAGTGCGCAGGGAACTTGTCCAGCTGGGACTGATAAAGGAAAAGCACAACGGCAAAAAGCAACCGGCGGAAAAGCCGGTAAAGCCCCTGCACTACCGCATTGACGGTTTTGACGTGTACGTAGGTAAAAATAACATTCAGAACAATCAGGTCACATTCAAGACTGCGCGCCCCGGCGACATGTGGCTGCACACGCAAAAAGTGCACTCGTCACATGTGGTGATACTGTCGGGCGGCAAAACCATCCCCGACGACGTGATTGTAAAGGCGGCGGAAATCTGCGCGTATTTCAGCCAGGCAAGCGGCGGCACGAAAATTGCCGTGGACTACACCGACCGCGCCAACGTAAAGAAGCCGCCCAAGGCTCCGCTCGGCTTCGTCATTTACCCAACTTACGAAACCATACTCGTAGACCCCAACCGCCACCCGGAACTTGCCGAATAGACAAAGACGGAAACCAACTACAAAACGACACGACAGGCAAATTACGCGGCACACAAAGAATTGCATTTACGTGCAACCGATACGTAAAAAAGCCAGCAACGACAAATTTACAGACAACCATTCAAAAAATCGGACTTTGCAAAAAGCGAAGCCCGATTTTTTTTTGCTAGATTGGTACACTGAGCGAACGTCCACAAGAAAGAACGGAAAAAGACATTCCCAAGGTTGTCAGTGATGGCGTTAACCCTGAATTGAAAACACGCAAATGTTTTTACGAACACAACCGAAAACAGACGAATATATTTTTCGTAAAGAGCAACTAACGTTTGCGAAATTTTCATATATATGCTAAAATTGAGTTGCAACTCAATCTGCAAACCACAAATATAGAACAGGCTGTCCCCGGCAATAATTCTTTATCGCTGCCGAACAAGATTTACACTACCCTTCCCGGGTGGCGGACAACTTCGCCTGCGGCTTATCGAAAAAGCCAAAAATCAACAAACCCAAAGGAGAATAAGATGAAAAAACACTTAACGGCACTGCTTGTCGCGCTTATGATTGCGACGGCTTTGATGACATTTGTCGCATGCGACCGCAAGGGCGTACACACCGTGGCAACGGAAGGGTCGCACGACGAAACAAACCACTGGCACAAATGCACCGACTGCGACGACATCGTTTTTGACAGCGAACCGCACACACTCAACGACATCAACGGCAAAAAGACCTGCACGAAATGCGGATACTCTACGGATTACACCACGGAAGAAGACTTCAATTGCTGGGTGCAAGGTCGCTACAACGTGCTCTTGACGGCGGACAACTACACCACGCACTACAAAAACATGTACTACATCGACGGCGTGCTCGAAAGAGGCATTGTCGGGACGGAATCGCGCAATGGCAACAACTACTTCGACAAACATACGCAGTACGCCACACATCCGCAGACAAACGAACAAACGCCCGTTTCGGAAACGGTAAGCGCAATCAAACCCGTGCAGGACGGCGACGTTACGCGGACGAAATTTTTCCATCGGAACAAACTTCTTGTCGGCGACGGACAGACCAACAAGCAAGGCAGTTACGTACAGCCGAACTACGCCGAGCAACTGCTTAATTTCGTTCCGTCGCAAAATCACTACCTGAAATACTTTGTGCAGGGCGCAACGTTTACAGAACTTACACAATACGCTAAAAGCGTGTGGAACGCCGACGACAAATTTAATTTCGCCTTGGCACGCACAAGCGAGAACAGCGTAACACTGACAATGACGGTAACTTACGTCGGGACGAACACCGATTCCGACGGCGAGTACAACTACAGCGGCACGGACGTAATTACGGTTACCGTCGAGGACGACTGCGTGACTACCGTAACTTACACGTCGGATTACAACATTACGTACGCCGACGAAAGCAAAAACTACACGGGCAAGGAAATGTCGGAATTCAGTTTCGGGTACTCGTTCGATCAGGCAACCTACGACGAAATTTCTGTCGAAACGGACACGACGGAAAACAGATACAAGGCAATAATCCGTCTGTATCTCAACGGTTACGCAGTGGACGTGACCGGCGTTCCCGTCGGCGGCAAGTTGACCCTTGACGATGTAAAAGCCGTGTTTACCGACAAGCAGGGTACCGCCCACTGGCTGGTTGTGGACAACGATGAATTTGTGTCGCAAATGCAGGTGTACACCGACAAAGAAGCGACGACGCCGTTTGTCGAACTGACGGCGGAAAGCGACGAAACGATTTGCCTGTACGTACAGATATCGGCGGCGACAGACGGCAACGCCTGGGTGATAAACGTCACTCCGTCACGCGGCGGCACTGACGAACTTGTAGTAAACATAGTGCAAGGCTGCATGCACCAACAGGACGGCAGACTGACCTACAATCCGGGTAACCGAATGCCGGGCTACACCCTCGTATCCGTGGACGGGGTGGCAACAACGACAAGCGACGTAATGGAATTCGAGCCCGGTACGGTGCACATACTCATCTGGACGGCGGCATAGTAAACATCTGACAAAAACACTGAAGGGACGACGTGATTACGTCGTCCCTTCCCTTTACTGCAACACCTCTTCGGAATACTTCCTGCCGCCCGCGGGCGGTTCCTCATCCCTTCCGATTTGTTGAATTCCGCGCTCTGCCCCATCCGACAAAAGCCCTGCAAGGAAACCTTGTTTTGTTCCTTTCAACGATTACATTATATATCTTTCTCATCGTTTTTTGTTAAGCCGCGAGCGCGAATTCACCCGTAAAATGTGCTTAGTTTTCCGCATTTTGCGCTTAGTTGCAATTTTTGCCGTGAAAATAGTCCCTATTTTACGTCTATTTTTTAATAAAAACAGCATTCAGGGTTAATTTAGCCATCACTAAAAAAATAAAAAACTTTTTCCGATAAAAAATATGCACCTCCAAAAGTGTCTGACTTTTGGGGTGCATATCACAGTGCGAAAGTGTTTTTTTTATTCTTTTTTGCAGATTATTTCGGCAATCATTACAGCGCGAGAGCCGTGATGACAACTTCAAATGAAGTCTTCATCCATGATACGCCGCTAAGAAACGGCATAAAGTACAACACATCCGACGAAGCGTAAACAAACGTCTGTCCCGAAGTTGCAAAAGTGTCGTAACTTCCGGCAAGACAAAAATTGCATTTAGCGATATCGCCGTTACCCTGTCTGCCTGGCAAAACTATTTTTACCGTCACCACGTAGTTGCCTGCCTTTTCCGCGTCTATGACAAAGTAAATCTTGTCCAGCGTTTTTACCGTAACACGCACGGTAACGCCGTCGGACAACCTGAGCGGAGTCGTGGCAGCCATGCCGTCGGTGCTGTTTCTTTCCACCCACAACGCGTACAAGTCAACATCCTCGGACGGGATGTACACGCTCTGAGCGTACTCGCCGTCCACCGTTTTCCAACCGGCAAAACGGTAGCCCGCTTTTTCGGGCGCAGGCAGCACGACGTACTCGCCTTCAACGACGGAAACATTGTCGCCGTCATGAAGTCGCACTTTGTGACTGCTTGCAAAATCGTAGTCTGTAAGGTACTTGTTTGCAGAAGAAACCACAACCTTATTGTCGGGAGCGGTACAACTTTTTACCGTGGACGGCAGGTAAACGGAAACTCCGCCAAGTATGCCAATTGCGTCATCGCCGATGTAGGTCAATCCTTCGTTGAGCACCAACCCCGGCGTTGCCATCCAGTAAAAGGCTCGGTTTTCAAGCGTTTTTACCGTACTCGGCAAAACAAGCACATTGCTGATTTTCGCGCAGAAAAATGCATCTTGCGAAATCACTTCTATGCGACAATCGGGGTCAAAGGTTAATCCGCCGACAAAATCTTCGAATGAGTTTGCGCCTATGTGCACCACGTTGCGCGGGATGACAAGCGGCTGCTCTATCACGGCTTTGCAGAACGCACCCTTGTCGATTTCCTCGAGGCTGTCCGGCAGCACCAGTGAACGCAGTTTGGCATTTTCAAATGCGTAATGCAATATTTTGACAGGCTTGCCGCCAAGGTAGTCGGGCAAAATGACGGAATCGCCGTTGCTGTATTTCACGCTGACTATTGCCGCGTAATCATCGCCCAGCATGTAGGACACATTGTCTTCGTTTACCGTCGGATACACCGCCTGCCACTTTGCCTTAAGCGACAAATCTTCGATGTTGCCTTTGGGGCTTTGTACGTAGCGTTTGCCGTATTCGTCGTACCAACCCAAAAACAGATATCCGGGCTTACGCGGCTCGTTGAACATAATCACTTCGTCCACGCCGATTTCCGCAGGGTTGGACGCAGTCAGCGTTCCGCCGTCAAGGTCATAGGTAACGTTGTACGACGAGCGGTAGGGGTGCCACCTTGCAGTCAACGTCATTTCGGTAATGTTGACGGAGTTTATCTTTTCCACAATAGTGCCGTCGGAGGTTGCCCATCCGTCAAACACGTAACCCGCAAGGGTTGCCGTCGGCAGTACAAATTCGTCGTAAAACTTAACCATAAACGTTTGCTTTGTAAGCAATGCGCCGCCATAAGAGAAACTGCCGCCTTTTGCGTCAAGAGTTACTGCAAAAGTTTTTTCTTCAAATACCGCGTACAACGTTGAAATTTCCGTCACGTTGGTGCTGTCGATTGTCGAAACCACCTTGCCGCCGCTCGGACTGTCAAACCAACCGACGAAATCGAAGCCGTATTTTGCCACAGGCAGCAAGTCTACGCTTTGCCCGTAGGTAATTTTGTTTGGGTTTGTTTTGTCGCTGAGGTATCTGCCGCCGCACAACTCGTACAGCACCACGAATGTCCGAGGCGTATAAACTGCGTACAATTTCACGTCACCGTCGGTGTTGTACAGGTATTCGACAGCCATTCCCGTTCCGTCAGGCGTTTCAAACCAGCCGACAAAGTTGTACCCGACTTTTGTCGCAGGCGACAACTTCACGATGTCGTCGGGGCGAACCGAGGACGGATTGAGTGCGGAATTTACGCCGCCGTCCGTCACGTACTCGATGTTGTACACCACTTCGTTTTTCTGCCAGATTGCGTACAGCACAAGGTTTGAGCAGTTTTCTCCGCCAACTTCGGTGTACTCTCTGCCGCCGTCGGGTTCGTCGAACCACCCGACAAAGGTGTAACCCACGCGCACGGGCTCGGCAAGTTTTGTACTGCTTTCTTCATTTATTTCCGTAGGGTTGCCCACCTGCATTGCGCCGCCGCTAAGGACATAACGGACAGAACAAACGCCGTCGCCCCAACGCGCATACAAACTTAAGTCGCCGCACCGTTTTTCGAGGCAGGTCAGCGGCTCGCCGGAATAGTCGGGCGTATCGTACCAGCCGACAAATTCCGTACCGCTTTTTGTAGGAACGGGCAGTGTTCTGCCATCGCACTCCACAGTAAAAGCGTAATCGGGCGTTTCGCTGAAATCGCCGCCGTTAAGCCAGTAATCGATGTTGTAACTGCACGGAGTAAACACGGGCGAATAGGACATGTTGCGACGCACCGTAACGGGAAAACTGACGTTTTGTCCACTGTCATCCACCCAGCCCACAAGCATGTAACCGTCCTTTGTAACCTGTGGCGGAACAAAAGCCTGTCCGGAAGCCACTTTGTGCGACACTCCGTTTGCAGTAACTACGTAATAAACAGTCGTTTCGGGCGAAATAACGCCGACAACTACGGTAACCGCTACCACGCACACAAGGCACACCGCAACAAGAGCCCACATCCAACGCCTGAAACTACCGCTCGGACGGACGCGAACCTGCTCAACGTTTTTGCCGACTTCGCACACTCCGTAGTACACTTCCGACACGTTTTTGCCGTAGTGCCTTGCAATGGCGCACAGTTCCGACACGTCGGGACAGGACAGACCGCGTTCCCAGCGAGAAACGGCGTCGGGCGAAGAATTGCACACGTCGGCAATTTCATTCTGACTTTCGCTCGCACTTCGACGCAGTTCGGCAATTTTGGCGCACATACTTTGCATGTCGAAACGACCGCCGAACACCTGTCCGTCGGCAGGCATGTCCAGCAGTTTTTCCAGCGTAACGCCACACACGTCGGCAATGTCACCCAGTTGCGAAACATCCGGCGCGGTTTTGCCGCGTTCCCACTTGGACACCGTTTGCGGATGTACGCCCAGTTTGTCGGCGAAATCCGTCTGCGTAAGTCCTGCCGCCTTGCGAACGCTTTTTACTTGTTCACTCAAGTCAACGTAACTCAATTTTCCCTCTTAAAATCAACGTCATTTGTACCGTCCGCCGCCTGCGGTAATCCCACCGCAAACGGCATCTAACATATTATTTTTAATTATATTGCAAAAACGGCTTAATGTCAACAGACAAAAACGGCAAAAAAAAAGGCAAGTCGCATCGGACTTGCCTTTGGGTATGTATTAAACGGCGTGACTTCCGCTTGCCGTCACTGATATTTTTTGCCTGTACGGCCGGCCGATTAAGCTCCAAACGACACTCACCCTACGTACACGTTTGCAAACGCTTTTTTGTCAGCCGTTGGACGACATTTCTTCCAGTTGGCGTTGCGTAATACTTTCGTTGTGCTCGATGGGTTCCCACTTGACCTTTTTGAACAGCGCAGCCACACTTGCAGGCATGGAAATGAGCATTGTAAACAGCGGCAAAGCAAACATAGACATAATCTTTTGCTTGGTTGTAGCCCTGATACGTTTCCAGTTGACAAGGCACGCAAACACACTGTCCACAAACAATCCCATGTAGGTGGTAAACAGAGCAATAAGCAGCGGCGCCATGAAGTAAACAGCGTTGGCAATTACCTGACCGTTCAACGCTTCAAGCACGCGCGCAAGAGTGTTGACTATGCACGATGCCACGAAGGAAAACGAGAAATACGCACCGACAGGGAAGAAACGGGAGAAATAGTACTCGTAGTAGGTAAAGTCCTGCGTTTTGAAGAAGGTTCCGAGAAGCGACCTGTGGAACAGCGAAAAGCCCATCAGACCGCCCTTGCACCACCTCAAGCGTTGTTTGTACGCCTGTTTGAACTTGGTAGGTTGTTCGTCGAAAAATTCCGCGTCCTCGCAGTAGCCTATTTTGACGCCCTTAAGGGTGCTTGATGCGGAAAACTCAAGGTCTTCCGTAATCATTGTGTACGGCCAGCCCGTCTTGAAGGACATTACTTCCTTGCTGAAGTAGAAACCCGTGCCTGACACGTGCGTACTGAGCCCCAACACCGCCTTGGGCTTGTGGAAAAACTGACACTCGCGCACGAAACTGAGCGACGCCCCTGCGCTGACCCAGTTGGTACCGTAGTTTTTGGAGTTGCGGAAACTTGTGCACACCTGAATGCCGCTGTCGAGAGCTTTGTTCATCTCGGCAATGTAATTGGGGGCAAGCAGGTTGTCGGCGTCAAACACCATTATCGCGTCGGGTTCGTATGCGGGGAAGTCGTTTGCGATGTTGTCGAACATCAGTCTTAGCGCGTAACCCTTACCGATTGCCGACTGGTCGTGACGTTCGTACACTATGCAACGCTTTTCACGGGCGATTGCCGCCGTTCTGTCGGTCGGGTCGCAGTTGTCGGCGCACACGAATATGCGGATTTTTTCCTGCGGGTAATTGTTGTTTTGTATGCTGTCGATAAGGTTGCCTATTACCTTTTCCTCGTTACGTCCGCAAATAAGAATGGCAAACGTATGGTATTTTTTCGCTTCGGGATACTTTTTCCTACGGGCAAAGGTACCCACCGCGATAAACAAAATCTGGTACAGGTACAACAGCATAAATATTATGCCCACTATATTTAATATAATCTGTGCAATTTTCATATGTTAATTGCTCTCCGAAAATATTCTTCGTCTGTTCAAAACTATGCCGCAAAACGGTTTCATGCGACAAGTGGCTTATATTATACAAAAAAATTTTCCTTTTGTCAATAGAAAGAATTACACCTGTTTCGTTTTTTTATTGAGCCTCCGACGTAAAAAGATTGCGCGAGAGAACGGAACAAACGCCGAAAGACCGGTGCCCGAGGTGTACACGCCGATGAAATACGCGATTTTTTGAAAACGGACACAACGGTATTTAAGTATAAGTTCGGCAATAAGTGGATTGTGAAATATGACCAACGCTTGCCACATCTCAAGAAAATCGACCGCCGCGAAAGCAAATTATGGAAGGCATATATGGCTCGATTAGGCATAAAAAAATCAGTCACTCCACGCAAGAAGTGACTGAAAAAATGGCCTGCCTGATTGGAGTCGAAGCAACGGCGTTCCGCTTAGGAGTTTTGAGTTCCTTGCAAAATAGTGTCAAAAACGGCACTTTTCTTGTAATTTTGGGTGTTTTATGCGCTATTTTTGCATTAGAATTGTCTATTTTGATGGTTGTTTTGAAGGGCTTTTCATCTTTCAAAGCAACTTCAATACCGAAATAATACCAATTTAATACCGGCTTTTCTGATACGTTTTAAAAAAATTTTATACGTTTATACCTATGCGATACTGCCACATAGACACCGAAATCACCGGCAAGATTCAAAAAAAATGTTTAGGCTTATTCTATAATTTCCCAATAACCGGTTTTACTAAAATGCACTGTAAAAGAGAGCCGAAACGATATGAACCTTTTCCGTACTTTGTTACAGCAGCCGGAACCCGTTTTTAGTGCTTTCACCAATAAATGCTAATCGAGCAACCAATCGATGACGTTTTTCACTTCTATTCCTTCGTAATTGCTGAGTGTAAATTTGTCCAAAGTTAATATTGTTTTGGGGTAATTGTCTTTAATAGCTCTCAAGGAAGCCATTTCTCTATCAAACGTAGACTGCTCCGTAAGTGATACTGATACCTGTATATATTCCGTATTGTCACCGAGTTTTGCCACAAAATCTACTTCCTGATTACCGACTTTTCCTATATTAGACGTACAGCGTGGCTTTGGACACGTTTGCGTACTTCGCGACGGCGGCAATGCCCGTGCCGTGCAGACCGTTTTCGGCAAAGCACTCGAAGCACGCCTGCATGATTTGTTCCTTCTTTTCGTTGTAAACTTCGTTGTTTCTTACTCTCACGAAACCTTCACACTTCCTGTAAAATCGAATTGTGGTCGACAGCCCCGAACTTTTGCCAAACAAACGCCCTTTGCCGCGTTTTTGCCAAACGACATGCAAAAATACGACTTTCCCGACCTTTCGGGCGCAAATTTGTGTCGACAAATCTTGCTCTACTTGCCACAAGCACACTAATTACGCCAACTATGCAGTAAAACATACCCCAGTTGCACCGCAATCGACTTTCGAAATTAGTTGTTAAACAAAGTTGCAAAGCATTTGTTACGACAAATTATTCATTAACCGACCGTTCGTATAAACAATACCATATTTAACGATATGTTTCAATCGTAATCCAACAAAAAATCCCCGAATTTGCAAATTTCATCAAGCCTACCGCAAAAACAGCCCCTACAAAACATCGCAAACCGACGGGCACCAAGCACATTTAACAACAAACTGCCAACTGAAACGAAAACGGAAAAAATCCACAAATACCTCACCGACAATATTTACAAAAACAAAATATTTGAGAAAAAAAACATGAGTGTCGAATAAAAAAAGCGGTTATCGGCTGTTTATACAAAATCTCTTGTACCCCGACATTTGACACCGAACCGCAAAAAACAAAAAAACTCGTTCCGCAACGTAACGGAACGAGCCTTGACTAAACTAGATACCTAAATTTTTAAGAGCAGGATAGAGTTTGGCAAAAGTGCGGTACTTTGCCTCGTACTTTTGCACCGAAAGCGGATCGGGCAAAATCGTTTGTT
>OGMF01002774.1_pt1 | contig 14191 bp, 9 predicted proteins | sample 1572921 | NCBI WGS metagenome assembly OGMF01 (sample SAMEA2581919, study PRJEB24529) | metagenome | biome: Human gut stool | place: China | collected 2011
CTGACCCCGCCTCCGGCAAGACCTGGAGCCTGGGCGACAGCATGATGATCACCATTGTGCGTGCCGATGTCAACCTGGGCAAGGTCGATTTTGAGGTCGCCCCGGAAAAGAAATAATTACAGAACCCATCAAATACGATCAAGTGGTAAAAGCACCGGTTCCCGGCAGCACGGGAGCCGGTGCTTTTTTACTATCAAAGGCGGCGGAATGTAAAAACTTCTTACACTGCCGCCCTTTTGTTTGTTGTAGAGCAGCCCTGAGCCGGGTATACTAAGGCCACAACGATGGTGCGCGTACCGGAGAAGAGCGCACAGTTCCTACCATGCTCAGGAGGTTGATCTGATGTATTATTCCAGTGGCAATTATGAGGCATTCGCGCATCCCCGCAAACCGGAGGGGGTCGATCATAAATCGGCCTATCTTATTGGCTCGGGCCTGGCCGCTCTGACCGCGGCCTGCTATCTGGTGCGGGATGGCCAGATGAAAGGCGAGCGCATCCACATCTTTGAAAAAGACCCCATCCCAGGCGGTGCCTGCGATGGCTATAAATATGATATCGGCTATGTCATGCGGGGCGGCCGCGAGATGGACAACCACTTTGAGGTCATGTGGGATCTGCTCCGCTCTATCCCGTCGCTGGAAACCGAGGGTGCCAGCGTGCTGGATGAATATTACTGGCTGAACAAGGCAGACCCCAATTCCTCCCTTTGCCGCGCGACGGAGAAACAGGGCCAGGACGCCCACACGGATGGCAAATTTGCCATCTCGGATCAGGGCGCGCTGGAGATCATGAAACTCTTCTTCACCCCGGACGAGCAATTGCAGGATAAAAAGATCACCGATGTTTTTGACGAGGAGGTTTTCTCCTCCAACTTCTGGCTTTACTGGCGCACCATGTTTGCCTTTGAAAACTGGCACAGCGCTCTGGAAATGAAACTCTACCTCAAGCGGTATATCCACCACATCGGCGGCCTGCCGGATTTCACGGCCCTGCGTTTTACCCGGTATAACCAGTATGAGTCCATCATCCTGCCCATGACCTGTTATCTGAAAGACCACGGCGTCCAGTTCTTTTATGAGACAAAGGTAACGGATGTGCAGTTCAACATTGAGATCGGCCGCAAGCAGGCCAGCTCCATCACGGTAGACCATAAGGGCCAGGTGGAGACCATCGACCTGACCGAGAACGACCTGCTTTTCATTACCAACGGCGGCTGTGTAGAAAGCTGTACCGTGGGTGCGCAGGACAAGGCGGCGGGCTTTGACCCCACCATCAAACCGGGCAATGGCTGGGATCTCTGGCGGCGGGTCGCGGCGCAGGACCCCTCGTTCGGCAACCCGGATAAGTTCTGCTCCAAACCCGAGGAATCCAACTGGGAGAGTGCGACCATCACCACGCTGGACGATACCATCCCGCAGTATATCGAAAAAATTTGCAAGCGGGATCCGTTCAGCGGCCATACCGTCACGGGCGGCATCGTCACGGTCAAGGATTCCAGCTGGCTGCTCAGCTGGACGCTGAACCGCCAGCAGCAGTTCCGTGACCAGCCCAAGAACCAGCTCTGCGTCTGGGTCTACGGCCTGTTCAGCGACAAGCCCGGCGACTATGTGAAGAAGCCCATGCGCGACTGCACCGGCCGTGAGATCTGCATGGAGTGGCTGTACCATCTGGGCGTTCCCACCGAGGACATCGCCGAGCTGGCCGACCACAGCGCCAACACCGTGCCGGTCATGATGCCGTATATCGACGCCTTCTTCATGCCGCGCGCCTTCGGCGACCGCCCCGACATCGTGCCGAAGGGTGCCGTCAACTTCGCCTTCCTGGGCCAGTTTGCCGAGACCGGCCGCGACACCATTTTTACCACCGAGTATTCGATGCGCACCGGCATGGAGGCTGTTTACACCCTGCTGGACATCGACCGCGGTGTGCCGGAGGTCTGGGGCAGCACCTATGATGTCCGCTGCCTGATCGACGCCACCGTCAAGCTCCGCGACGGCAAGAAGCTGACCGATATGGACCTGCCCTTCATCCAGAGGGTGGCCCTCAAGGAAGTGCTCAAGAAGATCGAGGGCACCGACCTTGAAAAGTTCCTCAAGGAGTACAACGCCATTTAAGGCGTTTTCTCAAACGTCTCCTCCGATCCAGTTTGGACCTCCCCCTGAATGCGGCCGGGCTCTGCACCCTGAGACAGGATGCAGGGCCCGGCCCTTTTTCGTATGATTTTACGGAGAATTTCCAAAATGGTACGACTTTCGTGAAAAGGATTTGCGCGGATTTTACAGTTTTCTCTTGCCCGGAGCGGCATTCTGTGATATGCTTAATCCAGAAATGCAGACCTCGCTGCGGCTGCGCTGCACACCACGGCTCCCCGTTGGGGAGCTTTTGTGCGGGCGGCGGCAGAGAGGCCGCAAAAAAGAGAGTACCGTAAATTGAAGGAGGTCATTTCCTGTGAAACAGTTCATTTCCCGCCGCAGCTTCCTCAAGGCTGCCGGAGCTGCCACTGCACTGACCGCAGTCTCCCTCGGCGCACCTGCCGCATCGGCCGAAGAGACCAATTGCTTCCTGGGTGACAAGTCAGCTGTTACCATCCTCTACACCAACGATGTGCACACCTACATCGACAAGAAATCCCCCGAACTGACCTATGCCGGTATCGCTGCACTGAAGCAGAGCTATGTGGACGCTGGCCAGAACGTCCTGCTGGTGGACGCCGGCGACCACATCCAGGGCACGGCCTATGGCTCCATGGATGACGGCGAGACCATCATCAAGCTGATGAGCGAGGCCGGTTACGACCTGGCCACCCCCGGCAACCATGAGTTCGACTACGGCATGGCCCGCGCAAAGGCAGCCATGAAGGAAGCCGCTTTCCCCTATGTTTCCTGCAACTGGGTGGACCTGCGCACCGGCCTGAAGGTGCTGCCCAGCATCAAGATCTTCACCATCGGCGGCGCGCGCATCGCATTTGTGGGCGTTACCACCCCGGAGACCTTTACCAAGTCCACGCCGGCTTACTTCATGAACGCCAGCCAGACCAAGTACATCTATGACATCCTCGGCGGCGACGATGGCCAGAAGCTGTACAAGGCCGTCCAAAAGGCCATCGACAAGGCAAAGCTGCTGGGTGCAACCTATATCATTGGTCTGGGCCATCTGGGCGTAGACCCCTCGTCCGCCCCCTGGACCAGCGAAGAGGTCATCGCACACACCACCGGTTTCGATGCCTTCATCGACGGCCACTCGCACACCGTGATGGAGAATAAGCAGGTGGCCGATGCTTCCGGCAAGGCCGTCACCCTGACCCAGACCGGCTCCTACTTCAAGAATGTCGGCAAGATGACCATCGGTGCCGATGGCTCCATCACCACTGAGCTGCTGCCCAGCTACGACGGCGCAGACGCCGCTGTGGCCGCTGCCACCAGCGAGTGGGTGAGCGCAGTGGACGACATGCTGGGCGAGGAGATCGCCGTGGGCGATTCCAAGTTCTACATCACCGACCCCGCCACCGGCAAGCGCCGCATCCGCTCCGGCGAGACCAACCTGGGCGACTTCGTGGCCGACGGCATCTATGCCTACTTCAATGAGATCGAAGACCTCCACTGCGACATCGCCATCATGAACGGCGGCGGCATCCGTGCAAATGTGGACGCAGGCCCCTGGAGCTTCAAGACCTGCAAGACCGTCAGCCCCTTCGGCAATGTGGCCTGCCTGATGTCCGTCACCGGCCAGCAGATCCTGGACGCCCTCGAATTTGGTGCCCGCTTCGCCGGTGCCGAGGGCAAGGAGAACGGCGGTTTCCTGCAGGTCGCCGGTGCCAAGTATGAGATCCACGCCATGATCCCCAACACCGTCCAGACCGACGACAAGAATGTCTGGGTCGGCAGTGCTACGACCCCGCGTGTTTCGAATGTGGAGATCTACGACAAGACCACCGGCACATACAAGCCTCTGGACCCGAACGCCACCTATGCGCTGGCCGGTATGAACTACACCCTGCGCAACCTGGGCGACGGCTTCGCCATGTTCGACGGCGCAGAGCTCATCAAGGACTATGTCTCGGAGGATTACCTCGTCATGTCCAGCTACGCAGCCATGTTCGGCGGCGTGGATGCGAACGGTCTGCCGCACCTTTCCAGTGCCAACAGCCCGCTGGCCGATTACCCCGGCTATCTGCTCAACTACGAAGATCCCTACGGCGCAGGCCGCATCCAGATGATCTGGTAATGCCCTGAACCGAGAGAGACCGCTGTGCTCCTTCCGTGATCGACGGGGCCAGCGGTCTCTTTTTGTGCCCGGTGGAGCGGACCGAGCGCGGGAACGCGCTGCGCTGGTTCGGGGAATTGCATAGATTCCGGGAGCGTTCCTTGTGAGCAATGCTGAACTTCAGAACAGCACGGGTTGTTCGCTTGCGAACGATCGGGCCGTGGGGTATAATAAAAAATAGCAAGTGATATATCAGCTGCGCATTCCCGCGCACGAAAAAGGAGAAACAAGATGGAGATTCGATACACCAGCGCTGCCCAGTGGGTCGATGCCCGCGACGGTGTCATTCCGGCACCCTATGCTCTGGAAGCGGGGGAGAGCATCACCGACCGTTACCTGGAGCCGGTGGTCTTCCACAACGAAAACGGCCCCGACATCGGCGTGACCACCTGCGGCGTCATCGTCAGGGACGGCCTGTACTTCAAGGATATGGACAACAGCGGCGAGCTGGCCCCTTATAAGGACTGGCGGCTCAGCCCCGAAGAGCGCGCAAAGGATATGGTGGCCCATCTGCGCCTGGACCAGCAGGCTGGCCTTGTGCTGAACACCCTGTTCAACACCCCGGTGGCCCCCACCCGCGCCGAGGCTGCCGGTGCCGACGGCAAGCCGGAGTTTGGCAAGATCTACAAGCACCACGACCCAGACGAAAAGCCCATCCCCGGCCCGCTGCCCGGCATGACCATGAGCATTGATGACGCCGATGTGCTGGACAAGCACATCACGGCGGGCGTTTACCGCGGCGATATGCACTGCGAGGCCGGTATGGTGGCGCTGTACCACAATGCGGGCACCCAGATGCTGGAATACGAAGCCTGCAAGGGCGGTGTGGCGATTCCGTACTCTCTGCACACCAACCCCATCAACATCGGCTACCCGGACTCTCTGGGCATCGGTGCAGCGGTGCTGGGAGACGGCAACGCAGATTTCGTCTATGAAATGGCCGACACGGACCGGAAGATGATGAAGGCCGAGGGCCTGCACATCATGTACGGCCCGCAGGTGGACGTGGCCACCGACCCCCGCTGGCCCCGCACCAACGGCACCTATGGCGAGCGCACCGATGTGACCAGCGACATCACCGAAGCCCTCATCAAGGGCTACCAGAACGGCGACGACGGCCTGAACGAGGGTTCGGTCGTTCTGACGGTCAAGCACTTCCCCGGCGATGCCCCCTCCGAGAACGGCTTCGAGCCGCATGTGCCCATCGGTCAGTGGCGCATCTACCGCACCCCCGGCTCGATGGAAAAGTACCATCTGCCCCCGTTCCAGCGTGCATTCGACCACAAGGCATCTTCCATCATGCCGGACTACTCCCGCATCGCCGCCGATGGCCGCGCCGTGCCCCAGACCTACCGGGGCGAGGTGACCAGCACCGAGGCGGTGCCCAGCGCATACAGCAAGGAGCTGCTCACCGACCTGGCCCGCAACAAGATGGGCTTTGACGGCTACATCAACTCCGACTCCGGCATCACCAGCGTGCAGATCTACGGCGTGGAGGACCTGACGGTGCCCCAGCGCTACGCCAAGGCCATTTCCGCCGGTACCGATGTCATCGGCGGCAACACCGACCCGGAGAACATCATCAAGGCGGTGGAGGACGGTCTGCTGCCCAAGGCCGACCTCGACCGCGCCAGCTACAATCGTCTGCTGAGCCTGTTCCGCACCAAGCGTGTGGACAACCCCTATCTGGACCCTGACCAGGCCGACCAGGCCCGGCAGGACAACTTCGATGGTGCCAGGAAGAAGGCCTACGAAGCCAACCAGAAGGCCGTCGTTCTGGTCAAGAACCACGGCGGTGTTCTGCCGCTGGCCAAAGAGAAGAAGGTCTGCATCGTCACCTTCAAGGGCGTGGACTCCGGCTTTGCCAAAATGGCGCAGGCCATGGGTGCCGGTCTGGGCTCTGCCGATGCCGACGAGGCGCTGCGCAAGACACTGGCGGAGGCCTTCGAGAAGAAGGGCTACACCGTCGTCGCCACCCCGGAGGAGGCCGATGTGCTGTACCTCCACGTGTGGCCCATCAGCAACGGCGTGGTGTTCTACCAGTTCGCCATGCCCGTCATCGAGATGGGTGAGATCGTCACCGACGAGCGCGAGACCAACAAGAGCCAGAAGAAGACCGGCAAACAGGTCACGGTGACCACCCTGAAGGACGTCGAGAAGATCCGGGAGCTGGCCGATGCCATCCACGCGCGCGGCGGCAAGGTCGTGGGCACCTGCGTGGTGAACAACCCCTGGCTGCTGGACAAGCTGGAACCCTACTGCGACGCGCTGACCATCCAGTACACCGTCAGCACGGTGGCGCTGAACAACGCCCTGAACGCACAGGTGGACGTCATCAGCGGCGACTTTGCCCCCACCGGCAAGCTGAGCCTGACCATGGTGTCTGACCCCGCCGTCATCGCCATCACCGAGCAGGAGATCGACGGTGTGGTGTGTGAGATCTGCGCTTCGCCCAACGATGTGCCCGGCTACGATAAGGACCCGTACATCGACCCGGCCATCCTCGCCGGGGTGCGCGGCGGCAGCTACGCTTACTGCGACGCCGACGGCAACTATTACCGCAGCGGGTTCGGTCTGAACTACTGACCCTCTCCGTCCTTGCTTCGCAATGCCACCTCTCCCAAAGGGTGAGGCAATGGCATGTCGGGTAGCTCCTGCTGGACGCTCAAAGTTTTTTCGCTCACAAGTAGAATGGAGTTCCGTGCCGCTTGTCAAAGCCCGCCGGGGGTGCTACAATGGAGCCAGCGACCATGCTGAAAGGGGATAGAATTATGGAATTTCGGGACAAGCCCATGCAGAACCTCGTTCGCATCAAGGAGAAGGAGATCTGCAAGAATGTGCAGGCGCTTTTGCTGGACGGCGAGACCATCGTGGGCGCGTACAAGACCGTGCGCGACCAGGCGGTCTTTACCTCGCACCGCATCTTTCTGGTGGATATGCAGGGGGTCACCGGCACCCGGCAGGAAATCTTCGTCCTGCCGTACCGCAAGGTGCTGCACTTTGGCATCCAGACCGCAGGCTTCGGCGACCCGCTCCAGACCTCTGAGCTGACGGTCTGCTTCGCGGATGAGCACGAGGCAAAGTTCGGGTTCATCGGGCAGGACGAGCTGCTGAATATGGCCCGCGCCATCAGCCGCTGCATCCTGTAACACCGCACAAAAACGCAGAGCGCCCGCTCCGGTTTCTGACCCCGGAGCGGGCGCTCTGCGTTTGCTGTAATATGCGAATAACGGAGAATGGCGAACGATCAGCCGGCCACACGGTCCATCCGGCCTGCCTCCAGCATGTAGCGCAGGAAGCCGGTCACGTCGGCGGGGTCGGTCACGGTGATGTCAAAGCCCTTTTTGGGGGCGTCCATCATCCGGAGGATGGAGGATGCGGCGGCATCCTCTTTCAGGTCACAGGTCTTGCCGTTGTCCAGATGCAGCAGCACACTGCCGTGGCTGGCGGAAACCTGACGCATGAAACGGTCTTTATCAAAATATTCGATACGAAGCATAAAAATACCTCCTGTCAGAAAATTGTTTATTTGCACGCCGTCTTCCGGGTGAGCTGCTCGTGCATGACGATCATCAGGATCAGCAGCGCCAGCAGATACACGGGGAAGAGGGCAGGGGCAACGTTGTTTGCCAGCAGGCCGAACAGCGGCGGCATGACCAGATTGCCGATATAGGCACTTGCCATCTGGACGCCGATCACAGCCTGCGACCGGTCCGCGCCGAAGTGGTCCGGCGTGGAGTGGATGATGCTGGGGTAGATGGGCGCACAGCCCAGCCCCACGAGGACGAGGCCGGCCAGCGAGAGTGCCTGCGGCCCCGGCAGAAGCAGGGCGGCCACACCCACGGCCAGAACGGTCTGCCCCAGACGGATCATCTGGGTGTCGTTGAACCGGAGGGTGACGAAGCCGCAGAAGCCGCGCCCCACCGTGATGCCCAGATAGAACAGGCCCGCAAAGGCAGCGGCCGTGTCGGCCGGGACGCCCTTGCTCAGCGTGAGGTAGCTGCTGGCCCAGAGGCCCGCCGTCGTTTCGAGGCCGCAGTAGCAGAAGAAGCAGAGCATCACTTCCCGCGCACCGGGGATGGCCAGGATCTGGGGCAGCGTCAGCGGCCTGGCCGGGGTGCCGTCCGCGCTTGCGGCGGCCGGGCGGCCTTTCCAGAGCGGCAGGCTCAGCACCAGAACGGCTGTGATGCCGACCTGGATGAGGGCTACGATACGGTAGCCGCCGTTCCAGCCCTGCCCGCCGGTCAGGGCCAGGCTCATCAGCACCGGGCTGATGATGGTGCCCACGCCCCACATGCAGTGCAGCCAGCTCATGTGGCGGCTCTCGTAGTGGAGGGCGACGTAGTTGTTCAGGGCAGCGTCCACGCTTCCGGCACCCAACCCGTAGGGGATGGCCCAGAGGCAGAGCATCCAGAACGCGCTCGCCGCCGAGAAGCCGAACAGCGCCGCCGCCGTCATCGCCACACTGAGGGCCGTGACCTTGCCGGTGCCCAGCGCACGGGTCAGCCGGTCGCTGCACAGGCTGGAAACGATGGTCCCACAGGAGATGATCATCGAGACGATGCCTGCATAGGACACCGGCACCCCGAAAGCGGGGTAGAGGTTCGGCCAGGCGGAGCCGAGAAGCGAATCCGGCAGGCCGAGGCTGATGAACGCCAGGTAGATGACCGGCAGAAGAAGCTGTGTCATGGGTTGCGTTCCTCCCGTTTCGGTGTTATACTGGACTTGCGGCCTCTGATGAAATAATACCACGAAACCAGCGGCTGTGGTAGGAGAAAATCTGAAATTTTGTACAACAAAACCGGCATTGATAAAAAATGTTCAAAGATTTGCGGAAAGGAACTGGTCAATATGGCATATCGAACGAGTTGTGCAACAATCGTCCATGAGGGCGGCGTCCACTGCGAACCGGACATCGTGGCTGACGCCGAAGGGCGCGAGCTGGTGCAGCACGGCAGTGCGCTGTTTCCCATCGCCTGCTACGCCGAAGACCTGGCCAGCTACTCGGTGGCGTGGCACTGGCATGAGGAATTTGAATACATCCTCACCATACAGGGCCCCCTCCATGTGGATGTGAACAAGACCCGCCTGACGCTGCAGACCGGGCAGGGCGTCTTCCTCAATTCGGGGGCGCTGCACTCGGTGGAGCAGGCGGAGGGCACGGCCCTGCTCCACTCCGGCGTCTTTCAGCCCCGGCTGGTGGGCGGCATGGACACCATCTTCTGGCAAAAGCTCATCCGGCCCCTGCTGCAGCCCGGTGCCCCGGCGTTTTTTCTGCTGGACGAGGCGGTGCCCTGGCAGAAACAGGTACTCATCTTCCTGCGGGACGCCTGGAAAGAGGTGGCGGACGAGCCGTTCGACTACGAGAACCGGGTGCGGTATCATCTCTCGGTGGCGCTGCGGCTGCTGAGCACCCAGTGCGTGGGCGGCAAGACCAAGGTCTCGGAGCAGGAGCAGATCGCCTCGGAGCGGATGAAGCGGATGCTCCGCTACGTGGAGGAGCACTACGCCGAGGAGCTGACGGTGGAGAAGATCGCGGCCTGCGTGGCCCTGAGCGAGAGCGCCTGCCTGCGCAGCTTCCGGCAGCTGCTGGGCATCACGCCCATCCAGTACGTCAAGCAGTTCCGGGTGGAAAAGGCCGCCGAGCTGCTGCGCTCCACCCGGCTGAAGACCGGCGAGATCGGTCTGGAATGTGGGTTCTCGGACGGCAGCTACTTTATTAAAACATTCCGGGAGATCAAGCACTGCACCCCCCGCGAATACCGCACAAAATTCTGTTGAGATCTGGAAAAGGAAAAAAACCGGAAGACAAAGTGTGCATAACCAAACAGCCGGGAGGCGTTCCGAAACGGAAGCCTCCCGGCTGTTATGGTTCAGAGGGTCTTATTGCAAAAGGCTGCTGGAATCGGTGCCGCCGACCGTCAGGCGGGCCTGGATCCCGTTGTGCGTCCAGAGGATGTCGGCTTCATCGACCCCAAGATTCAGAAGTGCGTCGATGGAGACCGAAGTCGGACGGAACAGCAGTGTGCAGAAACGGATGGTTTCTACCCCCTGCGCTTTGAGCGTCCGGAGGGTCTCCATGGTGAGATGTGCGGTGGCCACAATGCTGTTGACGCGAATGGTAAGGACCTTGCCTTGGGCATTCAGTGTGCAGGTGTGCGTGATCTGCTTTTCCAGTGCATTGGTGACGTAAAGCCCCTCTACCGTAACGAGATACTCTGCATCCGAGGCGGTCAGCTCTTCGGCCGGAGCGGAAGTCGAGACCGCACCCGACGGCTCAGAGGGCTGCTCCGGGTTGGGATTGGGCTGCTCCGGGTTGGGGTTAGGATTCTCCGGGTTGGGGTTAGGCTGCTCCGGGTTGGGGTTAGGCTGCTCCGGGTTGGGGTTAGGCTTCTCCGGGTTGGGGTTGGGATTCTCCGGGTTGGGGTTAGGCTTCTCCGGGTTGGGGTTAGGCTTCTCCGGGTCAGGTTTCTCCGGCTTTTCCGGTTCCGTAGGCTTGTCATCCTTTAGGGTAAGATCCACACCGTCCGAATCCCACCGTGTGATGACAGCACCTACTGGCAAACCGGCAAACTTCTGTTCTCCGGTCAGTGCATCGCCAATGGCAATTGCATCCTTATCGGCAAGTTTTCCGCCTGCGGTGGCATCAATGGTCACTTTGCCTTTGATGGTGATAGCGGCTTTGGCCTTTTTTTGCCCATTCGTAACGCTGCCGCTGCCGATGGCCGCGCCGCCGGAAAGTCCATCATCCGAAGCCTTGCCGCCTTTTGCGGTGATGTTGGGGGAACCGGCCTCGGTGCCCTTGATGGAAATCTTATTTCCAGTTTTATTTCCGGTTCCGTCATCGTCCGGTTCGGATTCTGCGCCGCCGCCGATGCCGGCTGCACCAATACCGCCCTGTGCATTCTGGATGGTGACCTTTCCTTCAATGTCCACATCGCCAAGGCTGCCCGCGCCGCCGCCGATACCGGCACCTTCGTCGCCGCCCGTTGCATTCTTGATCTCTGCGTTGCCTTTGATGGTCACATCGCCAAGGCCAAGAGCACCGCCGCCGATGCCAGCACCATTGTTGCCGCCAGTCGTGCTCTCGATGGTGGGGGTCCCTTCAATCGACACCGTCGTGCTGCCATAGACACCGCCGCCGATGCCTGCGCCGCCAATAGCACCCGGCTGCCCCCACGGGTCCGTTCCGCCAATGGCATTGATCGTTCCGCCGGAAATGGTAATGTCGGCATCACCGCCAGAACCGCCACCGCCGATACCAGCGCCATCGAGGCCGCCCGTCGCGGTAATGCTGCCACCAGTAATCTCGATTTTACCGGCGTCTTTCATATTTCCGCCGCCAATGCCCGCACCGCCGAAATCGCCCGTGGCAGTTAATTTTCCATCGTTGTCGGTATCTGTGATGGTCAGTTTTCCGCTGGTTTCATTTCCCTCGGCATCAGTCTCTTTGTTGTGTTGCAGACCGGCATACCAGTTGCCGCCGGTCAATGTGTTGTCACCGTTCAATTCGATGTTGGTATTGCCGCTGCCGGTCACATCCACAGCGGCCTGGCCTGTCGAGCTGGCGTTGATCTCCACATTATCCAAGGTGACATTGGCCGTCTGGTCTTTGTCTGCGTCGATGGTGACCGTGTTCCCCGTGCTTGTGCCGGTGATGGTGATGTCGTTGTCCGGACGATTTTGGATGGGTCCGTCGCTGTCTCTGACGTATTCCTTTTTGTTCTCATCATTCCAGTTCCACTGGCTGATGAGATTGCCGCTTTCCGTAGCGTGGATATCAATGGAGCCGCTGACAATATCATACGTAGCGGCAAAAGCAGGAAGGGTCATGCCGGTCATCATGGCACAGGCGAGAGCGAGAGCTGCGATCCGTTGTGCGGCAACGCGGGGAGGGGGAGCTGCCTTTTTCTTGCCGAAAGGCACCGGAACATGCCCCAGGACGCGCATGGCGAGTCTGCGATAAGAGACCATTGAGAATACCTCCTATTACATATATTCTATAATATATTGGAACCGGACAGGGCGGTGCGCCGCCGTCCCTTCCAACTCGTACCACAACATGGATTGGGGAACCAGAAAACAGAGGTTGCTTGCTAAGCTAAATATAGCACGGGGGGGGGTAAACGCAAGACTTTTCTGCGTGAATGGGTGCATTTCCTGCGTGAAACACGTAAAATTTCCAGAAATTCCCTTTTTGCGATCCTTCACGCAAGCAACGTCGAGCCGGATGTTTTTTTGGGCAGAAAGGGCGAGGCGGCAGAAAACGGGCCGGAACAAAACAGCAGCAGCCGGGAGGCATGAAAAAGATCTGCAAAAACGGAAAAAATCGGCCGCAGAATCTTGACGAATGAAGACAAACATGATAGAATAAAAAAGTAGTCAGGGAGCCGCGCGAACGGCGGCTGGACTGTGATGCAAGATCTACTGAATTGAATATTCTCGGCAAAGCAGTCGAAAGGCTGTGACGCAAAGCTATAGGGCCTGTAAAATGGCAGCCAGTTGCTTCTCAAATCGGGCACGATGTGTACCCGTCTTTTGAGCGACCTTCATCTGAACAGCAGGTGTCGATTTGCCGAGTTTGTCTTGACAAATCGACACCTTTTTCATTTCATGGGGTCACGCAAAAGAGGAATGCCCGATGCAGGAAACCGGCGAGGGCGAGAACCTCGGCTGGGGCAACCAGTGGGTGCAGCTCTTCGTCTGAGCGAGGGCGCTTTCAAAATGACATCTCCGTGCTTCAAATAAATCCGGGGAAGGCCCGACACGAGCAATGCTTGTGTCGGGCTTTTTCTTTGCCCGGATTTATGGTATACTGTTTTGCAAGGAACACCACAAACAGGAGGAGTCAGCGTGGAGGATTACCGCACCATCCGGGGCACAGCCATCGGCGAATATGAGGAGAAGAAGAGCCGCTTCATTGCGCAGCTCGCGTTTGCAGACAGCGAGGAAAAGGCCGTGGCCTTTCTGGAGCAGGTGCGCGCGGCCAACCGCACCGCGCGGCACAACGTTTACGCCTACCGCCTGCGGGAGGGCAACCGGGAGCGCTACTCCGACGACGGCGAGCCTGCCAAGACCGCCGGGACCCCGGCGCTGGAAGTGCTGCAGCACAGCGGCCTGACCGATTTCATCGTGGTCGTGACCCGGTACTTTGGCGGGGTGCTGCTGGGCACGGGCGGCCTCGTCCGCGCCTACACCACCGCGACCGCCCGCGCACTGGAAAACGCCGAGGTCGTCACGGTGCGCAGCGTGGTGGAACTGGAAGTGACGGTGGATTACGCACTCTACGAGCGGGCCGCTCTGCTCATCCATGCGGCCGGGGCCAAACTCGCCGACCCGCAGTTCACCGACCGCGTGACCCTGCACTGGCAGATGCCGGAGGGCACCGAACCGCCGCTGCTGGAACAGCTGCGGGAGCTGACGCGGGGCGGGGCCGAGGTGAGCGTCTCGCAGCCGTTCTACGCGCCGTTCTGATGCCCCTCTTCGTCTCGCATTCGCTCGTCCGCTCCCCCGAAGTGGAGCCATGGGCAGTCGGCTGCAAGGCTGCTGCGCTCTGGGTGCACCAGCACCGAGAGATTTTTATAGGATAATTTTGGACAGGACAGGAAGATTCCCCCTTCGACAGAGCAATTCTGCTACAATAGCTGCGGGCGCAGCTGCGCTGGGAAGGGGGCAGGAACCAGCATGAAAGTGAGGGATACCGGATGGATGTACGCCAGCGTACCGAAGAGATCGAGCGGCTGACCTTTGCCCCCTGGGCGACCTTCAGCGATGCAAGCCGGGGCCGGGCCAGGCCGGAGCCGCAGGACCCCATCCGCCCGGTGTTCCAGCGCGACCGGGACCGCGTGATCCACTGCAAGGCGTTCCGCCGCCTCAAGCAGAAAACGCAGGTCTTCCTCTCGCCGGAGGGCGACCTCTACCGCACCC